>ERZ1292642.1516-Hain-H14-01um-R1-1516-length-10849-cov-21_pt1 | contig 10849 bp, 13 predicted proteins | sample MGYA00564403_ERZ1292642 | MGnify/ENA primary metagenome ERZ1292642 (study PRJEB36523, sample SAMEA6512643) | groundwater metagenome | collected 2019-01-09 | study: AquaDiva: Metagenomics assemblies of 32 groundwater samples | reverse complement strand
ATACCAGTCCCAACGAGGAAATGGAAGCACTCACCTTTCGTGAGACACTTCAGGCGCATGCGCTCGGGTGGGGTAATGGTTATGCGGAGATCGAACGTGGGAGCCGTGGCGAGGCTGTGGCCCTCTGGCCGATTCATCCCAGCCGGGTCATTATTCGTCGGGATGAGAATGGACGGATTGTCTACGATATCGTTGGGACTCAGATGATTGCTGGCGTGCAAAAAATGATGGCACATCGTCTGCGTGCCGAGAATGTCTTTCACCTCCGTGGGCTCGGGGCCGAAGGACTCTACGGCTATTCCGTCCTCTCGCTCGCTCGTGAAAGTCTTGGACTTTCTCTTGCGGCACAGCAGTTTGGCGCTGCCTTCTTTGGTAATGGTGCCCATATCGGTGGTACGATCGATCATCCTCAGACGCTCAGTGATACAGCGCTCAAACATCTCCGAGAATCCTGGCAGGAGATGTATACCGGGCCTGCCAAAGCGGGAACCCCTGCTATCCTTGAAGAAGGAATGAAGTGGTCCCCTATAGGACTCCCACCCGAGCAGGCACAGTATCTGGGGACACGTGTTCACCAGGATCGTGAAGTCGCACGGTGGTTTAGGATGCCTCTCCACAAGATTCAGGACATGGCCGATGCCAGCTATGGCAATATAGAGCAACAGTCGCTTGACTATCTCTCGGATACCCTGATGCCCTGGTTCGTCCGTTGGGAGCAGCAGCTGCAGCGCAAACTCTTCCGCAACGATCCGGAATACTTTGCTGAGTATCTCTACTCGGCCCTCCTGCGTTCAGATCAGGCGGCCCGCGGGTCTTTCTACCGAACACTCTTTGGGATGGCGACACTTTCACCGAACGAGTTGCGTGAGTTGGAGAACATGAATCCCATTGGACCGGCAGGCGATCATTACTTCATGATGGCCAATAACTTTGCGACCATTGAAGACGTGCTTCGTGGTAAAGTTCCTCCAGCACCACAGCAAGGGACCTTTACCCCTACAGTTCCAGGACGCAACGGACATCGTCCAGACGAGGATGAGGAGGAAGGCTAATGTCCCATGAGTTTCTCGATGTGTCCGGGGAAGGGAGAAATACTCTTATTGCCGCTCCTGTCCTGGGAGAGATACTCTATGGCAATGCGACCAAAACCTGGCAAGCTCTTGCTGGTCAGACGACAACGACACGAAAGTTTCTTCGGCAGACCGGGGATGGTTCGCTCTCGGCAGCTCCCACCTGGGACACTCTTCAGGCGTCCGACGTCGCAGCTGGTATCCTGGCCGTGGCCAATGGTGGGACGGGTCTTGCTTCTGGCACGTCCGGTGGCATCCTGGGCTATACGGCGACAGGGACACTGGCAAGCTCAGTCCTCCTCACAGCAAACGCGCTTATCCTTGGTGGTGGAGCTGGTGCTACGCCAACGCCTATGGCGTCCCTTGGAACGACTACGACCGTCCTCCATGGTAATGCTGCTGGAGCACCAACCTTTGGTGCTGTTGCTATTACGACAGACGTCTCGGGCCTTGGCACGGGTGTTGCCACGTTTCTTGCTACGCCTTCGAGTGCCAATCTTCTCGCAGCCGTCACCGATGAAACAGGGACAGGTGCGCTCACATTTGCAACCTCGCCTACGTTTGTCACCCCACTTCTGGGGACTCCAACCTCAGGTGTGCTCACGAACTGCACTGGTTTGCCAGTTTCTACTGGTATCAGTGGGCTTGGCACTGGTGTAGCAACATTCCTTGCCATTCCTTCCAGCGCAAATCTGCTGGCAGCGGTCACTGACGAAAGTGGAACGGGTTCTCTGGTATTTGCCACCTCGCCAACGCTTGTAACACCTTTGCTCGGTACGCCGACTTCCGGAGTACTTACCAACTGTACAGGCTTACCCATTTCCACCGGAGTTAGTGGCCTTGGGACTGGCGTAGCAACCTTCTTAGCCACACCGTCCAGTGCCAACCTCCTAGCGGCTGTGACCGATGAAACAGGGACAGGAGCCTTAGCCTTTGCGACATCTCCTACACTGGTAACACCTCTGCTCGGCACGCCAACGTCTGGCGTGCTCACGAACTGCACGGGCTTACCTATCAGTACAGGTGTGTCAGGACTAGGGACTGGCGTGGCAACTTTTCTTGCTACACCCTCCAGTGCGAACTTGTTGGCTGCCGTGACTGATGAGACAGGTACAGGAGCTCTGACTTTTGCAACGTCACCGACTCTCATTACTCCACTCTTAGGTACCCCAACATCAGGCGTCCTGACAAACTGTACAGGTTTGCCCATCTCAACTGGGGTAAGTGGTCTGGCAACTGGCATAGCGACCTTTCTTGCTACGTCATCAAGCGCCAACCTCCTTGCTGCAGTCACGGATGAAACGGGAACAGGGGTTCTCGTGTTTGGTACAGCTCCTACCATTGGAACACCCACACTGAATGATATAGCCCCAGGCTCGACCGTCGACATGGGCACAGGCACCGGCAATGCCACACTGGTTGGTGTCGCCAACGTCAATGTAACCGCTGTAGGGAATGTAGGTGTTGGAGAAGATGATCTTATTTCTTATACCCTCCCTGCCAATAGCTTAAGTGCCAATGGCAAAACAATTCGTATACGGGCTTGGGGAACGGCAGCCAATAATGCGAATGCCAAGACCGTAAAGGTCTATTTTGGCACTGCGACTATTCTCACTACATCACTTACGGCCTCTGTTGCTGATTCCTGGTGGGTTGAAGCTCTTGTCGTTCGGACCGGAGCAAGTACTCAGGATGTTGTCGCTCGCCTGGAAGAGACTGGTGCCAATGTAATGGATATGGAAGTTGGGACTGCTACCCAGACCGATACTGCCACGATTGCCATTAAGCTAACAGGCACGGCAACGGCGGATAACGACATTGTCCAGGAAGGTCTGCTGGTTGAGTTTCTCAACTAAACAGAGGAGAAAAACGCGTGGATGTTGATCTCACCTTATTCGAACAGCTTTCTCTCGACGTCAAGCGTCAGGTTCTCCAGGAGCGCTACGATCACTTCTTTTCTCAGGCCTGGAGCTGGTACATGAATGCCCAGACACTCCTGCGTCAACGTGTCCCCAGGGCACACAAAACACGTCAGGAGCATGAGGTCACAAGTTCTATGGCCAATGCGCAGAAGAACCTGGAATCGATGCAGATTACGGCGGAACTCTTACAGGAGTACTGTGGGGAGACTGAGAGTACTCCAGAGCCACTCACCCTGGAGACTCTTAACGATCTTATTACCCTTGCGCAGAGTAGTGGGCAAGATGGCCTTCACGCATAGTAGTACTATTGCCGCTTCTGAGCCGGACTGGGGGTCAGTCGACAAGACGGCACTTCCCAGGCAGGCTTTTGCCGACATGGGTGATCCCACCCTCAAATCCTCCTGGCGCTATCCCCACCACTGGATATCCGGTGGGACGAAGAAGGATGAGCAGGGCATCTGGACTGATGGCACCATGTATCTTCACGTGGGTGGCTGGCAGGCAGCGATAAATGCTGCCCAGGGCGCACGGAGTGGACAAAAAGCTTCGCAGAGTATTCAGAACCATCTGGAGAGCCATCGTCCAGCAGTGACACGGCAGAGAGAAAAAAAGGCCATGCTTATTCCTGAAACAGCGCAGTGTTTCTCAAGCCATATGGGACTATGGTGTATCGAGCCCCTCTGGATGCAGCAAGCTGTGACGGCGATCCAGTCCGGGCTCTGGGATATGAAGCGTCTTGTTATGGCAAGAGACCTGCCTCTTGAGGCTGCACAGCGTGATGAGAGGGAGTACGACATCCATGAGGGAGTTGCGATTATCAATCTGCATGGCCCGATGATGAAAGCACGGAGCAAGTTTGGTGGGGTAGGTACGGTACAGATACGCCAACAGCTTAGGCAGGCCTCGAAAGACCCTGAAGTCCGGACGATTATGCTCCACGTGGATTCACCAGGTGGGCATGTGGCTGGAACACAGGAGCTGGCGGATGAGATTTTTCGTATTCGGGAAAGTGGAAAACAGATCATTGCCCATATCGATGATCTGTGCGCGTCCGCAGCCTACTGGGCAGCAAGTCAAGTCCTCTCTATCACGGCCAATCCTATCGCAGAAATAGGATCGATTGGGACTATCGCGGTACTTGAAGACCATAGTGCGGCAATGGAAAAGCAGGGGATTACCGTCCATATCATCACGACCGGAGCCTTTAAAGGCATTGGCGTGAGAGGGGTTCCAGTAACGGATGAGGCACTCGCCTATCTCCAAGACCGTGTCGAAAGCCTCAATACCCATTTTCTTGCCGCCATTGGGCGTGGAAGAAAGAAGAAAGACCAGCAACTTATGCCCTGGAGTGATGGTCGAGTCCACATTGCGCAGACTGCCGTGGATATGGGACTGATTGATAAGATCATGAGTTTCGAAGATGCGCTCGCCCAGGCATCGCAAGGCATACGGGATACTGGACGAGGTGGACGCCTGAAGGCTGTCCATCGTACGCTGCGATTACAGACCTTTCGCCAACGACAAGGAGTATAGGTATGCTACCTGCGGTGAAGAACATCAATGATTTGCTTGCTGCCAGTGCGAAAGCGGCCGATCAGGCACAAGCACTCCTCACGCTGGTAGAGGAGGAAGGGCATCGGGACTTTACGGCTGAGGAGGAAGTGCTCTTCGACCAGTATCTGGACGACTCGAAGGCCTATAAAGACCAGCATGACGCTGAGATTGCCTCGGATCAGCGTGCCGCGGAACGGCAAGCCCAGATTGATGCTACACGCCAGGTCCTGGGGCAGAGCAGCTCGCTTACCAGTCCTCGCGGTGGCATGCAACGTGTGGACCGGATGGTCGACCGCTTCTTTCTGGACCCCAAGCGGGGATTTGCCCATCTCGGCGAGCAGGCACTTGCCATTTACCAGACGGGACTCCCCGGCCATCATGCCGATGAGCGTCTGGTTAAGATCTCTGCTGCAGTCACAGGCATGAACGTAGCTCAGGGCACACAGGGTGGCTTTGCGCTCGCGCCAGCCTTTTCCATGGCGATCTGGGATGAGCTCAATCAACAACCGGACAATCTCATGGCGCTCTGTGATCAATACACTATTGAGCCCGGGCAGGAATCCCTCACCTTTATGGCCAATGCAGAAACCTCCCGAGTTACTGGCAGCCGTTATGGTGGAGTCCAGGGCTACTGGATTGCAGAAGCTGTACAGATCACGTCCAGTATTCCCAAAGTAAGACGCATGAAACTGGAGCCACAGGAACTTGCGGTGCTTGTTTATGTCACTGATAAACTCCTCAATAACTCTACCGCCATTGAGCAGTATCTGCGTCGTGCGGCGACTGATGAAATCATGGTCCTTGTGAACGATGCGATCCTCAATGGGAATGGCGTGGGGCAACCACTTGGGATCGTCGGTGCCGGTGGGACCATCTCTATCGCCAAAGAAACCGGCCAGGCGGCCAATACGATTGTGGTGGAGAACATCAACAAGATGTATGCCAGGTGCCATGCCAGAGCCCGCGGTGGTGCGCGCTGGTTAGTCAATCAGGATACAGAAACCGAGCTGGAAACGCTCTCTGCTGTGGTGGGAACAGGTGGCATCCCTGTCTTCCTGAACGTGACGGCCGGCTTTCCCAATATTGCTGAAGCGCCACAGAATCGTCTGAAAGGGAAGCCACTTATACCCGTAGAGTACTGCAAAACCCTTGGGACAGTCGGTGACATTCTCCTGGTCAACCTCAACTACTATGCCCTAGGAACACGAGGGGGTATCGAGGAAGCCATGTCGATGCACCTCCGCTTTGATTTTGCGGAGACCGCATTCCGCTTTCTATTCGGGATTGATGGCCAGCCGTGGTTATCCAGCGCGATTACCCCGATGAATGGCTCCTCGACCTTAGCGCCTTTTCTCACGTTAGCGACCCGAGCTTAAGTGGTGTTATTGTTCTAAAAAGTTCTTTTCTCCACTACGAACAAGGAGCATCCTATGCCACCACATCTTGTTGAGCTGATGGGAATGGAAGTCTCCCAGGTCCCCATCGACACCACTGGTGCTGCGGTCAGTGGTGATTGGCTCAGTATGGCCAACTATGCCCATGCCACAGTCATTATTTCCCAGGGTGCCTGGGCCGGTGGGACACCAGCAGTCACGCTTGCCCAGGCCACGACGAATACGGGCACTTCGGAGAAGGCCCTGGCCTTTACGAAGCGTTGGGACAAGGTTGCCGTAACGGGCACGACATTCGTAGAACGGACCGTCACCTCAAATACCTTTAACCTGCCGGCCACGGCCAATACGATAAACGTTATTGAGATCGAAGCGGCCGAAATGGATACAGATGGAGGCTTCGATTTCTTCCAGGTTGAGGTGGCTTCTCCTGGTGCCAATGCGGACCTCATCAGCATCATGGTCATTCTCAGTGGCGCCCGATACCAGCAGGCCGTAATGATCGATGCGAAGGTCTAGTCCTGTAGGAATACCGCTGGTCGATCCCAGGGGAGCCCAAGAAGGTGCATAGCGCCAGGGCGTTAAGTCTGGGATTGGGGGTATGCGCGGCTGTGGAGCTAAGAGGGTACTAGCGTATGAAGCTACAAATCCTCTTAGACATAATGCGCGGTTCCCTTGAGCACTAGCCTAATGAGAGGCTGGCTGATGTGCTGACAGGGGGTGGGCCGGGAACCGAACCAGCCATAAGGAGGAAAGAGACGTGGTACGCCTGGAAGGGACAATCAAACGCTATATCGGGACTAGTACCGATGAGAAACCTACGGACGATGTCCCAGCAGGGAGTTCGTTCCTTGAGACGACAACCGGGACCGTCTTCAGATTCGACGGACGCATGTGGATTGCGGCACCAGGGGGAGAAGAAGTGAGTGGCCTGCTGGAAGTCGTCATCTCGTTACTGATCGATGTGAGAGAAGCTTTGTATAACCTCTAATCCACAAAAACCATCGTGGATCAAGGAGATCGTATGGACTTAAAAGGTATGGTACGACGTATTGGTATGAGGATAAGTGGGGAAACCTACGTTGGGCTTGATGAGTTTGGCAATGTCTCTATGAGCATGGCGCTGCCGGAGTATGCCAGACTCTGTGCCGCCGGCAAGCTCTTTGCCATTGACATGCATGCGGGAACGGCGAAGGCTCCCGTTGTGGCTGCGCCTACCACTTCTCCGGAGTGGGGACTCTACAACGCGAGTAGCAATGAACTCATGGTAGTCCTACAGGCGGCCTGTACCATTAAGTCCGGAACGCAGGGCCTGGGGATTGCCCTCATGGGCGCCGCGGCGATCGGCGAGCAGACCCTCGTCAGTGCCGACTATGCCTCGACCATCAAGACCTGTCTCGACGGGACCAACAAGAAGCCGGACGTCTACCTCCAGAATAATCCCACGCTGGTGGGAGCCACGCCCTCCTGGCATGTCTATGCCAACGATCCTGGCAACCTCATTGCCTCCGTCAACATTGGCTCTGGTCTGGTGGCAAAGATCGATGGTGTGCTCTCGGCACGACCCAGCGGCATGGTAGCCTTCGAGGTGGTAGGTCCTACTGGAACTACAGCGTTATTTACCGTCAGCTTTATAGTGGCAATGCTTGACTTAGACCGGTACTGAGACCTAACAGTCCTAAGTATGGTGTGAGAATATCCCTACCCTACCGATGTCTTTGCCTGGTATCGGGGGCAATGTTCCACACCATAGTAAGGGGAGAGGGTAGGAATCCGAGGTCTCTGGGAGGGTGGCCAGAGATTTTTATCCTCTCCCTGGGAAAGATATGCTCCAACGCTTCCTCTGCTATCTCGTAGGCATTCTCATTGGCCTCTGTATGGCCTGGGCCTATAGCTGGGCGCAGCATGGCGGTTTTACCGATCGCTATAGGAGTGCTGATGGGACATGGTGCTGCGGGATTCAGGACTGTCGTGCCGTCCCAGTGAGTATTGTCGCAAGTGATGGAACAACTTTCCAGATGCTCGTGATGGGCATCCGTGTGATCGTGCCAGCAGGCTCTGTTCATCGGAGTGAGGATATGCAGAGCTACTATTGTGCAAAAAGAATTGATGAACCTCCACATAGTGAGAATGTACGCTGTCTCTTCTACGTGATAGGAAGTTGACATGGATGAGGAGAATGGTGAACTCTCGGCAGGCTACAAAGGCTTTTCGATCAGGCTCAAATCGCAGCAACTCCTCTGGCTCATTATTATTCTTGGACTCTTTGTGCTCGTCTTTGCTGGGGGAAGCATGCTTGCTGATGAAGTACGCTTTGTCCGTAGTGATCATCAACGTATTCTTCTTGATCAAAACGTCCTGCGATTGACGATTATTGAGCAGTTCGATGCCATACTCTTTCTGCTGAGTCTTCCTGAAGGACAACGACCCTCACTCAGAATGCCACGCGCGCTTCGCGAACGTCTCGAGGCCGAGAGTGAGTCTTTCAACTGAGGATGTGTATGCTGAGTGTACCCTATGTCGCTCAACTTATTGAGGTGGTGCTGCGCGGCATGCCTTTTCCCCAGGTGGGGCGTGCAGTCCCGTTACTCCTTGGCATTGCGGTACAGGAGAGTGGACTTCAGCATACACGACAGTTAGGCAGTGGTCCTGCTCGGGGCTACTGGCAGATGGAACCTGCGACGGAGAGAGCCCATTGGCAAATGTTGAGACAGCAGGTCTCGCTGGAACAAGAGCTGATTACACGCTGTGGTGTTGAAGAAGCGTCAGCCCAGGCGCTCCAACACAACATTCCTTACCAGATTCTCATGGCACGACTGCACTTCTATCTCCGTGATCCTCTGCCTCTTCCTGAGAGACAGGATATCCAGGAACAGGCAAGAAGATGGAAAAAGTACTACAACACTGAGGCGGGGAAAGGAACAGTGCAAGGCTATCTCTTGACCTGGGAAAGACTCATACGACCACTCTGGAGTGCATAAGAGTACCTCTCTCTCCCTTTTCGGTACGACATTATCGGCCATACGGTCGGAAAAGGAGTATGTATGTCAACAAAATCACGGTTTTACAATGGTATCCTCGAATTCTTCGATAGTGTCACCTACGAGCGTGTCAAACCCCTAGCACCAGTCGTCTTTGAAGACGATTTTCTCTACCGTACGCTCAACGTGACAGATCGCTGGCGGGCTATCGACGTCTCTTCTGCCGGCGATACGACGCCGCTCGTTGTCGCCGATGGGATCAACGGTATCGGACGGATGCCCCTGGATTCCACCTCAGAAGCGCAGGAATCCGGATTGGACTGGAACGACCAGCGATTCTTTGTCCTCAATCAGGGACTCGTCTGGGAAGCTCGGGTTGCCCTCCAGACGCTTCCCACCCTGCTGAGCATTGCCGTCTGGGGGCTTGCTGGCGATAAGAATGCTGTGGCCGATACCGTGGCCGAGTCCATCTGGTTTCGGGTGGAAGGGAACGGTGTGGTGACCGTCGAGTCAGACGACACCGTCAACGAGCAGAACGATATCGATGCAGCAAAGACGCTCACTGCGGGAACCTTTGCCATCTTTCGTATCGACTGCACGACGATTACGAGTGTGAAGTTCTATATCGATGGAGCCCAGGTTGCTGGTGGTACTACGTTTAACATGAGCCAGGTGGCTGGGCTGAAACTCCAGCCTTATATGGTAATACAAAAAGCAAGCGGAGCAGGACTAGGAGTTTTAGAAGTAGATTATGTGAGAGTCTGGCAGAAACGGAGTTAGCCACTTTCTCTCTGCGAGCGTTGGAGTTCTCCATTGAAGAACTGCAGTGCGATAACCAGAGCAGCACCATGCCTACAGGAAGTACGCCTGGCACCAGATACCGGCTGATCGCGTCAGGCCTGGTGCCATGGTGTCTGTCATACTGAGGTGAGGGTTTTATGCCCCTGACGCTTTCACAAACAGTAGGCCCCACGGATGAGCCACTCAATCTTGATGAGGTAAAGCGCCATCTGCGGGTGACCTTTGCTGACGACGACCTGGTCATTTTTAGTATGCTGCAGACCGCCAGAGACCATCTGGAACGTGTCACCCGTCGGCAGTTTCTCACGGCCACGTGGGTCTATGCGTTGGATGCGTTTCCCACCTCGGATAAGGCGATGATCAAACTCCCCAGGCCACCGCTCCAAAGTGTCAGCTCTATTGCCTATCAGGATAGTGATAATGCGACACAGGTGCTGACACTGAACACGGATTATGGGGTCGACATCCTAAGTGAGCCTGGGCGTATCTATCTCCTACCAGCAAAGTCCTGGCCATCGACCTACGACGTGCCCAATGCCGTCGTGATTACCTATATCGCCGGGTGGGATGCCCCTGGAAAGGTGCCTGCCAGTCTTCGTGGGCTCCTATCGCTGTTTGTCGGGCATCTCTATGAGAATCGTGAAGCGGTCTCTGCGGAAAAGGTTCTGCACGAGATTCCCCTTGGGTTCCAGATGCTGCTTGCCAGTAACAAGATGGTGGAGGTGTTGTGACGATTGCCGCGGGGGATTTACGGCACTTGATGCGTATTGAAATCGATGTAGTAGTGACGGACGTTACAGGAAAACAGCGTGAATCGCGTGAGCTCGTTGGTATGGCCTGGGTCAAGCTTATGCCTATTGATCTCCGTGAGTTTGGCGTCGTTCCATCCACGAGTGCGCGGCCTTCCCATAAAGCGATACTCCGGTTTCGCTTTCTCCCTAAGATTTTCTGGTTTGTCAGTACCCGGGACGGGAAAGAATATAAGTGTAATAGCCTTGATACCGCAGCAATTAATGTTGAAGAACGTGATCGTGAACTCCACATCTTAGTCTTAGAACATGTGTAGGGAGAATATATGGCTGAGAGACAGTATCGTATGCTCGATACCAATGAACAGCAGGATGGTATTG
>ERZ1292642.1515-Hain-H14-01um-R1-1515-length-10852-cov-4_pt1 | contig 10852 bp, 9 predicted proteins | sample MGYA00564403_ERZ1292642 | MGnify/ENA primary metagenome ERZ1292642 (study PRJEB36523, sample SAMEA6512643) | groundwater metagenome | collected 2019-01-09 | study: AquaDiva: Metagenomics assemblies of 32 groundwater samples | reverse complement strand
CCGATGGCGGGCGAACGGTCTGACTTCGGGGACGTTGCACGAGTTCTGGGTGTTCGCCGTCGACGAGGACCATGATGAGTCGTCGGAGAAGGCCGTCGTCAGGGTCATCACGTTGGCCTGAGCCCGGCCGTTGTGTCTGGCGGCGGCCGGGCCCGGCAGTAGCGGGGGGCGGATTTGAACCACCGACCTTCAGGTTATGAGCCTGTCGAGCTACCAGCCTGCTCCACCCCGCCGTGCAGGGTCGAGCATACCGTCTCGTGGAGCCACCTGACGGGATCGAACCGTCGACCTTGCCATAGCGATCGAAATGGCACGCTCTGCCGACTGAGCTAAGGCGGCGATCTGCGCGTCGCCTGACATCCCGAGCGGCGCGCAGCCGAGAACCTGCCAACGAGTGCAGACCGGTTGTTCCCAAGTGAGAATTATACACGCCCAATCATGACCGATTTGTCGCTTATAGTAGTGATGAGGGTGGTTGAAGGGGGTATAGGCATGGCGCTTGCACAGTACTCGGACATGTTCTGGTACCCGTCCGGCGAGATCGCGGCGGGCGTCAAGGTGCGCATCTTCCTACTGGACTCCAACACCTTCGCGCCGCTGTTCACCGACGTCACCGGAACCGTTCCTCTAGCGAATCCCCTGACCACCAGTGCCACGGGCACCATCACGTTCTGGGCTGAAGCAGACGAGTATTGGATGCACGCCGACTCGGAGGCGTTCCGCATCAGCGTGGGCTTGCCTGCCGTCACCCCCGGGGAGATCGCTGCACTCCAGGCCGATGTCGCCGCACTGCAAGCGGACGTGACCGTGCTTCAGGGCGAGATGGTCGACGTCCAAGCGATGGCCTCGGCAAGTATCTCCACCGGTATCACCGCCGGAGGCGCTATCAGTGTAAACGGTCTCAGCTCCTCGGCGATCGATATCGCACCGTTCACCGGATACTTCACCGATTTCAACACCGACCCGTTCAACCCCGTCATCACTCCCATCACCTACCCGGGCACCACAGTGGAGATGGACGGACCCGCGCTGGCGCGCACGGCCACCGCCTGGCTGATGGACACCAGCCTCAACATCATTCAGCAGGCTTCCCCCCCCAGCAACACGCAGCGTCGAACCCATATTTTCCTGGGCGTTACTGCTCAGGTCGGCGGCATCATCATCGTCGACCAGTCGCTCCCCGTCATCCTCCAGCAGCCCGCAAACCAGTTCACCGACCTGCTCACGTCACTCGGCGCTTTCAGTATCCAGGGCAACGTCGTTACCCCCAACGGCGCCAACCTGATGATCAATCAAAGCTCCGGAACGGTGTTCTCGCAGGCGTTCAACCACTTTGCCGGGGCTGTGCAAACCAACGATCCGCACGTGTCGACCACAACTGCACAGACCCCGGTGTCCCTGCGGTATGCGACCAGCACCGGTACCACGTTCGGGACCCTGCGAACCACGTTGGATGTGGCGAACTATGAGGTCGGCGGTGTTGTCACACCGATCGGTGGCGGGTCGAGCTCCTCGACCATCCACCGCATTTACCTGTTCCCGAACAACACTGCGGCCAACCAGGTCGTCGTCCAATACGGGGAGACGGTGTATTCGAGCTTGTCCGCTGCTGTGGACCGTATCGGTGCGGGCAGCGGGTTCGTCCCGAATCCACTCATGCGGGCGGCAGCGCTGGTCGGCTACGTCGCTGCCACCCGGACTGCAACGAACCTCTCCGACGTTACGCAGGCCGTGTTCGTCACCGCAGGCAAGTTCGCCACACCGTAGAGGGGGACCGATGCCGGTCATCAACGTCGAACCCGCCGCCAGCGACAGCAGGCCGGGCAGGCTCTACCCGTGTGAGCCGTGGCCGATCGACCCGGTGTGCTGCCCTGGGTGGCCCGCCGACCAGGGCGATTGGACCCAGGCGCACTACGACGCGCAGTGGCTCGCCACGATCGAGCTGTGGCGCGCGGTCGCCGGAGCGATCGGGTTGTGCCGGACTACCGAGGCGCCGTGCATGGACCGGTGCACGGTCAAACCGTTGGGGTCGGCGTGGATGCGGCCCTGGCGTGACGACCTCGGTGTCTGGCGCAACGACAAGTGTGGGTGCCGCGACGGGTGCTCGTGCACGCAGCTGTGCACCGTGACCCTCCAGGGCCCGGTCTACGACATCGAGACGGTCGTTGTCGACGGCGAGGAAGTCCCCGACGACGAGTGGAAGCTGCTCACGAATAACCGGCTCGCCCGGTGTGGCGGCTGCTGGCCGTCGTGCCAGAACTACTGCGATGAGTCCGGGCTCATCGTCACCTACCTGCGGGGTACCGCTCCGGGCCTTGATGCGATCCGGGCGGTCAGCCGTCTGGCCTGCAAGAGGCTTGAGGAGTGCCCGCCTGGCGGTTCGGGTTGCGGTGAGCTGCCCTCAGGGGTCACCTCGATTAACCGGGAAGGTCTGAGCATGCAGCTGGATTCGACCATCGGGGGTGCTGACGGCGGCCCCTTCTTCACCGGTGTTGCCCGGGTGGACCGGTGGATCGCCAGTATCAACCCGTACGGGATCACGAGTCAGGCTTCGGTCTGGTCACCCGATGTCGACACACCGCAGATCTGGCGTACCGGGGCGGTGACCTGACCGTGAACGTCCTGGACTACATCGAGAACGAGCTGCTCTCGTGCCTGTGCGAGATGCTGGCAAGCGAAGGACGCCCCGCGTGCGCCTGCCACCACTTCGGCGGTGAGGACCCCCCCGTTGGCGACCGCTGCTCGACCAATGACGCGGGGGAGAACGGCCAGGTCTGGGTGCGCCGCGTCTCGCAGTCCGTGCAGGTCAACCTTGACGAAGTCACGTTCGGCGGGGCACCGTGCGGCGGCGCGTGGGAGGCCGTCATCGAGCTGGGCATCTACCGGTGCATCAGCGCGGTCCCCGTCGAAGGCGGCGGTGCGCCGCCACCAGAGGACTACGACGCCGACCGGGACCTGCTCGCGGCCGACCGGGCGTCACTGGCGCAGGTCTTGTGCTGCTGGCCGCTGGCAGGATCGCCTCCTGACATGCAAGCGCCCGACATCGGCGCCAGCGTGCTCAGCGCTTCGATCGTCCCGACCGGCCCTACCGGAGCATGCGCCGGTTCAATTCTGACGCTGGTCGTCAATGCGCCGCTTACGGTGGAGGACCCGGGGATGGCGCTGGTCGCCTCGGTCGATGCCGATGATGACGACGAAACCGGTATGACCGCTGTGGTGACCTGGCGCAATGAACCTGAGGAGATCTTCGTTTCTCGTCCGGCCGGAGGCGGTTGATGGCAGACGTCAAGATCAGAATCCACCGGGTCCCGATCTTCGAGCTGCTGTATGCGCCTTCAGGGGAGGTGCACAACCTGGTCGAGCGGACCACGAACGCCGTCCACATCGCTACGTTGCGGGAGGCCCCGGTCATGACCGGGGCGATGCTCGGCACCATCGGCAAGGACATCCGTGTCGCGCCGGGCAGGTCGGTGACCGGCATCGTCGAATCCGATGACGAGGCGGCGCTGTGGGTGCAGCAGGGCACCGGATTCTACGGGCCCCGGGCGACCCCGATCGTTCCGACGAGGCGGCAGGTGCTGCGATTCCGGGGGAAGCGGGACGGGGCGCTGCTGTTTCGCGAGAGCGTGGACGGCCAGCCAGCGAATCCGTTCATGTGGCGGGGCCTGCGACGCGGCACGCTGTTCGGCATCCAAAGCTGGACACTCAACCGAATGATCTAGTAAATACACTCGTGTCCGATTTGTTCGTGTTAAATACTTTTTGTGACTAACACTTCCGATCAGCCCCAGATGTTCGCTTCCCGGCCGCTGGCCGACTACCAGGCCGAGACCGCGAAGGCCGCTGCGACCGTCGACTCCTCGGTCGTCGCCTCAGGCCCAGCTGAACCGACATATAGGACCCGCGATGTCCCCGTCGTCGACATCCACTTCGAAGACCTGCCCGACGAGCCCTACGAGGAGTTCAACTTCCCGCTCAAATCGACCCCCGGCGTGGTCTACACCCTCGGCGTCGAAGACGACGCCGTGCTCTTCCAGGTCATGGACGTGGCCCAGGACGGCTCCCCGAACGACATCATCGACTACTTCTTCAAGGCCACGTTCCGCCGCGCCATCGACGAGAACGGCCACGAGATCGAGAACGGGATGCGGTTCCTCCAGAACGCCATCTCCAAGGGGCGCCCAGGGGAGCGCGAGAGCCGCCGCTACCTCATGTCGGTGGTGATGGCGGCGATCGAGAAGTGGACCGAGGAGCTCACCGACACGTCGATGCGGCCAGCGAACCGGGCGCAGCGCCGGGCTCGGCGCCGGTAGGTGCGGTCGTTCGCCGCTCAGGCGCGATTCGCCGGGTGGTCGAGCGACGTCGTGCTCTTCCGCTTGGACGACGAAGACTTCTGGCTGCGGGTGCCGCCCACGTTGGAGCTGCTGGACATCGCCGCGAACTACGCGTGGCAGCGGCTGGTGCCCGGTGCGCTTGAAGAGCCGGGACAGAGCCAGCTCATGGAGTGGCTGAACGACCCGGACCACCCGGCGACGTGGCGGCGGCTGCACGTCGCTATGCAGCCGCTCGGGATTCACCTGTACGGGTTCCCGTTCTTCGTGGCTGCCCGCACCGCCGCGAACCTGCACCAAAATTTCACCCTGTTCCGGGTGTGGGCGCAGCTGAACCTGCATATCGATCTGCATCAGGCCGAGGCCGCCGACTGGATCGCGGCGGCGGCGGCCTGGCTCCTGTCGACCCAGAAGGACGAGAAGTCCCGAAACGCGGTCTGGGCCGAGCTGACCACCCCAGGGCGCTTGCCGACCTGGGTGCCAGGGGTCCTTCCCGAGTGGATGGGGTGAGTTTCCTACCCAAGCAAGTAGGATGTTGCCATATGACCGTTTTATCCGTTTGGTCTTACTGGGGGTGTTATGGCGACCATCGCGACCGCTGAAGTCCGCGTCATTGCCGACACCTCCAGGTTCGTCCCCGACCTGCGACGCAAACTGAAGGCTGCTTTCGCGAACCTCGGCAACCAGCTCGGCGACGACATCGTCAACAAGTTCCAGTCGCGCATCAACCGACGACTCGACACGATCATGAAGCAGGCCGGGAAGAACTCCGCCAACGAGTTCTCCAAGGCCTTCGACGACTCGTTGAAGAACGCCGGTCTCAGCGCCAGCCTGCGTCAGCAGCTCTCCAACGCCGGAGCGCGGCGCGGCGCCGCACAAGCGGGAGACATCATCGCCGAGGCCTTCGGCGACAACTTCACCGGCACACTCGGACGCATCAGTGACGACGCCCTGGACTCCATCAGTTTCCAGGCCGCCGCCATCAGCGCGGGAAGGGCTGGTGCTGACACCGCTCAGGCTTTCGCCGACAACTTCCGTGCCACTATCCGCTCCGACCTTCAGAACCGGATCAACCAGGACTTCGCCGACGTCATCGAAGATCTCGGCGATTCGCCCCAGATCCCGGCGATCTTTCGCCGTATCGGTGAAAGCGCTGGACGGTCGTTCGTCGTCGGCGCGGACTCCCAGTTAGACGACCTCAACCAGGCCTTGTTCAACTCCCTCGCAGGACTGGAGATAGACACTGACCGGTTCTTCGAGCAGGTCGGCATCAACGCTGGTACGGCGTTCAGCCAATCGCTGAACGAGACTGTCGGGGACCGTGTTCGCCGCGAGTTCCAGGAAGCCATCGAAGACGCCACCGCCACCGGCATCCCGCCGGTCTTCCGTCGCATGGGCAACGTCTCGGCCACGAGCTTCGTGGAGGAGTTCGCCGAAGAGCTCGACGACAGTCTCACCGCCACGCTCGGCCGAGCTTTCCAAAGGCTCGGCGACCGCCAGGCGGGAGAGGGCGGCGAGCGCGCTGGTGGTGCGTTCACACGTGGGTTCATCAGGGCATTGGGCGCATTGCCGGGGGCATTTGCGAGCTTGCTGAATGCGGTTGCCTTGCGGCCCTTGCAGGGGCTTGCGGGCGTTTTGGGGGAGATGAGCGAGGAGCTGCTGTCGATGGCCGGGCAGATGCTCGCCGTCGTCGCTCTCCTGGAGGCACTGTCGGGCCTGCTGTTCGCGCTTCCGGCTGTCACCAGTGTCGCCGGTGCCGCGATCGCCGCGATCATTGTGCCGCTCAAAGGTATCGTGGAAGCGTTCGACACGGCCGGAGGCCCCACCGAGCAATTCGAGAAGTCGCTTGAAGGGCTGACTCCAGCCGCGCAGTCGGTCGTACGCGAGTTCCGTGCGATCTCCCCAGCGCTGACCGATCTTCGGTTGCAGGCCCAGGCCGCGTTCTTCGCCGACCTGGACGGTGCCATCACCGGAGTCGCCAAGAATCTCCTCGGCCCCCTGTCCAAAGGGCTCGCATCAGCATCGGGTGCGTTCGGCGGCATCGTTGACCAGATCACGGAGTTCCTCTCGCAATCGGCGACCGCCAACACCGTCGCGGACACTTTCGACGCCCTGACCGAGGTGTTCGACGCGGTGGCTGAGAGCACGGAGCCGTTCCTGGAGGGTATGCGCACCCTGGTCGACGAGTTCATTCCCGAGATCGAAGGCCTCGCGGAACCGCTGTCGACTGCCGGGGATGAGTTCCGCCAGTGGGCTGAGGACATCACCGAGTCGGGTGAGGCCATGGAGGCTTTCGAGCGGGGGAAAGACACCCTCGAAGAGATCTTTAACATTGCACTGGACATTTCCGGCATCTTCGACTCCATGTTCGATGCTGCTGAGACCCAAGGCATCGACGCCTTGGGCGCTATCAGCGACGCGATCGCCGGTGTCCGTGAAGAGTTCGCATCGATTGAAGGCCAGGAGCTGCTCGGCGACGTGTTCGATTCGCTTGGGCGCATCGCCGGGGTGGTCGGGGGCGTCTTCAGTACTTTGTTCGAGAACCTTGCGGAGCTGGCCCCCGAGGTCGCCGACCTCTTCGAGGAGGTCGGTCCCTCCGTTGAGGAACTCATTAACGGTCTCACGGATGGCATCCAAGAGCTTCTTGACTCCGGTGGTGCCGACTTCTTCAAAGAGCTGGGGGAAACCCTTGCCGGAGTCGACTGGAAAGACATCGGCGAAAGCATCGGTGAGTTCCTGGGCAACCTGACACCGCTGATCGGGTCCCTCGACGAAGGCCTCAACGTCATCGTCGACGTCCTCCAGTTCCTTGTGGACCTGTTCGACTTCATCGACGACCTGTTCGGCGGCGGCAGCACGAGCGAATGGGGAGATGCACTCAACGACTTCTGGGACGACCTGGCAAACACCGATGAGGTCAAAGCGTGGATCGAAGAGACCGATGCCGCCATCGCCAACTTCTTCACCACCGAGCTGCCCGGTGTGGTGCGACAGGGACTCGACAGCATCGGTGAAGGTTTGTCTACCTTCTTCACCGAAACGCTGCCTGGATGGATCGAGACTGGCGTTACTGCTGCCATCGAGTTCCTAGTCAATTGGTGGAGCGATGTCCAGGAAGGCTTCGACCAACTCGTATCGGGGCTAGGTGCCAGCGTTTCCGGTTTCTTCACGAGCCTTGGCGAGGGCTTCACCACCGGTCTCGAAACCATCACGACGACTATCACCACATTCGTCGAGGGCACGCTGTCGACGTGGACGAACTTCTTCACGGGTCTCAAGGACGACGCCCTGATCGCGCTCCAGGGCATCGGCCTGGACGTGACCGGAAATCTTGACGGTGTCAATAGCACCTTCACCGACATCACGACAGGGATCTCCGAGGGCTGGGACACGTTCTGGAACAACGTGGAACAAGGCGCGCAAACCGCCCTCGACACTACAAGAAACATCATTTCGGGCGCCCTGAACGGCATCAAATCGTTCATCACCGACATTATCAGCACCATCAAATTTGCCTGGGACGTCTTCTGGAACGGTTTGAAAAACACTGTCAGTAATGGACTCAGTGCAGTCCAGGACGTCGTTTCGGGCGCCCTCGACTTCCTCGAACTCGCATTCGAGGGCGCTGTGGACCAAATCGAAAGCGTCTGGAACGGCCTGGTGAATTTCCTGGAAGGCATCGCCGACACCGTTTCGGGCATCGTCAGCCGCATTTCGGGCTTCGTCTCCAACGCCATCGACTCCGTCTCCAACCTCGGCAACATCGACCTCACCCCCTTCGCCAACGGCGCCATCGTCAACGGACCCACCGCCGCACTCATCGGCGAAGCCGGACCCGAAGTCGTCATCCCCCTCACCCGACCGGCTCGCGCAGTCGAACTCGTCCAACAGTCCGGGCTCCTCGGTCTCCTCGCCGCCCACGGCGCCACCACCAACGCTGCCAGCGGACCGAGCCCCGAAATCCACGTCCATTCGGCGCTGGCCGATCCCGAGCAGATCGCGCGGCGTGCCGTCCGGATCTTGGAACGCCAGTCGGCTCGCGGTCTGTCGCGGACAGGAGGATAGATGATCACGGACAGAGCCGGTTGGATGGCGTTCGACGGGACCGAGGTCATTAACTCTGCCCGGTTGGCGGCCTACCTGAGCAACTTCGGGTGCCTCACCGGTGGGCCGACGATCTGCGTGCCCTGCGCCGATCTGGTCGCCGAGGTCAGCGACCCGCCGTTCACTGACCCGGTGGGCGACAGCGCGCCCTGGTACGACCCGGCAATCCCGGTCTCAGCCCATTTCCTCGGCATCGGTGGGGTCGATATCGAGGGGTTGTGGATGCAACCCTCCGACGTCGTCAACGGCGTCATCGTCCGCGACATGTCGATCCGGGTCATCCTCGCCGGGCGTTCCGAGGCGGCCGTCTCGTACGGCCTGGCGTGGCTCGCGATGGTGTTGAACGGATCGTTCTGCCCCACGGGTTCATGTATCGGCGGGCAGATGTGTGTCGCCGTCGCCTGTCCCACGCTAGAGGCACCGGACCCGGTCCGGACCCTTGTCGACGTCTCGGCGCTGGAGAAGCCTGAGGTCGTCAACATCTGGGAGGCCAGCTCGATCACCTTCTGGGAGGTCGAGTTCGTCATGCGGTCGCGGAACTCGGGCATGTTCCAGGACTCCGCGATCCAGTTGGTATTCAACGCCCAGTCCGCCGAGCGGATGACCATCAACCTGCTGGAGGCCTACGAGAACTGCGGTGTCGTCACGCCGTGCGCGACCGACCCCGAATGCCCGCGACCGGCCGTCCCCGAAGTGCCACAGGCACCGATCGACCCCTGCTACCCCACCGGCGACTTCGAGGCCTACCGGCAGATCGTGTCCGTGGACGGCTCCAGCGTCCCTTCGTGGTTGGAGCTGGTTCCGGTCATCACGATCAGCGCCGGAGGCGCCAACTTGCGGAATGTGACTGTCAGGTTCTACCAGAATCCGTTGGGCTTGTCCTGCGAAGACTTGATCACTGTCGACCCGTGTACGGCGTGCACGGACGTCACCGTCCTCTTCGTGCCCTCAGGCGGCCAGACGGTTATCGACGGGCGCACCAGTCGCGCCCAGACGATCTGCCTCGGCGGGGATGTCGACGTCCCGGCCCTGTACGGGCCTGGTGGACGGACGTTCTCCTGGCCGAGCTTCTCGTGCGGGTACGGGCTGTGCGTCGAAGCGTCCGCTGCCGTCGGCGCCGACGTCGAAGCCGAAGTCACCGTCGAGCTCTACACCCGGTGGGAGGCCGCCTGATGGTTTCGCTCTCCCCGCTGCTGGGATGCGCCAGCCAATACCGCGTCGAGGTGTTCCTCCTCCAACGCGTCGACAACAACGACGATCCGCTGCCCGCACCGCAGATGCGTTTCATCGGCGTGCTCGAAGGCATCACCAAGATCGTCTGGACCCGGCGACTGCGAGACTTCTCCGAAGCCGAAATCGATCTTGACTTCAACGAGGCCAGCCCTGAATGCTGCCGCATGTTCGACATCCTCGCCAACTCCGTCCGCGTCGCGCAGATCCGCATCTGGAGAGACGACGTGCAGGTGTGGGAGGGCGAGGTCATGCAGACCATCGAAACCACCGGCACCACAGTCAAGAGCATCAACGCCCGCGACATGATCCAGCGGCTCGACGACACCGTCAACCACTTCGACCTGAACTACGTCGACACGCCGGTCACCGACATCGCATTCGACATTATCGAACGGAACCTGCTAGACCCGCTGTACCTTGACCCGCTCGACGACACGCTCATCCTCGGCCAGATCGTCGTCGAAGCCGTCACCGACCCAGACGACACCATCAGCTACCGGCCCGGCGCGAAGATCGCCACCGTCCGCGAGCTCCTGCGTATCCTCGGACAGTCCTACGGGCTTGACTTCACCTGCATCAACCGGTCTATCCGGCTTCAGCGGAGACGCACCACCCAGGATCAGACCTACGCCCGGCTCGACACCCAGCACCTCATCGGGGAAGCCGACGCCCGCTCCAACGGGAACGAGGCCGCCACCCGAGGATGGGCCACCACTCAGCTTGAGGATGCGACCCAACCGAAGGTCGGCGAAGTCGACCCGAACTGGCCCGGGATCACACAGAACTTCGGTGTAACCGGGTCACGGTACGGCAGGATTGACATCCTCAACCGGGTCCAGGACAACCGCGCCGACGCAGGAGATGTCCTGTCCTCGGCCAAGCGTGCGCAGTGGGGACGCAACCCGCCGCCGTCAGAGATCCTGCTGCCGACCACCGCCCAGCTAGCTCCCTCGGCACCGCTGACGATGCCGGAGCTGGTACCGGGCATGCGCATCGACTTCTTCGCTGAGGACGGTCTGTGCCGACCGATCCGACAGGGCATGCGTCTCCTCGGCGTCGAGGTCACGTGGACGCCTTCGGGCGCGAACACGAACGACGGGGAAGACGTTGCGGTGGAGCTGTCGACACTCTCTGACGTGACAGGGGTCGAACCGTAGGGAACTCCTGGTAACGCGGCGCCCCCC
>ERZ1292642.1514-Hain-H14-01um-R1-1514-length-10853-cov-5_pt1 | contig 10853 bp, 27 predicted proteins | sample MGYA00564403_ERZ1292642 | MGnify/ENA primary metagenome ERZ1292642 (study PRJEB36523, sample SAMEA6512643) | groundwater metagenome | collected 2019-01-09 | study: AquaDiva: Metagenomics assemblies of 32 groundwater samples | reverse complement strand
GGGACTGGGTACGGAAATGACGGGCCGAGGCGGTGGCGGCCTCGAATGGGGCGAGTTCGGTACCGACCGACGGCAGCGACACGAGGGCGGTCCCACTAGCGGGGTGAGGGTTGGGGTGAGGGTTGCGCATCTGCTGGGGTCTCGGGCTCGACGCGCACTGGAGGCCATGGAAACCGGGCATCGCCTGCCTCGCATTTCCGATAGGCTGTATAGCTGAACTCGGGCCGACTGGCGAAAGCTTCCAGCGAGTTGTCGTAACCGCATTCGTCGCACAGCCATGCCATCAACCAGCCATCCGAGGTGTTTGACTGGGGATAGAAGCCCAAGCGTAGAGGAAGCTGGCGCACAAACTCTTGGCCGTTCTCATCGAGGCCCTTGGTGCAGGACGGGGTTTTGCAGAGGCGGCTCATGCCGCGCTCACCCGCTTCTGGGCGGGGGTGAGATCAGTAGACATTGATCTGCAATCCGTTGCGTTTCAGTTGTTCGACAATTGCGGTGCGCCAATTCACTTCGGCAGTTTGGAACGCCCCCATCAGCGTTTGGCTCAAGACCTTCATGACGGTCTCGGCCACGCCATGCTCGACGATCTCCTTGATCTGATCGGCGATGACGTATTCGAACTTGGCGACCAGCTTTGCAGCCTCACGCTCCATGATCGGCATGGCCGCCTTGATGACCATATCCTGGAAGGCGGACGGCACCTCAATGGTCTCGCTACTATAGCCGGCGCGTCCCGGCTTCGGCATCTGACGCTTCTTGAAAAACTCCTCCTCGATCACCCGCTTGATCAGCTCGGCCACCGCCGCATCGGGCAGCATACGGGCAATGTCGTCGCGCAAGGACTTCTTCAGGTTCTCCTGAAACTCCTCCATCGGGCTCATCGGCTTTGCGACTTCGTTGGCCATGCGCTTTATCCTCTCGGTTGGGTCGTGGCGAGCCCGGCCGGACTCGAACCGGCAACAACCAGGTTAGAAGCCTGGGGCTCTGTCCGTTGAGCTACGGGCCCGGATGTGGCTGCGGTGGTAGAGGGCGCGCACGGTACGCCACGTTCCGTACGCTCCTATATGGAGCGGCTTGAGGAACTTGCGGCCGTCTCTCCATCCGAGCATTTTGGTCGACGCCTGTCCGCTCGCGAGCTTGCCGTCCCGCGCCTCGTGTAATGCCATCGGCGTCCACGTCATGGGAAACCGTAATGCATTCGTCGCCGTGTAGATCGAAAATCGTGGGCGGTAAGGCATGGATCTCCCCTATCGCCGGAACCCAGAATCGGCCGCGAGGCCCGTCTCCATTCGCGTGCTCCTACTTGGTTGTGACGTCCGTTAATCCTTCCCCGCTTGCTGCGTAAACTCGCACGTTCCGAGGCCTTCGCCCCATCCGCTACCGTTCCATTTGCCGCGCTGCTCGATGCAAACAACCTGCGCGGTCTTTGGCTTTGGCGGCGGCGGTGGCGTATGTACGGTCGCATAGGCGATAGCCGCGCACATGGCAGCGAAGGCCGCCGCTGCTGGCCACGCATAGTTCATGGCGCGGGCTCTGCTGCTGGCACCGCCTCTGCTTCAGGTTGTGACGCATCGTCACGAACTGCCTTCGCCTTGGCTCGGCGCTTGGCCTTCTTCTTGACGCGCTTCTTCCTCGGCCCTTTGATAGGGGCCGCGCTGCTTGCCTCTGCCGCTTGGTAGGCTGCCGCATCGTGGGCCACGCCATCGACATCGATAATAACCTTGGGGGGGAGTACGCCATCGGCAACAGCGCGCGCGATATCGCTGACGGCAATGTCGGCGGCTGCCAGATCGGGAGGCTGCCGCCAACCAGAAGGAGGACGGCGGTTGTCGAACTGTACGGTTTCGAACCGCACCGCCTCGAATGACGCCCCTGTTACCTCGTCGCGCCGCTCCGCCCCGTCCTCCAGCGCGTTGTCGATGGCTATGGCGATCACCTCCACCATGCGGTGGCGATAGACCGGCGGAAAGGGGCTGAGTACGCCACAGCTGCCGGCATCGATCTCGAGCCCGCCCACAATTGCATCGGCGCGCGCGAGGCCTTCGGATGGTTTCCAAATCATGGGTGGTGCTCCTTGAGATGCTTCTTGATGCCGCCCTTGAACCGTTCCCAGTCCATGGCCTGCTTGCAGTCCTGTGCCTTGATGGCGCCGAAGATGCACACCCCGCCATGGGGCTCCTTGTCGATCCATAGGCAGTAGACGTTCTGCCAGCACACGCGGCAGTAGGCCGAGAACGGCTCGTCCGGGAACGCTAGGGCGCGCTGGTCGGGGAGGTCAAGCATCGGGTCCCCGCTTGATCGCGTGTAAATCCCCCATCTCGTCCCGCCACGACCACGCCCCGTGCTTGTCCAGGGTGGCGCGCACATCGAAGGGACAGAGGCAGCAATCCTCCCAGCCCGGAGCCGGGTAATCGCTTGGGCGTCGGTCGCTGCGGATGATATCGTCCGGGCGGATCCCCAGCCACTCCGCCAGCTTCCTGGGGGTGGAGCGGTCCTCTTGGTCGGCGTAGATGGTGGTGCACATCGCTCAGCTGCCGATCCCGTATTCGGCGGCGAGCGCCGCTTCCAACGCTATCTTGCGGGCAGCGCGTTTTGCACGAGCATTGCGGTGCTCGCCGACCTCGCGCAGCGGCATCCAATGCGTCGGGTGGACAACACCACCGGTCTCGTATGACAGCCAGCCTTCGGTATCGCGGCACGAGGAGTAGCGGTGCCGCCCGCCGCAGTTGTTCGGGCACAACCCGGTGCGCCACTCGGCCGAGGCGTACTTGCGTGTCCAGCCTGGGCCATTACTCCAGGCAACAAGGATGCGCCGGTCTTTCGGGGTGGTTGGAGTGATCTTGCGCCAAGCCATGGGGCCTCTCCCTATCCAACGTCCAGTCTCTTGCGCCCGCATGACGTAGACGTGACCTGGGCGACTCACTTGCGGCGTTCCTTACGCTTGCGTTCGATGTACTCACGTAGGGCGGTCTGCACGACGATGGTCTCGCTTGGGGGCAACTCCTGCTCTTCGCGAAAGCGCGTCAGGTCTCGGTACAGGGGCTCGGGGAACCGATAGGTTCGGGCGACTGTGGATTTTTCCATGGCCTCACCCCCTTAGCATGTGGCGCAAGCATATGCAATCTTAAAGTTGTCCACAGGCTGGTCCCAAAAAGTTTGACTAGTTGCAACTTTGTGCTTGCTTTTGCAATACGTCTGCGCTACCTTCCAGACCATAGACAGACACCCGCCCGAGACACCGGAGACGATCATGCGAGGTGCCCCGGCGGATTACGATCTGCGAGCCGCAGAAAGCAAAGGAGTAACGCCATGACCCGCCCCAAGTTCGAAGGCTTCGACGACCGCCTCAAGGCCATCATGGACGGGAAAGTCGACGTGCCCAACTTCGAGGAGCTGGACCCCGTCAAGGGCATTGCCTCATGGGCCAGCGCAGGCGGTTCCTTTGCCCACCCCGACGTGAAACAAGCCAAGCTCCCCTCCGATGGACGCATGCGGGGCAACTGGGCGCGCTATCTGCTCAACCGTACCCAAGGCGGGCAGTACGACGGCACCGGCTACGTGGTGATGTACTACAACAAGGGACACGGCCGCATCGGATGGTTTGCCATCTGCAAGCACACCAAGGTCAGCGACCCCGATGCCAACCATCCTCGAGGGTGGCATCCGGGGCACTGCTCAAAGTGCGGAATCGATTTGACCGTGGATAGCGGAGACTGAGCCATGCCCAAGCAAATGAGCCTCGACCCAGCCGTGTACGATCTCGCACTCCGCTTCTTGCGCGAGGTGAAAGGCGCAACCGACGAAGACCGTCAAGAGTTGGCCGAGCAGATACAGACCACGATAGAGGACTTTATTTCGTCGCTACTTGAGAACGGGGAGGAGTGAGCCCATGCGTAACGCCCCGCATTACACGCGCGCCTCCGAGGCCGATTACTGGCGCAGCCTCCCCCTGATCCGCCTCCGGCGCATGCTCAGAGCCTTGCGCAAGCGCGGGGTGGAGGGGCACTGGGACTATGACCTGCCCAGGCACCGGCACATGATCGAAGTGTATCGAGCCCGCAAGCAACAAAAGGACCATGTGTCGTGATCTCGCTCGCAGTCGCCATTGGTATAGGTCTGTTCACCGTGTCCTTTGGGGTCCTGATGGTGGCCGCGATAGAGCGGGTGTCGAAGATATTGGAACACGCAGAGGGAGGCCCGCGTCATGGCAGGCTGGAAACTTAAGCGAGTGCGCCAGTGCGCCAAATGTCCGTGGAAGGTCTCCACGAACCCGCACGACATTCCGAACGGCTACAGCGAGCAACTACATGCTGCGCTCGCATGCACAATCGCGGAACCAGGCGCCTATCGTGGTTCGAGCATGACGGCGATGGCGTGTCATGAATCGGAGCCTGGCGAAGAGGCACATTGCATCGGCTGGCTCGTGCACCAGATCGGGCCGGAAAACAACATCGCCCTGCGTATCAAGATGATGTCCTGCGAGAACGCCAAGCATATTCAACTCGACGGCGAACAGCACGAAACGTTCGAGGATACGCTACCCGCGTGAGCACTAGGAATGACGGGCAATACGGGCGCGAGGTTATCCCCGCTTTCCCAGCATCGCCCTCGCCTTGTCGATTTCTGAGATCGTGAATCCTCTCCGCCTCAGGTCGTCGATCTGCACGCGGTCCTGCAGCGCACGAGCAGCGCGGCGGATGCGAGCAGCCTCCTCTAAGGGAGAGAGGGGAAGCTTGGAGGCGTCGTGGCGGGGGCCTACTCTGTAGAGACGCGCCGTCATCCCCGCCTCCGGCAGGCTTCCAAATAAACGGGCTCACTCTTGCGTCTCCACTCCAGCCCCGCGGCCTGGTCGAGCTTGACCTGCTCGGCCATCCCCTCCCGTGCCATCTTCTTGGCCTTGGTGCGGGCTCCGCCCTGTTTGCCGAGGCGGGCCATGTAGGCCAGGCGGCGCCTGAGCTTGCGGCGGGCGGCCGTCTTGGATAAGCGGCGGGCCTGCCGGAGGCCAATCCAACGCTCGACGAGGAGTCGCATTGGGATCACCTCGCCCTGTACTCGCGGTTGCCGAGCCACAGCGAGGCTTGCTCCAGATCGGTGATGGCCAGCGAGTAGTTGCGGTGCTGCCCGAGCGCCTTCACCCGCGCCACGAGCCGCGCGATGTTGATCTAGATATCGTCGATCTCGTTGGACTCGAGGCTCGTCAGGCCGTTGCTGAAGGCCACGGCTCCGCTCTTGAGTTCGGTCATTCCGCTTTCCCTCTCATTGTGCCGTCTGTTTCTCCGGCCCGATGTCCGGGTCGGTGATGCCGTGACGCTGCTTGTACTCTTCGATGAAGGCTTCCAGTTCGTGGTGGATCAAGTCCATCCGCCGCAGGTCCTTCTCAGTCGGCTCGGCGCCGGGGTCGAGCGTGCCCATGATGGAACCGAGAAGATGCTGCGCGCCGCCGAAGAACGCGCACCGCAGATCGTCGAGCTGCTGCTTGGACATCGTCTCCCAGCCGGGATAGGTCTGCTGGATCAGGGCGGCAAAGCCCACCTCGATGATCTTGCCGCGGTCGATGAAGTGACCGGCGATCTGGTCGGCGGCCTTACCGATGGTCTTGCGCCTCGTGGCGTTCGCTCTCTGCTCGCGTCCCATCGTCAACCCCTCCCCCGTGACGGCGCGTAATAGGTCTCCAACTCCCGCAGCTGTCTCGGCGTGATCCGGGCGTCGATCTCGTCCCCCACTGCTTGCGCCTCGCGCAGCATCACCGCCGCACACACCGTGCAAACTGGCGTGGCCTCCTTCGGAGCCGAGCGGCTGAACTGCACCGGGGTTTTGCACTCGGCGCAGACGCCCAGGAGGTTGTCGGCAAGTTGTGCCAATTCATCGGCGCGCAGACAGATCAGCCAAGCGCCAGTATTGGGTTCGTCGCTCACCCGGATGTCGGTAAGGGTTGTGGCCAGGGTCGCTGCGTCGTCTTCGTCGATCACCGCTGTTCCTCCAGCACCCGCCGCGCCTCTTGCAAGGCGGGCCATACCGGCCCATCGACCGCATGCGACGACCCCGTATGCGCGTCCACCAGAGTTTGCAGAGCCTGCCGCATTCGAATGCAGTCCTGCTGCACGTCGAGCAGAAGGGAGGCGTCGGTGATCTTGCGGTCTTGTGGGCTCATGCCGCTTCCCTCTGCCCGAGCCAGTAGTTCGCCGTCCATTTGGTATCGCTGTCCAAATCCGATTTGTCGCGAATCCACGCGAGATAGTCGGCCGGGGCCTCGGCGTACTTCATGCCGCGGTGCTTGCCGAACGACAGCACCGTGTGCAGCGCCGGCTCCGACGACCACAAGGCGAGTTGCGACCACCTCGCGTGCTTCAATAGCTCAACGAATATCGCCGCCGTGACGATGGTGTCGCCAAGGGCGCGGTGGGCGACGATGGAATGGCGGTCAATACCGAATGGGTTGGCCAGCCCAAGCATGTAACGGAGCGCGCCGTTGCTGTGGGATTCAGCCTCCGGCCAAACGCGGAGCGCGCACTTATAGCTGCAAATCCAGGTCGGCGGCTGGCTGGTCTTCTTGGAGGGGCCGAGGTGCTGGGACAAGAATCCGGCCTCGAAACTCGCGCCGTGGGAGATGTAGGCGCAGCTGCCCATGTAGTGCTCGATCACCTCGCGCAAGGGCGGCTTGCCAACTAAATCCGCGTCGATCAAGTGGTGCACGGCCGAGGCTTGGGGTGAAATCGCAATTGGCGGGCAAACGAGGTGCGTTCTCTGGTTAATGATCTGGTAAGCCGGGGTGACGTCGACGGCGCCCAATTCGATGATGGCGTCGGCGGCAGGGTCCAAGCCGGTCGACTCCAGATCGATGACCGTGAGGGTCACTTCTTGCCCTCTTTGGCTGGCTCTTCCTTGATCGACGTCTCGACCTTCTCCAACTCTTTCTTCAGGGCGAGTGCGGCGTCCTTCTCCAAGGCCCAGAACTGGTTGATTGAGTGCTTGTTGCGGTCACGCCATTGCAGAATGTGCGCAGCCTCTTCATTGCCGGGCGCCATGTGCTTGCGAATGAAGCCGTTGGCCTGGTCGAAGAACTTGCCGGCTGGCACTGGCTGCAGAGCCTCGCCGTCGAGCCAATCGATCATGATGACGTTGGAACCGCCGATCTTCTCGAAGCGCTGCTCGCGTTCGGCTTGGCTGACGATCTCGGTGGCCGTCAGCTCAATGGTGTGGGCGGCATCGAGTTCACCCTCCACGTAGGAGCCCGCCGTCTCGTTCGGCCAGCCCTTGCGGATGGCGGCGGCCTCGGCGCATTTCTCCAGCATCGTCTCTGGCATCGTGTGCCAGTTCTTTTTCTTCGGGTCGAGTTGCACGATGACATCGCCGATAGGCACGCGCTTGACCTTTGGTTTGCCTGCGAACTTGTGGCCTGCCGGCCAAACCTCGCCGGGGATTTCTTCCCACTTGGAGCCCCCTTCTCCGCCCTCGATGATGGGGGCACGCTCGTCCCAGCGCACATGCCCCATGACGGGGTGCCAAGTGCCGTGCGAGAACTGGTACACCGACACCTCGCAGTCGATGATGCCTTTGGGGTTGGCGGGGCCTTTCAACGTTTCATCGTAGCGGAACCGGCCAGCCTTATCGTCCGGCCGGTAGCGGCCTGACCGCGCGGCGATCTTGCGATAGAGTCCAATCGACAGCACTGGCACCACCCGGCGCTCGTCCGTGCCGACCTTGCCGAAGACGAAGAAATAGATATCGCGGGTGAAGGGGTTGGCACCGTAGATTTCGCACCACTCGATAGCTTCGTCGATCTCGGCCCCGATCAGTTCCTTGCCCACAGTCTTGGTGAATAGCGACAGCCGACGGGTGAACTGCGGATGCGAGCGGGCCAAGGCCCCGGTACGGGATGGGATCAGCGCGTTCATCGCTCTACCTCCAGCGAATCATGACAGTGACGCTACCGTTGTCCAACTTGGCTCCAGGCACGATATCTTTGCTCTTGAGTGCTGCCGTGAGCGCAGCTTTGTCAAGCTTTGGCTCTTGCGGTTTCCAGTATTTCGAGGGGATTTCCGCCTCTTCCACAATTTCCAGCTTCGGCGGCACGGACCGGAGCGAGATGGTGCCGAGCGGCGTCTCTAGGGATGGCACTTCTGCCAGTTCCAGGGCCACCGTCAGCGCCGTGCGCAGCGCCTCTTTCTGATCGCCGAGGCGGTCGGCGCGAGCCTTCAAGTTCTTCATGGCCTCGGTGATGCCGGTCTCCAGCATCTCGACCTCGGCGATGCGCGCAAGCCCCGTGGCGATAGCCTCCCGCAGATCGGTCTCGCCTTCGACGGCATCGGCCTTGGCCTGCGCGTCGTCCCCCAGGATGTCCCGGAAGTTCGCCAGCAGCACGCGGGCGGCCTCGATCTGCTCGTGCAGTTGGTGACTAGCGCTGGCCTTCTGTACGGTCATACCTGCCTCGCGTCAGTTGTCGGTTGTCCTGCCTGCGAAGGGTAGGACATCTCTCGCCCCTTCCCCTTCCTCGGCGCCGACACCACTTCCCCTACGCCCTTGTGCCGGTCGCGGATGTGGTCGAGAACCCGTGCCTCGTCGGGGAATTTCTTGGTGCAGCGCGAGCACATGAAGGGGCCACGGCCGGCCATCGAAATCGATCCCTATTCTTGGACGTCAACGCGCATCGTAATGCGGTCGCCAGATTGCAACGTGAGAAGGCCGCCGCTCTCCACCTCGACCTCGACGGCATCGGTCGGATCGAACGTCTCGCTGCTCTGCGCATCAAACATGCGTCGCACCTCTAGCACTTCGTCCGGGCTGACACGCACGAGTATGATCTCCACATCGCGCGAGCGCAGGGCACCGGCCTGCATGGTCGTGACGGTCATCATTTAGGCGCCCTCCACCTTCCCAACCGCCGCCTTCATCCACCCCGACCACACCTGGATCGTGTCGCCGACGTCGGCATCGATACCAGAGCGCACATCGGTTTCCGTGGCCTCGCGGGTCACCATCAGCCCGTGCTTCTCGGCCCACTCCTGGATATCGAAGCCGTCAACTCCGCCAGCCCACATTCCCTCGATGGCGGACTTGGCGAACGCCACCAGCTTGGCGTGCTCGGCCAGCGCCTCGGCGATCCCGGCCTTGATGGCGGCGGTGGAGACCAGCATGGCGTCGTAGTCGATGGGCTCGGCGGGGTTGTCGTTGGCTTGGGGCATGGTTTACAGCCTCTCCGAATCGCGATTGGGCGGAACAAATTCGGCGCAGTCCTCTGCCGCCACGTCGATATCCCTTACCAACTCTGTAACGGCTGGCGTGCGCTCGGCGTGGTGCCACAGTGCATTACCGAGCCGGGTGGCGTCCCATGGGGTTCGGCTTTCCTTGAAGGCATGCGCCTCCAATCGGATGGTGTAGCTGTCCGGTGCCAGTTGAATGGCGCGCTGCACGAGGGTATCGACGCTGGCTTGGGCGATCTGGCGGAGGTGGGGAATGTCGTCGGACATGGGTTCAGGCTTCCGTCTTGGCAACAGCGGGCTTGGCCGTCGGTTCGTCGGCGGAAACAACGCGGGGCGCAAACTTCGGGACGTTGCGTATCACTTCTTTCAGTGGCTCAGAGACGCCGATCTCCTCGGTTGAATAGCTGTACTGTCTGCGGACCTGCACTAGCCGCGTCTCGACGCATAGAGAGCCGCCCACTTTGCTAGCTTCCAGCCACGCGATGAACGCCCACCGATGCGCCTCGACGGCTTGGTACGTTACCAGCCCGATCTTTGCTGCCTCATCGTCCCATGCACGAATGGGGATGTTAGTGCCCCACTTCGTTGCGCCGAGGCGAATAGGGATTTCTCGCCAGCAGTGGTCCAAGACCAAGGGACAGTGCTCATCGTGGGTCAGCACGCTTGGTGTGTGGTAACTTGTGCGCGCTTCGAGCTTGTAGAAAACGCCCGAGCCGCTGCCGCTGCCATGCTTGCCGGCACTCGCCGTTTCTGTCGCTGGGTATTCCGCCATGGCTGCTGCCTCCATTCGCGAAAAAACCAAAAACAGAGGCGGTGGACCCCAAGCGCCACGGGCCGCATTTTACCGAAAGTGCGTCGCCGCATCGCCCAAACATCCACCGCCCCTCTTTCCGCCGCCCGCGCTCTACCGCATCGGGGTGCCCTCAGAAAACCCCAGCGCGTTGACGGCGGTCCCCGCGCCGAACCTTACCCCGAAACCCCGTCGTGCTCCGCGATGGAAGCCGCCATCTTCATAATAGCCGCGAGCCTATCGTCGCGCCATTGCGCCACCGTCTTACCCACAAGGCTTTCGGCGAGCACCGATACCACAGCCTTGATCGCGACGCCTTCCGGCTCAAAGTGCACCCACAAGAGCCCATCCGCATCCGGGCCAGTGACTGACACCGCCTTGAGGACGGCGATCAGGGCGGCGATGGCTTCGCGGGTTTCGGTCATCTCGAAATCCCCAGTAGTTTTCCGCTCACGGCGTACGCAACCCACCACACCCCGTAGTCCTCCTCCTGCTTGATCTCCGCAACCGTGCAGTCGTCCCTGTGGACCCAGACACCTTTTCCGTACCGAGGCGCGGGGTGATAGCCTTGCTCCCTGAGGCGGGCCTTGATGGCGGCGAGGGCTTGTTTGGTTTCGGTCATGAGCCCGCACTCTGCGCTGATGGCGATCCCGTGCTTTCGTCAGCGTCCGGTGGCATGTCGGCGATTGCGTCAACGAGGACCTTGGCCATGCGCTCAGATGCAGCCAGAAGGTGCAGTTCTATGCGGATCGCCGTCTCGAACACATGGTCGAGGTTGAGCGTCCTGAAGTTTCTGCCTTCCAGCTTGTACTGCTGATAGAGGGCGCCGTCTTGGACGGTGGCAATGTCGTGGTACTTCAACG
>ERZ1292642.1512-Hain-H14-01um-R1-1512-length-10875-cov-5_pt1 | contig 10875 bp, 15 predicted proteins | sample MGYA00564403_ERZ1292642 | MGnify/ENA primary metagenome ERZ1292642 (study PRJEB36523, sample SAMEA6512643) | groundwater metagenome | collected 2019-01-09 | study: AquaDiva: Metagenomics assemblies of 32 groundwater samples | reverse complement strand
GCAACAGATAAAAAATGGATACTGGTAGGTATAAATTCATAACATGAGAACAAAAGGAGATATCATAAATGATATATTAGTGCAACTCGGTGCTTCCACCACGGTGGCTTTTTATACCGATACCATAATGGATGACTGGGTTGATAAAGCTCATCAATGGGCAAGTGGAACTCATAAATGGCCTTTTACCGAAGGCCGGATAAACACTACTTATGTGGCAGATGCTTCATTAGAAGTGGGCTTTAATTATCCCGAAGGGTGGAAGCCAGATAGCATCAGGCTTTTGCAAGTGGGTGGGAAAAGATTCAAGAAACTTAACTTCCTCAATTATCAGGAATTCCGAGAAGATTTCCCCGATGATGAGAAAAAGGTGTTTTCAGACCACGGAAGGCTTTACTTTATCAATCCGAATGCGGATGTATCCGGTAGTACTACTTTATGGGGACAATACACGCCAGCGGCTTTAGCAGAAACAGATAGTACGGTAACAACCGTGTTCTCCGATGTAGTAGACGAAGGGAATGAAGCAATAGTAGAAGAAGTAATGAGTTATGCCAAAAAGAAACAACAAAAGCTCCAAGAGGCATTAGTACATCACCAGCGCGCTCAACAGATATTAGAAGAAATTTGGAAGCGCATACAAGATGAGCAATTTGCTTACCAGAACGTAGAAGGAGAAGGATTATTTAAGCGTATAGATGTGCTCGGCGGGGCATTGAGAGACGATATATTCAAGCGGGATCAATTTTATTAACCTATGGCAACGACACAAGAAATCTTAACTAAATTATTAGGAAGAGCGCCCGCTGATTACGAATTAACCCAGTTTCAAGCCGATCCGGTATTCAGGGAAAAAGCGCTTACTGCTTCCGGGCTTCCAAGCACTTATCAGCCATTAACTCCTAATCTTGATTTCACACCTTCTGCGAGTGGGGGACTTTCTTGGACCGAGAGAGTAGGCCTTCACCCCGATGAAGCAATAGCAAAATATAAAGAACTTGGTTTGGAATCTACGGCCGGAGCCATCAGGAGATTCAATCCAGATGCAACTCAACCATTAGGTTATGAAGAACTCGGCGATCCTCAATATGAAGCATTGAGGCAATCACTATTGACCGCTCGTAATGCCCCAGCTACTCCCGCGCCAGTAGTAGCAACCGCACAAACTCCAACTCCACAACCTCCTGCTCCCGTTTCCGCACCAGCACCCACCCCGAAAGCTCCTTTAGGGACTCAAGTTCCCCCACCGACAGGAACACAGCCCACGCAACCAACACAGCCAGCTCCCGAAAATATTCCTCTTTCTCAGTCTGGCCAATATTACAAGATAGGAAATGATGTCTATAGGGCTTCTGATAATCAGAAGATAGATCTAAACGAATTTCATAGGTTAGGGCTTAATTTCAAGTTTATTCCAGAAAGAACCGCAACTCAACAACCTCAACAACCGCAAGCCCCCCAGCAAGGCGCGCCACAACAACCTCAAGCGCCTGGCACGCCACAGGCGGGAGCGCCAGCTCCTTCTGCGGGAGCGCCACCCACCGGAGGAGTCGCAGTTGATCCCACAATCGCTTCCATACAAGCAGTATTCGGCCCACAATGGCAACCTTCTCCCGCTTTTACTCCGGATCTTCAGAAGATAGGAGTATATGGCGCGGTAAGAATTGCTGGACACGATGAAGTGTATACTTTAGGTCCAGGAGGAACTCACGAAACTCCCGAATCATATCAAGAAAAATTCGGTACTTTGGCCCAAGAAGGAATCGTAGGAGAAGTTTCAGTGGATCAAGCAAGACGGCTTGGGATTCTAGTGAAAGATGACGGCGCTCCCACGAATACAAAGAAAGAAGATTTACAAAAAACTCCCTTTGAATCCTTTAAGGATTTGTATAAAGAACTATTTGAAGATTCGGGACTGGGTGGAATAAAAGACCAACTTGCGAATTTACAGAAGGAATTACAGACGGTAGATAAGGATTTTGCTGATGAGGTTGCGAAGATAAATGAGAATCCGTGGCTTTCAGAAAGTTTAAGAGTCCGTAAAGTGAACGCGGTAACAGAAAAACACAATCTTAGAAGATCACAAATAGCGGATCAAGTTACCGCCTTTCAGGGAATATATGATAGCGGGAAGCAGGATATACAGTTTGTCGCGGGGCAATATCTTCAGCAAACCAATTCGGATAGGACTTTTGACTTGAATTATTTGAAGTTTCTTTCCGATGCGGCGGAAACCGAAGCTAAATTAGGATTGGAAGAAAGGGAACTTGAAATTCGTGCTCAAAGAGAAGGAAGATTAGGGGGTGGAGGAGGAGGGGCGCCTATAACTATAAAACCTCCAACAGCGGCTCAAGAACTTGTGGCAGGTTATGCCGTGAGATTAGAACAAGCCAACCCTACCCTAAAGACACTTACAAACACAATATCGAATATGAGTGCTCTTAAGTTTGGTATTCAGCTTAAACTGCCATCAAATCTTCAAAGTAGTGAAATACAACAATATATGCAGGCTTCTCGTAATTTTATAAATGCGGTTCTTCGGAGAGAATCTGGTGCGGTTATTTCTCCAACTGAATTTAGTGAAGCACAACAACAATATCTTCCAAAACCAGGTGATTCTTCTGAAACACTTAGATTAAAGGAAGCAAACCGAAATCTGGTATTTAATTCTCTGAAAAATGCAGCTGGATCTGCGTATAGTTCGGTGGGAGAACTTTTGGGCGAAGTGGATGAGGAACTTACACTACAAGATTATTTAGATTGGGGCGAGAAAAATTTAATGAGCGTTGATCCAAGTGGATTTGAAAAATGGAAAGAAGTCGCAAATAGATAATATGGCATTAACACAACAACAATTAGAAAATTTAGATAAGGCTTATGGCACAAAATCATCTTCATCTGTATCTCAAGCTGAAGATATAGAGAAGGTGGGATTTTTTCAGGGGATTCAACGAGATTATCTTAAAAGAGTAGAAAGAGCAGGAAATATAGCTGACATAACGAGGATGCCGGGAAAGGTAGGTGGATCTCAGGCTTTTCCTTCAGGGATACTTCAGATTGCCGGTCAGGGAGCTGGGAGTGCTCTCGATGTTATAGGCAGAGGAGTTAGTGCGATAATACCAGATATCGTAGAAAAGCCTATTATCAAAGCCATTTCTTCGGTTATTCAAACCGATACGGCTCAAGATGCAATAGGTATTTACAATGCGTTCAAAACAAAACATCCCGAAGTTGCGGCAAATGCTGAAGCAGGATTAAATTTGTTAGTATTATTTGGATTGCCAAAAGCAGGAAAACAGGTAGGAAAACCTATAAGTGGACTTGGTTCAGTTCTTGAGAAAGGTGGAACCAAAACAAAATTAGGAGAAGCTCAGAAGTTCGCCCGGAAACTTACTAAACCCATGGAAACTAAAGCCGTAAAAATAGCAGAAGTAGCCAGAACTTCAGAAAGAGGCTTTGGCCCACTTAAGCGTTCTATTGTATCCCCTACTACTGTCGAGGCACGAGCTCAAGGAGCTGTTATAGGCATACCGGGCGTTTCAGCAAAAAAAACATATCAACAGAACTATACTATAGTAAGAGATTTTAATACTAAAGCAGCTATCGAATTAGAAACAAGTCTAAGAACGAATAATTTTGTATTCCCAAAAAAAGAACTACTCTCTCGATTGAATAAAACCCGGGTAGAAATAGCAAAAACCCCAACGATTGTTGGAGATCAAGTTAAGATTTCTAATAAACTCATAGCAGAATTAACGAGAAGATTGAATGCGACTAAGGCCACTGGCTCCGATCTTCTTCGCGTAAGAAAGGAGTTTGACGCTTGGGTAAAAAGTCAAAAACCTAGGATTTTCGATGTAACAACTGATAACGCTTTTACGATTACAAATAGAAAACTACGAAATACAATAAATGAATTTTTGAACGAAAAATCTCCTAATGTGGGTGTCAGGGAATCATTGAGAAAACAAACAGCTCTTTACGATGCCTTAGAAACAATCGCACCAAAGGCGGCTCTTGAAGCTAATACCGCTATTGGCAGGACATTCCAAAAAATAATGTTCTCTCTCGGTCTTAAAAACAAACTCGTACAACAAATAGCTGCTTTAGTTGGAATCGGAGGATTAGGAGCGGCAAGCACATTCGCTCCCGCAGCGGCAGTAATTGGGATTGGAACGTTTCTTGTATACCAAGGGGGGAAATTTATTCTTAATCCAGAAATTCGTATACGATTAGGAGAACTATTGAAACAATATGGAAAAACCGCAGGTATCTCTGCGGCCATAGAAGCTCGTCAAGTAATAAACGAGGCGCTTAAAAATCTCCCTCAAGAATAGTATCGAGGATTTTGAGTAAAAGCCAAATAGAAATCGTTAAGAAGATAAATGTAAACATACCCCTTACATAGCATAATCCACGAAATAAGTCAAATGAAGAACGAGGAAATAGTAAAAACCATAACCGAACACACTGTCCTCATAACTGAAACCCGAGACGATGTGAGGCAAATACTTACTAATCATCTACCTCATATTAACAAGAAGATAGACAAATTCTATTGGGTTTTCGTGGGCGGAATCGTCTCCGTCCTTATCGGTCTCGCCACTCTTTTCCTTAAGAGTGGCATCAAATGAGAACTTGCGATTTATCCTGTGCTTCTACAAAAGAGAATAAGAAATACCTGCTTCCCCTATCAGATATACACTGGGGCTCCAAAACTTGCGAACGGGATAAACTCAAGGGGTATCTTTCGTGGGCCATAGAACATAACGCGTGGATAATTCTTAATGGGGATTTGATTGAGAACTCAAATAGAAGTTCTGTGGGAGCGGGAGTATATGAACAGATACAGCAACCCCAAGAACAAGCGGACGAAATCATAGAGTTATTCAAGCCACTTGCTAAAAAGAAGCAGATACTTGGACTAATTACCGGTAATCACGAGGAGCGCACGTTCAAAGACACTGGGTTTGATATTTCATACAATATAGCTAAAGAGCTGAATGTTCCTTATTTACGCTATTCGGGGCTTTTCAAGTTAAAAGTAAAAGATTTCAATTATACGGTCTTCGCCACTCATGGAGCTACGGGTTCCAAGTTCTTAAAAACAAAGATGTCGGCTTGCGAATCATTGGCTAATGTCGCTCACGCAGATATTTATTTGATGGGGCACGTCCATGACCTTGCTATTTGGTCAACAAATTATTATTATGTGGACATAAAAAATAAACAGAAGAAGAAAGACCGAAGGACGTTTGTCATTACGGGGACGTTCCAGGGTTATGAGGGAACGTATGCCGATGCCCACAACCTTATTCCCGGAAAGACCGGGGCGGTGAGGATAAGATTGTCGGGGGATCATAAAGACGTACACGGAAGTTTATAATATAGTATAATCCCCTAAGCGTTGAAGACGTTGAGGATGGCGTAGAAAATGCCACTGCGGGATAGAAATGACACTTTTATCCCTAAGATGCATCGGTTGGGAGCCCGCGTATCTGCCTTTTAGTCAGGGAATAACATGAATACGGAAACACGCCTTCAACGTTTAGGGGGTAACAAATAACATGAAAAACCTTGTAAAACCATTAGTTTGTTCTTTAGAACGACACCCAAGGGGAAATCTTATGCAGGAATATGGCGAGAACGTAGAACTGTATAAGAAATACGCCAACGGAATGCTGGGACATAACGGCATAGATATAGCCACCGCGTACGGATATCCCGTATTCGCCACTCACGAAGGATTTATAGTGGAAGCCCGTTTGGGAGGTTCGGGATACGGAAACGATGTGCGAGTTCTTTCAGAAAAACAAACAGACGGAACATACATTGAAACAATCTATGGGCACCTTACCGAGGTACTGCCCGTATCTCTCGGTCAATACGTTATGGCGGGAGATACGATAGGGTACGAAGGAAATAGCGGCTTCACCGTAAGCGGGGGAGTACCATACTGGGGATTTTCTAACCCCGATAAGAAAGGAACGCATCTCCACTTCGGATTAAGGATACTGGAAGACGCCACTAACATAAGCAATATTTCTTATTTTACAAAAGATTACATAATACGGGACTACGAAAATGGCAGATTCGGGTATGTTGACCCTATGCCATATTTCGTAACCGAAAAAGGAATGCTTACAAAAGAGCAGGTAGAACTTTTTTACGATATAGAGGCATTGCCAAAAGACGATTCGGGCAGAACGTACTGGGTTGGGAAACCAGTAGAGGAAATGTTGAAAGCGAGAAAGAATGACCTAAAATCATTTCTTGCCTCGTAGGTTTATACCTCACCAGACGCACCACAATGCGTTGAGAGCAAAAAGTAGGTCAAAAACATACTCAAGGACATTTGAAGGTATCATGACCCGCAAAACGCATATTTCGTAAAAGTCGACTTATCCACAGTTTACCACTTGCGTCCCTATCGTGGGTCGCGGTATAATAGAAAGTAAGATAAATAATATGGCGACAAAAGAACCAACGTACGATTTCAAGATTACGCTTAAAAAGGGAATCATATACTTTGTGCTTTTCCTTCTCCCCGTGCTTGTAGATAAGTTTCTCGTTTCCTATCCCGAAATTGCCCAACTAACAGTTGGTGGACTCCTCGTGATGGGAACAAATTTCTTGAAACACAAAGTGGGAGTTCGATTCCTTTAGGAGCTTATTCTAAACAATTTAGTAAAAGTCCTCATTGGTATCTCGATAATTCTCGCCCTCATAATTTTTGCGAGGGAAGCAGAAGGAGAGAAACGCCAAGGGGAGGACTACAAACAAACCAGTGATACATTTGTTACGCAGATCTCTAGCCCGAACATACGCCCCTGCGAAGGGGTTATTGACGTTAGAGAACTTATTTTATGCTTTTCTGATTATTATGGGGTTGATAGTAATTTGGCTCTTAGTATTGCCTGGTGTGAAAGCGGTTTTAATGCTCTTGCTAGGAATCCTAGAAGTTCTGCTAGTGGCGTTTATCAGTGGATCAGTAGCTCTTGGAAATCTGCTCAAATAAGATATAATGAATATGGCTCCGTATCTGATCCTTACTTGAATATAAAGTTAGCGATACGCACAATATCAGATGGAGGTATACAACACTGGAACAGTTCAAAATCCTGCTGGTACTAAGTGGCTAGACGCATATACGGAAAGTAATTTTACCGCGTACCTCAAAGATAAATGCGTTTCCTGCGATAATGATATACCTCCCACGTGGGGAAATTATGCGGTACGAGGAAACTATTGCGTGAAGTGCGGGAATCCCCCCCGAGTATCAACGAAAGAACAAAGGAAAGAAATGCACAAAATCCTTAATAGCGTTCGGCTCTTTTAACTAGGAAGATTTTATAAGTTCTTGAACAATCCTCACACGTTTTTACACGTACTTAAATTAGAGGTTACATTTCAAGAGCTTATATTTGAAAGATGGCGGGGAGGTTCGTGAGTATTGCCGTACGGTGCTACATCGCAAGATGAGCGTCAGGCGAGAAAACGGCCTCTCGGCCATTGCCTAAAATTTACCCACTTGCAAGAATTTGTGGGTATGCTATACTAGATAATAGAGGGTCTGGTTCACCCTACATACGAGTGCAAAACGCTGGTTAAACGAACCCGCCCGAAAGGGTGATACTCGTGTGGCCAGCGTTTTGTATTACTAAAATGAACTTTCTAATTATCGCATTTTTACAACCTATATGGGAAGAATGGTTCAAATGGTTTTTATCTGGAAGAACATGGATTAGAATAATGATTGTGTACACAGCTTTTGCTTCCATAGAATATGTGCTATTTACTGAAGTGTTTGGTTATAGTCCCATAACTAGATTAATTCCTTTCGGGTTTCACATAATTACTGGAATAATTACTGTATTTCTTGGAAAAAGAAAATCCGCTTTATTGCTAAATAGTATTCTTCATATAGGATATAATAATCTAGTATTTTTACTAACAAAATAGTTTTACTGACGGGGTTAAGTGGGCGAACCTATGAGCTTCCCGTTGGATGCCATTAAATCATAGGACTAATGGGTTTCTTGCCGAAACGACGGGGTATGACCATTAGATCGCTTGAATCGTTAGGTGATAATTATCGTTTGCGATTCAAGGATTACCTCTAGGGCGTGTTGCTATCCTAGAGAGAGTTACGATAACTGGAGATCGGAGATACAACCGAATTAATCTCTTGTTCACGAGGGCTTTTGGGATAACTTTGCCTCACTCCGGGGTATAACTAAAACGATAGAGTGTTTCACAAGTCATGAGTAAAGGAAGAAAGAATAATATGTACCAAGTAATAAAAACAGGGAAAATAGAAAATAGATTGATTAAATGGTGCAAAGACCACGAAATAGTGTTGAAAGACGGAAAGGAAATTGTGGCAGAATTTTGTAATGAGTGTAAGATTGCTAAAAAGATAAAACTATGAAAGGACAAAGACATATAGAGATTATTGAATTATTTGCGAAACACAAACTCTTTAATGTTTCCGATAAGGAAAAGTTTCAATCCTTCATAAAAAGAAACTTACGTGCGGCGGTTCTTCTTATCTCGTATTCAAACGAAGAGATAGAAAGAACGATGGAGTGGTTGAAGAAGAATGTAAATTTTAAGTGGACGCTTGAATCCGTAGGCAAGTACGTAGATGAAGACCTAAACGCCTTACAAGAAAAACAAAAATCTGAGGAGATGAAACGCGCGGGGTTCTGGTTGTGTAAGTTTAATTATTGGCATGGAAAACAAGAAAGTTGTGGTCATTCCGAAGCGTTTAGATAGTTATCCCTTGACACCGTCTTCTCGATTTGCTATAATGGAAATATAATGCAAAAGAGCAACCAAACAAAAGAACGGAATAAACTCACCCAACCCCTATTAGAACTGCGGAAAGAACTGGTATACTTCGCTTGGGAAACTTATAAGAACCAAATCACAATGGAAGAATTAGCAAAAGTATTTGGTACTCCCCTCGGAAGCATTTATAACTACTTAAAAGAAAAACATAAGGAATATGAAGAACATAAAAGCCCTAATTCATAAAAGGAAAATAGATAGAATAGGAAAGAGGGCGTACAGGAAGTCCCATCCAGAATTATGGATTGAAAATTACAGAAGATGGTTTAAACCGGCTCATCGAGTGGTGTGGAAGGCGATAAAGTCGGGAAAACTCATAAGGAAACCATGCCAGTTTTGCGGAGAGGAGAAAGTTCATGCTCACCACGACGATTATAATAAGGCATTAGAAGTAAAATGGATGTGTCCAGTGCATCATAAACAATATCATCAAGGTCGGGTGCTGGAACTAAAAACAATATGATGCAAAAACAATATCTCAATTACTGGGCGTATAACCGCTCCCGCCAACGATCAAAAGAACGATGGCAGATTATAGGAATGTTAGTTCTTCTGCTTATCGGGCTTGCTGTCGGGGGGTTTACGCGCCCCTACTAATATGGAAGAACGAGACCAAGTAGACATAGAAACAAGAGATGTAGAACGAGAAGAAAAAGATAGAGAGTGGGACGAATCTGATCCGTTTGATCGCAATCCTAATTTGTTTGTTTCTCTTACTTCATTGGAAGATGACCTGGATAAAATAAAGGGCTATAAAGATATGGAATCGTATGATATAGAAGAATCTCTTAAAGATGTGAAAAAGGCTCAACAAATTCTGGTTGAGATAAAAAATGTTCTTTTCGAGAAAGAAATAAGAAAATCAAAAGTAAAGGCCGAAGATTACACGCAACGATTCAACGCTTTGGCGGAATCAAAAGAAAAATGACTACAGGAGTTTGTCCTAAATGCGATACCCCAAACGGAGAACATTATGGCTTATGTCCGTGTTGGGGAAAAGGTTGGAATAATTAAAATAATGTCGTTTCCGGTGGTGGGGGGTGCGCCTTTATGGCTAATTAGCTCCCCACCGGAGACGATAACAAAAAAACTATGTTAACATGTCCAAAATGCGGAATAGAAGAACTCGCTCTTAAAACCGCAACAACAGAAAAAAACAAAGGAAAGAAATTTTATTCTTGTCCCGATAGGGAAGGATGCAACTATTTCAAGTGGGCGGAAGAAAACGAGGGCTCCTTTCTTAAAAAGCCTATTGAGAATAATCCTCTTCCTTCTAAAAAAGGTCTTGAGTATATTCAAGGAAAAGATAAGCGTATCTCGGTACTCTCGGTGTTCTCTAGTTTATGCCATCTTAAACAGGGAAGTAATATCGATTCAAGAGATATAGAGTTAGAAGCATACGCGATAGTGGAACGGATATACAAGGAATATCCTTTTCCTTCTGATGAGCCATTTTAATGGAAAACGAACGCACAATCACATCGTTAATGTCTTACTTCCACGAAAGCGTGAAGAATAAGGAAGTGATTCCTCCGGGTCAATGGATAGAAGCCGCCCAATACGCTAATGTGCTGGTGGGAGATGAACACGATAAGTTATGGGAACTTCACCAGCAAGTATCGCAAAGGCAAGTAGAACTCATACAGGAAGGAAAAAGCGCGACACAAGCGAAGATGATCGCGGAATCTACAGACGGATACAAAGCATATAGGGTTCAGAAAGCAAAGATCGGGCAGATAGAAGAATTTATCAGGATAGCCAAAATTCAGGCACGCTTAAAAGACGAGGAATATAAGGGCTACTGAAGGAATTAGATTAGAAATAATAAATGTATGATAAATGCGAAACGAAAGGGTACAAATGGAGAGTTAGCATTTGCCTCGTGGTTACGAGAAAATGGTATTAAGGCGTATCGAGATAGTGCCTCTGGAGGTGGAAATGCATCGAAATCCGACATAAATTCTAGCATAGACTGCACGATAGAAATATAGACAGTGAAGAAAATAAACCTTCACGAAGTAT
>ERZ1292642.741-Hain-H14-01um-R1-741-length-17242-cov-6_pt2 | contig 10881 bp, 20 predicted proteins | sample MGYA00564403_ERZ1292642 | MGnify/ENA primary metagenome ERZ1292642 (study PRJEB36523, sample SAMEA6512643) | groundwater metagenome | collected 2019-01-09 | study: AquaDiva: Metagenomics assemblies of 32 groundwater samples | reverse complement strand
CGTCGACGCTTTTTCAAGAAAAAGGTGTTCCCATGGCCGTGGTAAAGCGGATACTGGGCCACAAGTCTGGGGACATCACGGACCTGTACACTCACCACACGGAGAAGTTCATGCGAAGGATGATTAATCGCCTGCGCCTTCCATTTCCTGGAATGACGTCGGAAAAATACAGCGCGCCCGGAGGGAGTCGAACCCCCGACCTTCGGATTCGAAGTCCGAAGGCCGAGGGTTTTAATCCATGGGCCCCACAGCCCGTTTCAGTCATCGCTAAGGCACTCAGAGTTTCTGCCTCAACAGTTTACAGATGGGTGCAGAGCGGAGAACTTATACCGAGTCGGCACAATACTCAACTGAGAATCAGCCCAAAACAGGTAGAGTTGCTCATCGAGCGCCATCAATTGTTTGCCTGCGGACATCGGTAGGAGAACGCCAATGTCAACTGGACGGACATGCACGGTTTGCGGCGCGTCGTGCGCCAAGACGATGCCCGTGGCAACAGAAGGCACTGGGCTGCCTATAAACCTCCTAGCGCGGGCCGGCAACTAATGGCGAGTGACGCGCTGTCATTTATCCAGGTTGACAGAGATGTGAGCCATAAGGCGGCCCTACTGGCCGCGACATGGCGACTCCCGTTTCCCATGGCGCTCGGTGGCCTTGTTGCATTTTGGCAGTCATGCACCGACGCCGACGAGCTACGCCATCTTGTTGAAACCGGAAAAACAAGCCTGGTGTTGGACAACAACAGCATTGTGCGTCGCTTTCAAACGCTTGGCATAGACATCAACCCTCAACACCTCGCCGACTACGGCTTTTTGGAGCCAGCAGAAGGTGGCTGGAGAGTGCGCGGCATCTCCCGCTACCTGGAGTCCATCAGAAAATCCATTCAGGCGCAGGCCGCAGGACAAATCGGCGGGAAAAGAAGCTCGTCGCTTAAGCGGAATTCAAGCGAAACCACCGAAAATGGCAATTCCGCTTGCGATTCGCTTGAGCGGAATTCAACCAATATAAAGAAATATAAAGAAAGAATTAATATACAGAAATATGAAGAAATACCTAAATACTTAAAAGAAGGGACGAAAAGCGCCGTCCCTTCCTCTCCGGAGGGCAAAAAACCATCTAATTTGTCGGTTGAAATCACCCAAAACACGCAAGCAGAAGGACGCTTCAGGCCTCTTCAAAAAGTCCTGTGCGACGAATTCGAGCGTGTCTTTTCGCGCAAGTACAAGTGGCAAAAAGCCAAGGATTCACAGGCACTTGTAAGCCTTATTGCGCACGAAACGGACGAAAGCATTTCGAAATTGTGGTCGCTTGGCATTTCGCTTGAGCGATGGCCAAGCGTTCGCACCATTTCGCAGCTGAATTCACGCTGGAACGACTTATCCGCTTGGAATCCGCTTAAGCGACCGTCAAGCGACTTTCGGAAATCCCCGGTGAGGGCGGAGGAGATGTCGCCCCTTCTCGAAGAGGTACGTAATGCCAACGAAGAATTTTAGGATGGCCATGGAAGAAATACGCAAGCGAAGCGAAGAGAGGCTCGACGCCCTACGGGAATGGACGCAGGCCAACCCAGAATTGGCCGCGGCCTGGGACGAAGCCATCGCCTTCGGCGAAGCACTTAGGGACGAAGCCAGAAACAGAGGCGGGCACATGTTCTCCTTGGTTGAGGCGGGAGTGCCACAGCGTTGTGCGGAGATAGTCGCCAACGGATTTGAGGAGACAACGGCCATGGTGGCCGCCAGGACGTTTGTGGCAAGTAACCGAAGCTTCCTGCTTCTGAGCGGCGGCCCAGGCACAGGCAAGACGGTGGCAGCAGCTTGGACGCTGGAACAAAAATACGTCGCGCTTCGATGGGGAGGGGATAAGTCAAAATTCATACGCGCCCAAGAGCTTGCCCGCCTCTCTCTTTTTGAGAAGATAGACAAGGACTTCTTCGGGATGTTGGCAACCGTCAAACGCCTGGCCATCGATGATTTAGGTGCAGAGATGTTCCATGACGGCGTGCGCTCAATGATTGATGAGCTTTTGGATAGGAGGTACGGCGCAAGGCTCAGGACAGCATTGACAACAAACCTGGCACCATCCTCAAAGGACCCTGCCATCCCATGCTTCAAAAAGCGCTACGGGGAGCGCATCGCCGACAGAATTCGTCATGATGGGTTGGTTGAGATTGTAGGCAACAAATCCATGCGAAAAGCAGAAACTCATGGATAGCCGCTTTGATTTCTACATGAGCGCAGACAATGGCTCAATCACTCTAGACAAACAGCACGTGCTTACCGGCAATCCCGACGCAGCAATGGCCGTTTTCAATTACCTCAAGGGCCTGGAGGCCAGCATGGCCAATGCGAGGGAAATCTACTCGCAGCTGGACATCACCGTCGACAAACTTCAGCGCCTCCAGGCCTCTGTTGGACTGCACATGAGACTTTCCGAGAAAAAAATAAGTGGTGCGACATGAATACTAGCGTTTGGCACGAGATTGACGATATGGCCAAGAAACATATTGAGTCTCTTGGCTGGACAGCAGAGCCAGGTGCGAGGTCCTTTTTCAAGAAGACGCCAGAAGGAATAGAGAGAGTGTTTGGTGCCTCGATGAAGCATTTGCTGGCCAAAATCCAGAACATAGAAAAGAAACTCCAGGGGCACGAGAAGAAACCAAAGAAAGTAGGCCCTGGAGTCTTCGGGCGATGATGCCCGACAACCGAAAGAAACTCTGCGCCTGTGGGCAGAAGATGGCCATCTGCAGCCACTGTCTCGAATGGGTGTGTAGGGCGCCTGGGCATGCGGTGCATGACTGCCTCGGGCCTCCTGCGAAATCAAACCCCGAGGGCCCCGACGGCGCGCAGGAGCGGCGAACGTGAAGGCGCTAAAGGTAAGGGCCAAGCCAACGTGGCACGTGGAACCAACGCCCGACGGCATCAGGCTGACGCTTCCATACCCACCCTCCATTAATGCCTATTGGAAGCCCTGGCGAAACAGACTCGTGAAGACGAGCGAAGCCAAGGCGTACACCCAAAAAGTCGGCGGCGTATGCCTCGTCAACAAGGTCCGAAAGTACAAAGGGGAGCTCCAGCTATCCGTCGACCTTTACAGGCCCAGAAAAATTGGAGACATCGACGGGCCACTCAAGTGCCTCTTGGATTCTCTTCAGGGCTTTCTTTACAAGAACGACAGTCAAATAGCCGTGTTGTTTGTTGTGCGTTTTGATGACAAGGAAAATCCAAGAGCAGAAGTCTTAGCCCAGCCTATTTGGAAACCTGAAAACCACGTGGATTGAAAATGACAGAACACGAGAAGCCGCCAGGGTATTTGGTGATTAATGAAGGCAAACATTACAAACTGAGCGAGGCCGAGAGCGTGGCGTTTCAGAGGAGCATGAACGCCAATGCCAGACACAACGATAGCGCAGCGGAGATAAACGAGTGGCACGTGTCTGCCGAAAAACGGATGGAGTTTCTTGCCTGCTCCGCAATGAACGGTCTGCTGTTTCGTGGCGACGCGACGTTGGCTGACATACCGAAAAAAGCTATGAAACTCGCACAGGAGATGTTCGACGAGCTCGAGAAATGGGAGGTCAAAGAGGCTCCGCGGCCAGCGAGTGTGGCAACAACGGGGGGGGCTATAGGTGGATGCCCTTTCGCCAGAGCTAATCGCCGAGGTGGCTCACGGAGCAATCTCGGCCTACGAAAGTGCTCACGGCAGGGCCACCGAGACATGGTCCGGCCTTGGTACGGACGCCAGAGGCGCTGTCGTTATGACTGTCTCCAGGGCGCTCGCCCATCCGTCAATTGGTCCAGGGGCGTTCAGTAAACTCATGGTCTGGCGTGGCTTCGGCGAGGTGGCCAGCTGGGAACATATGGCCTTCGATGAAAGGGCCAGAGTGAAGCTCTTTCTCGCGGTGGTTAGGGCACTAGAACCAGACGAGGACGTTTGAAACTTTCGACTCATGGATGAAACAAAGACAAAAACTGAAATCATCAGGGACGAGAAAGGGAGGCTGCTCAAGGGGACGAGGGCGCTCAATCACACCACTAACATGGGTGGGCGACCAAGGGGGTTGGCGAGGGCGGCAAGGCTGGCCACAGGTGGCGACAACGGGGTTCTGCTGGTGGAGTGGTACAGGCAGGTCTGGAAGGGGGAACTCGACCCGACGGACCATCAGTTGGCGGCAGCGAAATGGTTGGCGGACAGGGGCTGGGGCAAGGACACGGACCCAGAGCCGTACGCGGACCTGAGTGACAAGGAATTGGATGGCCTTTTGCGTGGACTACGTGACAAAATACGCCGCGAGCGGCAACACATCGTGGACGGGGAGACGGTCGAGTGAGCTTTGGTGCAGAGGGCGAGAGAATGATGGATTGGCCAATAATGGAATGTGTCCGCTACCTCCTGACCAGGGGATTCACGCCGATTGAGTTTTCTCAATGCAGCCAGGCCGTTCTGGCTCAAATACGCGGGCGGCGTGGACCATGTACTGATGGGGAGTATCTGGATATCCTGAAAGAGGCCCTCGGCGCCACAGGAGAGTCAGAGGATAGACGTCATGGGTAGGGGAGAAAAATGAGTGAGGAATTGGTATTTCGATTAGACAAGAGCGGCATCACCTCTGAGATTAGGTTGGAGGTGGCAAAACAGGTATGGCTTGCGCTGCGCGCGTTGGCGGATTCGCTGGAGCCTATAGTTGCTGCCTCTAAGCCACATGCCCAGGTGGCCGCTGTCGCCAAGCTGGAGCCAACGAGAGTCCACCAAAATAAAGCTCCTGCCACCATCCCACACCGCGACAGGCCGCACTGCGCTATCGACGGTTGTGGTAAAGATGAAAAATGCAAGGGCTATTGCGGCTCGCACTACCAAAAGCGACTTTTGCTCATCAGAAAAAACGAACTCCCCATTGAGTGGACCGAGTACGCGAAACCGGGCACGGTGCCGAACATCGGAGCGCCGAAATTGAGCGCGACAGAGGAGGAGGCAGGCTATTGAGCTATCCATCCATCACGCATTCCGACATGCAGGAGTTCACGTGCTGGCTGTGCCTGCTGGTGACGCCATGTCCATCAACCCTTAAGCTGGAGCCGTCGTCGGCCACGGAGGCGGAGTTTTGCCAGGCATGTTGCGTCAAAATCCTCCCAGTCCTCAAGGCTGGATTGAAGGCAAATTGACGCCAGCATTCAATGGGCCCATTGGCGTTAGATCCGCAACCAAGTCGGACAGAAACTTCATTGTCAACTCGTGGCTCAAATCATTTCGAAAAACATCCAACCAAAGGGCGAACGGCTATTACGCTAACCGCGGGCCAATTGTGGTTGACCTCGTTGAGAGATGCGCATCGACACTATTTGTCGACCCAGAGGAGAACACAACCATCTGGGCCTGGTGTGTCTGGGAGGTGCTCGCCGACGCGCTAATTGTGCATTACGTCTACGTGCGGCATTTGTTTCGCAGAAACGGCATTGCGTGGAGATTGTTGAGGACAATAGAGGCGGACAACGGGCTTGTTGAATACCATACACACGAGACGCCGGTCGGCGCCATGATTGCGAGTAAACTTAAAAGTACACACATGCCAATCAGGTGGGCGAATACATGGAAGGCAGCAGAGGAGAGGGCAAAATGACGGAAAGAGTGACAGAAAGAGCATTTCCGCAACTAGCCGAGAAACTTTTCAACACATACAACGAACAGGGACCGAACCCGTGGAAGACATGGGACGGCAAGGATGTCCCAAAATGGGGTCGGCTGGGGAACCAGGTCACGGCCAAGTGGATGGCTGTAGCGCTAGAGGCTATGCGGGCGACTGGCTCGCTTGAGATGATGGAAGGAGCCAAGCCAACATGAGAGACATTGACGAAGTGCTGAGAGCCAAGTTCAAAGACGCTGTGCAGATAGGCCACGAAAGCAAAACGAGCATCACGCCTGGTGTTGGATTGACGCTCGCGTACCGCGACAACGCACTAGTCGTCACCTTCAAGGACGAGATTTACCTCGTGCCAGAGTCGAACATAGCCAGCCTGAAACCAAAAATGAGGGTTGTACCAAAAGAGGCGAAAAAGGTTGGATGAGCAAGAAAGTCAAGGTCTCCTGCGAGACATGTGGCAAGGAGACGGATTCGCCCGTGTCGGCTCCGGGGTGGATTTCGTTCAAATGCTCTCACTCGTCTGAAATCAGCGTCGTTAGCGGTCCAAGCACCAACGGTGTGCTGATGTCGCGACGCGAGCCGATACTCGAAGGAGAATCCGTCGATTTTGCTCCGCGAAATGCATCTCGAAATGGGTAACCACCGAGGACGACGTCGCATGAACGACGCCGGACTCACCATTGAATGCGTGCCGTGGTTTGTCGTGCTTCTGTTTCTTGGTCTCGGAATCGGTATTGGATACATGGTGAGGGGCTGGGAGAAAATAAAATGACCGACCGGGTTGAGGTTAGCGAGAGCGGGACCAAACATACGTCTTTCGACGGCAGCCACAAGGTGAAGCGCATCCGTGTCGATTCACCCGGTGGATGTTCTCTGGTGTTGGAAAGGTCGCTCACCGGCGCGCCTGCCGAGTGGCTTATTTCAGACGAGGCCACGGATGTCTCCGACGACAGTCCAGCTGCGCAATGGGCGCTTTGGGTTGAGCTGGCCAAGGCAATAATCACCGAAGAGGTGGTTCTACGGGAGGGGAAGGGGCGTCCACCTGCCGAGTATAGATGCGAGGATTGCGGCGCCACCATGAACTACGGCGAGGGTAAGTGTTTCGTTGTGTGCTCAGCGTGTTGGGAAAAACCACAATGAGAGACGACCTCTTCGGTGAGGTCAAATATAGAAACTACCTGGACAGGCCACCAAGGAGCCTTGTTGCGGAACTGCGCAAGCCTCTCTCCAGGCACCAACTTGCCGTGCTCGATTCGAAGTCTAGAGAATGCTCGGTTTGCTGTTCTCGTCGGAGCGGCAAGACGTTTCTTTTTACCGTCATGCTGTTTATCGCGGCGCTGTCGGCGCCGGAGGCATTGGCCAGGTACTGGGCTGAGTCTCGCCTCAGGGCAAAGGAACGCGTCTGGGACCGGCTCCTACGAATAAACGATAGGCTCGACATTGGCGGAAAGGCCAACATCACCGAGCTCTCAATCAAACTACCTAATGGCTCTGAAATCCGTCTCACGGGTGCGGACAAGGCGCGCGACGCCGAGAAAAAACGCGGAGACCTGTCTGTCCGTCCAATCCTGGAGGTCATCGACGAGGCGCAGGCATATGGTTCGTTTTTGGGCAAAATCGTCAACGACATCTGCAGTCCTGGCCTGGCAGACTTAAGGGGCAGGCTCATCCTTTCTGGCACTCCTGGCCCCGTATGTGGTGGTTACTGGTATTTCGTCTCCGGGGCAAAAAGTGGAGACGCAAGCCTCGTTAAGGGCTTTGAGCGTTTTCATTGGACAGCCAAAGACAACGTCGCGGAGCCGCACATCTGGAGAGAGCTCCGTGAGATAAAGGAGCGTCGCGGCTGGGCGGACGACAACCCAACATGGCTCCGCGAGGGCCTTGGCCTTTGGGTGGATGACCCCGACGCGCTCTTTTTCAAATACCAGACCGGACGAAACGACTACGACACGGAGGTAATCTCGCCGATGGGCGACGGGTGGGCGCATGTCATCGGCTGGGACTTGGGGAAAAACCACAACAACGCACTCTCCATACTGGCCTTTCACGCCGACGACCCAAACGTCTACGAGGCGTTTTCGTGGAAACCATCGCAGTCCGAGAACGAGGACGTCCATCGCGTCGTTGATTCACTCTCCAACGCAGCCGAAATACACTCTCTCCTTCGGGGCCTGAAGAGGGAGACCACGACCGATGGAATCATGGGCCTTGTGCGTGGCATGGCTGACGGCGGCCTTAATATTGTGGGCCGCGTGGCTGATACGGGCGGCCTTGGGGGCGTACTCGTCGAGGAGGTCGCAAAAAGGACTGGTGTGCGATTTGAGGCTGCGAAAAAAACAGAAAGGGACGCACACGTCCGTCTCATCAACGACGCCTACCTCTCTGGAAAAATCAAGCTACGCCCGGGCTCTCCACTCCACGAAGAGGTTTCGTCACTAGAAAAGGACCCAGACTGGCCACCGTTTTCGGCGAAGCCAGCGCCACCAAGGCCAGGCCAGGAGGATCACTGTTCTGACAGCCACCTTTACGCCTATATGCTGTCGTACCACTGGACGCACGAGAGGGCGCAACGCCAACCAAAAAAGGGAACGCAGGAATACTACGAGGCGCAAGAGCAGGAGCTTGTTGAGCACGAGGAAGAAAAGGCGCAACGTGACGACTCCAGGGATTGGTGGGAAGAATGACGACAAGCGCAGCTGTGAAGATTGGCACGCAAACACATTACATCGACAGGTCCGAGCTCGAGCAGTTTCTGAAGATGCTCCGCGCGTGCGATGTAAGTGAGTTTCGCGGATTCAACATCGACGTGAGTTTTTCCGAAACGCCATCCATCGTCCAGTTGCCACCACTGGACCCGCTCGAGGCCATCGCCAAGAGGGAGGCAAAGGAAGTGCGTGGCGACGATGGTCTCACGGATGAAGAGGCCATTATGATGTATTCGTCATCCAGACCGTAGGAGATGCCACATGGATTTTCGGAGCTTCAACGCGTTGCACACGTATTGGTGGAACAAGGACAACCAGGAAGAGTCAACCAGGGCGCTCTGGACGTCAGCGAAGGCGCTGGAAAACGATAACGGCACGCGCTCACAGGATCATCTCAAGTGGGCTCGTCTCTACGGGGACTTCGATTCTTTCAACGGAGTCATGGCGCGAAGCGCAGTCGTCCACACCAAGCCAAGACTCAATCGTCTGGCGCTCAATGTCGTTGCCAGTTGCGTGGACACGCTTGACGCCAAGATTGGAAAAAACCAACCAAGGCCAGAATTCATCACCTTCGGAGGGGATTGGACGCTGCACCGAAAGGCCAGGCGCCTCAACAAATTCACCCAAGGGCTTTTCTACCAAACAAAATTTCACCGAGCTCGAAACAAGGCACGGCGAGACTCATTCATTTTTGGCACTGGGTGCCTCAAACACTACATCAAAAACGGCAAGGTGTGCTCAGAGAGAGTCCTCCCCGACGAGCTCCTGGTTGATGGTATGGAGGGCGCTTACGGGAAACCGCCGTCAATCATCCAAAGACAAAGTGTTCCACGTGAAGTTGCCTACGCCTGCTTTGGCGACACGACTGAGAAAAAGGATTTCATCGTCTCCGCGCCACGTGTTCAGGATGTGGACAGAAACTACGGAGACCTGATTGAAATCTACGAGGCGTGGCACCTGCCGTCAGACGAGGACGCTGGCGACGGCAAGCACATGCTTATTGTGCACGGCGGGAGCCTCCTGGACACAGAGGAAGAAGCGTGGGACAAAAACTACTTTCCGTTTTCTTTTTTGCGCTTCTCAGAGCGAATCGCTGGATTCTGGGGCCAAGGCATTTCCGAGCGACTCTGCGGGATTCAGCTGGAAATCAACTACCTGCTCAAGAAAATACAGGAGTGCACGCACCTCGTTTCGCGCCCGAGGTTTTGGAACGAACGCGGCAGCAAAATCATAAAAACGCACATCAACAACGACATCGGCACAATCGTAGATTACACGGGCAAACGTCCCGAGCTCGATAACTCAAACTCTGTGCCTCCTGAGCTGTTTGCGCAACTCGACAGACTCTGGGAGCGGGCGTTCCAGGAGATTGGGATTTCTCAGCTGTCGGCGCAGGCAAAGAAGCCGGCCGGCCTGGATGCCGCAGTGGCTCTCCGGGAGTACAACGACATCGAGTCGGACAGGTTTTTCCCCATTGGGAAGGCAGATGAGGATTTTGTCCTCGACTCTGCCGAAATTATGCTGGACCTCGTGAGAGACGCTGCCAAGGACGGGAAATACGAGGTCACGCTCAAAGCCGGTCGCTACCTCGAGAAACTCTCCTGGAAGGATGTGGACATACACTCCGACACCTACCAGATGCAGTGTTTCCCAGTATCGTCACTACCGTCGACGCCGGCAGCGCGGCGCCAGGAGCTCATGGAGTGGGTAAACGCCGGATGGATTTCCCCCATTCGGGCGCGGCGTCTCATGAATATCCCTGACCTCGAGTCCGAGTCCTCGATAGCCACCGCTGCGCTCGACAACTCCGAGTGGGTAATTGATAAAATCCTCGACGAGGGCGAGTACACGCCGCCCGACGAATACCAAAACCTGTCGCTGCTCAGTGAGATGGCGATTCAATCACTGCTCCAGGCCAGGTTTCAGGGCTGCCCACAGGAGCGCCTGGAGATGCTCCAGACGCTCATTGACCAAACCGTGATGCTTGAGGCGGCTGGCGCGCCACCTGCGCCACCAATGCCCGCTAACGGCGCTGCGCCAATGGCCCCAGAGGCAGGTATGGTGCAGATGCCAGCTTAACGGTTTCGGTTTCGGATGGTTCACAGGAACCGTTCGTTATTTTCGGAGGATTTATGGGAAATGGAACAGAGGCAGTGCAAACCAAAAATGGCGCATCTGCGCCTCCGGCCGTCGGAGGAAACCCTCTCTCTGACGTACTTGCTGATATTGCCGAGTCACGGGCGAAAGCCTCTGGTGGCGCTGAGCCACCGAAGCCAGAGGGCAACCCTCCAGCAGGAGTACCAGCTCCCACCGAGGAGCCAAAACCAGGGACGGAGCCACCACCAGAAAATCCAGAGGAGCCACCCCTTCGTGGGAAGCCAGACGTGGGCGCCGCACGCTTTGCGGCAATGGCGAGGGCACAGCGGCAGCTCCGAGCACAGCAGGAGGCAATCGCCAGAAAGGAGCAGGCCATTGCCGCAAAAGAAGCGGACCTGGAGGGCAGATACGGAAAATTCAAACAGGCCTCAGAGCTCGCATCTC
>ERZ1292642.1511-Hain-H14-01um-R1-1511-length-10888-cov-8_pt1 | contig 10888 bp, 14 predicted proteins | sample MGYA00564403_ERZ1292642 | MGnify/ENA primary metagenome ERZ1292642 (study PRJEB36523, sample SAMEA6512643) | groundwater metagenome | collected 2019-01-09 | study: AquaDiva: Metagenomics assemblies of 32 groundwater samples | reverse complement strand
CCTATTTTTTCCTCCGGGGGTCATTTTCTCCGGAAGTTTTCCGGCCCCGGTGATCAAAGACAGGTCTTGGTAAGGGTTAAGAACAAACCCTGAGAGAACAACGCTGTACGAAACTAGGGCTGGGAGCTCGACATGGTCCCGAGCGTTGGACAGAAGCAGAAGACTCGGGTTCGATTCCTGTTGGGCGAGTTAATTGGCGCCTTTAGATCAGTGGTCGATCGTCTGTATAGGCTCCAAAGGTTGTCGGTTCGAATCCGGCCCAGCCCTCCGTATGATCGAGGTGTTCATGTGATGTCGACTGAGATGTTGTCGAGCTATGATCCTCCCTCGATGTCCTTACACCCCTCCCACACAGACGCGCCTTGCCCTGAGTAGCGCTCGCGAGGTGCTCCATGCTTAGGGCAAGGCGTCCCCTCGAAAGGTAATCATCGTGTCCATCGGTTCGCTCGACGACGTCCGTCCAGGCGACATCATGATCTGCGGTCAGAACGCAGCACCCGCAAAGATCCTCGTGTATCTCGGGCAACTGCTCATGGGTCAGCAGGTTCGCATCGGTCGCTTCGCCGCCGGCCACGCTGCTGTCGTGACTCCGGGTAAGAAGCTCGTCGAGGCGATGCCGAACGGTGCCCGCGAAAGAGACCTTCGTCTAAGTGACTGGTCTCCGGGAACGATCTTCTTCCGCCTGCCCGAGGACTACGACGGACAACATCTCGATGCAGCAACCGTCGCCCAAGCCATGGTGCGCACACCCTACTCGATCGCGTCCTACGTCTACATCGCCTTGTTCCTCGCTGGTTTCCAGCCGAAGTGGTTGGCGAACCGGATCGACCGACGAAGGCCTGGCACTCAGTTCACTCTTCCAAGCGGCCGGCTCTCTAGCAACGACCTCCCCGTCGAGGAGATCTGCAGCGTCCTCGCCGAACAGGCCTGGTCTCTCTCCGGCAAGAAGGTTGTTCACGGAACTCACCCACAAGTCGTCACGCCTGGCATGCTGACACAGCAGCTCTGGGAGCGTGAAGGAATCATCAGGTTCGGCGCGGGCATTCTTTAATCGCGAGACGGTTAGATACCTTAGCGCAGAAAACATGGCCTGTCCAGTTTTGCCTCTTGATCATGAAACATCCACGAACTAGAAAGGATCTGATCCATGAGCGGTCAAGCGACCACCGCCGCAGTGGTTGTTCCGGGAACCACTGTCGCGCCCAACAAGTTGCCACTCCAGGTCACGCTCGTCAACGCGGACGGCACCGCCGCCGGCACCGTCAAGAAGCAGGCCGCCCAGGTCGACACGGTCGCCGTCGATCTCGCCGCGCTCATGGTGGACTTCAACGCGCTTCTGGCGAAGCTGCGTGCGGCCGGCGGCCGCACCCCGTACCGCCCGCCCCCACCTGGGGTGATGGGGCCCCTCTTCCCGCGCCCCATCACCCCACCAAAACTACAACAGAAGGGAGTTGAATCCATGCCTCGACGCGGAGAAAGTCCCTCGGACAACGTACCAAGTCGACGTAGACCGGGCTCAACTCCTGACGCTCGAGAATCTCAGATGATTGAGTTGGCCGATCAACTTGCCGAGAGGCAACTTCGAGAAGGCACCGCTTCTGCCCAGGTCATAACGCACTACCTCAAGCTCGGATCTTCGCGCGAAAGACTTGAACAGCACAAGCTCGGTCTCGAAACAGAACTCGTCAAGGCCAAGACCGAAGCCATCGCCAACCAAGCCAAGACCGAAGAGCTATTCGCCAACGCCATCAAGGCTATGCGGATGTACCAGGGTGTCATCGAAGAGTCGCCGATTCCTTACGATGGAGAATCCGAATGATTAAGAGTTATTCGGAACTTCGACGTCTTAAGACGTTCGAGGAGCGATTCGCCTACCTGAAACTCTCCGGTGCTGTTGGCGCTGCGACTTTCGGCTTCGATCGCTACCTCAACCAAGATTTCTACAGGTCCGATTTGTGGAAACGCGCGCGAAGGAATGTCATCGCGCGCGACTATGGCTGCGACGTGGGTTTGACGGGTTTTGAGATTCATGCTCGCGTCTATGTGCATCACATGAATCCGATGAGTCCTGAGGACATCAAGCATTCGAACGTCGATATTCTCGATCCGGAATACTTGATCTGTGTTACCCACAACACTCACAACGCCATCCACTACGGCGACGAGAGGTTACTGCGTCGACGACAAGTCGTAGAACGTCGACCAGGCGACACCAAACTCTGGTGATCGGTTAGATACCTTAGCGCAGAAAACATGGCCTGTCCAGTTTTGCCTCGCCTGGTCTCAAGAGAGGAAACAGATGGACCGTATGATCTCGCTTAGCGTGGGAGTGGAAGGCGCCGAAGACTACTTCAGCACCTTCCAAGACATCTCCGAGCTCGCGAGGAATCTGGGCGCCGTTCACGATTACGTCAACGTCACTGCCAACACGGTTTTCTCGGACGCCGAAGATGAGCCCGACGATGGCCCGAACGACGAAGAGTTGTATCACGACGAGCAGACCATCCCCAAGTTCCGGGCCGTTCTGAAGGACTACGGTCTGTCGGACAAGACCGTCAGTGATCTGATCAGCAATCTTCACGCGGCCGGAATACTCTTCCGGGAGCGACGCGTCATCAATGGACGTGACTGATGACGGTCATGCCGATGCCGAGGATCATTCCTCACGAAGACCTTCTCCGACGAGAACCTCTACCCGAACCATGCCCGGATTCCCCCGGCGGTGATGTCGTACGACGGCATCCCACACTTCCCGACAGCGTCTACTACCAGGCCATCAAAACAGCCACGGTTCGTGGCGTGTTATCTAATGGTCGACGCCATAATGGTAGACCAATCCTCACCGACAAGGGCGATCGCTGATGACCGACTGGTCCGAGCTCACAGGCAAGCCGGATTACCTCCTTCCGCACAACACACCACTGCGCAAATGGTATGCGGCGCTGGCAAATCGGCACTACGCCCCTGCCAAAATCGCCGTCATCGGCGACTCCCTATCCGAGGGCGTCGGAGCCAGCCAGTACGGTCGCGGTTGGGTCCCGAAGATGGCTGAGCTTCTTCGCGCTCGATTCCCTGCTCCTGGCGGCGCGGGTTTCGTAGCTTCCTGGGACAACCCGGGGTATGGCGGCGGAGAACCCAGCTATATCTATCCCGTCAGTCAGAACAGCGGTTACTACTCGGACATCGACGGGTTCGCGCTGAAGTGCAATACCCTTCTGGCGACCGGCGACAGGTTGACCTACACGTTCACTGGTACGTCGATCCACGTCTGGTACCTCAAGCAGTTCGCCGGGGGTAATTTCTCCGTCACCATCGACGGCGTGGTCGTTGCTTCTTCGATCGTCACTGCGTCATCGACCTCAGGACCCGCTGTCTGGGCATCGGCCGCTCTCGTTGCAGGGAATCACACCATCCTCGTCACGAGGATCTCCACCGGTGGATCTTCGCCCGTCCTGGTCAACGGTTTCCGCGTGTTCAACGGCGACGAGAACAAGGGAATCCAGGTCTTCAACGGTTCCCAGTCGGGTCTGACGTCGGTCAACTTCGCGACGGGCGCGAGCGACTGGAATCGTTGGGCTCGTTGGTTGTCAATCATCAAGCCTCAGTTGGTTGTCATCGAGTTGGGTTTGAACGACTGGGCCGGCGATATTCCGATGGCTTCCCTCAAGACGAATCTCGAGATAATCATCTCCGCCATTCGTACGCAGTCCGCCACGGATCCGTCGATCGTCATATTCGCCTCGGCCGAGGCGAATTCTGGAACTTACGCGGCGACGTACAGCCAGCTGTATTCGACGTGGAAGGCTGTCGTCAACAACGATCCCAAAACCGCCCTCTTCGACGCCTCCAGCAGGTTCGTGCCGCCCCACGTGGACAACACCGACGGGTACTACTACGACCTGATGCATCCCAGCGACAAGGGCCATGCCGCCATCGCGGACCGGATGGTTTCCTTCCTGTCGCCTCTGTAAGGCCAACCGGAACAAAGTCATAATGAAAGGCATGTTCGTGAAGAAGAGACTCATTTCCTTCGTGTCGGCCCTCGTGCTGGCCGTCACCGCATCGGTCTTCTTCGGTGGGGGCCCGGCGCAGGCCTCCCAGTATTACTACTACTCGGGCGCCCAGGAGACCGTCAGCGGTGTCACCGGTACCCGCGTGAAGATCGAGATCGGCAACCCCTGGCTGTCGGGGTACGAGCAGCATTCGGTTCGGCAACTCGGTCTGCAGGGTGGTGCGTCTCTGGGCGACGCCGTCGAGATCGGCGTGGGGCGATTCAACCACGACACCGCCGTCTTCCCGACGAACGTCCCACGACTGTTCGCCTACCGCTGGACCAACGGCAGTCCGGGCGGATACAATGACTCGACGTGGATCCCGGTCTCGAACCTGGCCGGCTACTACCGCGGCATGGACCTCACGCCCTTCATCGGGAACAAGATCCTGTTCGAGATGCGACTCGTCGGAACGACCTGGTCGTTCCGTTTCAACAACGTCGAGTTCGGAAGGTTCCCGGCCAGTAACTGGACCAGTCCGACCTTCACCTCAGCGACTCGCTTCACCGGCTACGACGAGATCGCCACAACGCGCGCGATCGGCGTCACGTGTTCGGATCTCGGCGGAGCTCCGCCGATTCTGGCCACGGCCTCGACCGGCTACTCGTTCGAGAACATCCTCTACCTTCCCGGGCCCACCTCCGGCAACGTGACGCCTTTCGCAACCGACTCCGCCAAGTGGGACGCGGCTCTGCAGACCGGGCTGACCGACGCCTTCAACTCCGGTGGACCCGGACCCTGCTGAAAGGACGACCGGAATGACTCTCGGTAGCAAGAAAATTCGTGATCGGTTCAGTCCTCACCCCGGAACTGACGTAACGATCCCCGCGCACGAGAAATCTCGCGAGGCCTACATCGCCTTTGCCGAATACCTCGATCAACTTCTGGGTCCCTGCGACCCTTACGTCGCGGAGTTGGTGATGACGAAGCTGCAGGAAGCGTCCATGTGGACGAACTTCGCCATCGCTCAACTAGCGCCTTTGGCGCAACCCAAGATCGGGCTACCGAGAGTCACCGCTAAACCCACTCCTCCCCCCGGGAAACCCAAGGGGTAAATCATGTTCCAAACCAGAGCCAAAGCCTTGATCTACGAGTACGTCAAGGCTCGCCTGGAGAAGACTCACACCGAGATCGCCTTCACCAAGGACGACATCTACGTCGTTTGGTTCAACAAGGCGCTGGATCACTGGAAGGCGCTTCTCGGAACCACTCTCCCGGACGGGATGTACTACGAGGTCACGCACAACGGGATCAAACACGAGACGTACATCGACGCGTACATGAAGATCGACAACGTTTGTGTTCCCGACCCGCCGCCCTTCGACCCGTCAAGCCACGACTGATCTGACGAAGTGAGATGAACTACAAAACTCCCGGTAAGGAAAGGAGAATCGTCAAAATGACAGACGAGAACAGCCCGACCGATCCGTCGGGCAATGGTCAACTCGAGTTGAACTTCCCGAGCACGGACGAATTCCCGTCGTATGACGAGGTCGAGTCCGATGACGGTCAAGCGCAGCTCCCGGACGACAGTTTCGACGGGACTCAGGTCGACTTCGAGGACGAAGGATGCGGGTGCGTCTGATGCTTTCGCAGAACGGGTACAAGTCCCGCGACTCCAGTCTCATCGCCACCTACACCGTCGTCCGCGACGTCAAGCTGAGCCTCCGCAAGGGTGACGCGTCGGTCGTTCAGCTGCACTTCGCCCGCTGGTTCGACAAGAACATCGAGCCCCTACACAAGGAACAGTGTGGCGGCTACAACCCTCGCGCCATCGCCGGCTCCGGCATCGACAGCAACCATGCTTCCGGCACGGCCGAGGATCTGAACTGGAAGAAGCACGTCCGCGGCAAACACAACACCTTCTCCGCCGAGGATCAGAAGAAGATCCGCGCGCAGCTGAAGTTCTACGAGGGTGTCCTTCGCTGGGGCGGTGACTACAAGAAGGCCACCATCGACGACATGCACTTCGAGATCAACGCGGGCCCCAAGGAGCTCGCTCGGATCGCCAAGAAGTGCAAGGACGCGGACAAGCCCAAGCCGGCTTACACCCCCAAGGATGTCAAGGTCGATGGCGTTCTCGGCCCGGACACGACGAAGTTGTGGCAGTACGTCACGAAGCAGAAGATCACCGGGAAGATGGATGCCGCCTTCGTCAAGTGGCTGCAGGCCTTCCTCCGGGAGCGTGTCGACCACCGACTGGTCATCGACGGCGATCCTGGCAAGAAGACCATCGCTGCTCTCCAGCGGTATCTCAAGAGCCCGGTCGATGGGTTCATCACCACGCCGAAGTCGCAACTGATCGTGGCTCTCCAGCGCCGCCTCAACGCCAACAAGTTCTAGACCAGGAAGGAGGCCCGCGTGAGCATTCTTATTACCGTTAAGAAAAGCCTCGGTATCGATCAGAACGACGAGGCTTTTGACACCGATATTTTGATGCACCTCAATTCGGTTCTTTCGACATTGAACCAGATTGGTATCGGTCCCGATGACGGGTTTGAGGTCACGGATAACACTGCCACGTGGGAGGACTTTCTTGGCGTCGATCCTCGTCTGAACCTCGTGAAGTCGTACGTGCATTTGAAAGTACGACTTCTGTTCGACCCCCCGGCAACATCGTTCGCCATCGATGCCATCAAGGCCCAGATCACGGAGTACGAATGGCGAATCAACGTGGTGCGGGAGGTGGATCTATGGGTACCGGTGGTGCCGGAGCTGTAGACACATCACACGTCATCGTTCTCATTCCCGAGAAGAACGATGAAGTCTGGCAGATCTCCAGTGAGAAAGTCCCTCACATGACGCTCTGCTTTCTCGGGGATCAACTGAAGAACGTTCAGCAAGTGACGCAATTCATTCGTCATCTGGCCGAGACGTCACTTTCCACATCCACCTTCGGCGTCGATCATCGTGGCATCTTGGGCGACAAATCGGCGGACGTTCTGTTCTTTCACGAGAACGTCGCAAAGATTCTCGAGCCGACACGAACTCAGCTTCTCAGCAATGTCGACATCGCCACGGCCTACGGGTTGGCCTATCAATTCCCAACGTGGACACCTCATCTGACGCTGGGTTATCCTGACGCGCCGGCCAAACTTAACACCGAAGGAATCCCGTTCGCGGTAACCTTCGACCGCATCGCTTTGTGGACAGGAGATTTCGAAGGAGTTGAATTTCCGTTGAAACCTGAAAAAGGTACCGTGGCGGCCATGTCCGACAACGGCAAGGCGTTCCTCGAACACTTCGGCGTCAAGGGTATGAAGTGGGGTGTCCGGCGCGACAACATCGGCGAGTCCGCCAAGGCGGCCGGAGTGAAAGTCCACGAGTTCACCAAGACCTCTGCCGACGCGAAGAAGGCCGGCGCGGTTCGGACTAAGGCGAAGATCGCCGGTGTCCAGACGCTCACCAACAACGATTTGCAGCAACTGATCACTCGGATGAATCTTGAACGACAATTCAAGGATCTAAAGAAGATCGAACACGAGGAGTCGCTCATCGGTGCCGGTAAGAAGTGGGCCGGCAACTTCCTCAACGACGTGGCCAAGGACACTGCAGCGTCGTGGCTCAAGCGTCCGGGGTCGAATGCATCGGGTCGTACCAGCGCTCGGGCATATTCGTGGGGTCAGCAAGTCGGTGGAGCTCTCGATGGCGCCGTGGTTCCCAAGGCGATAGCCGCATGAGGCAGCCGCTTCACGGAGTGATCAGCGATCGTCTTCGTGCGCTACTCACGACCGATCAAATTCTCCACAAACCGCCTCGAGACGATTCCAAACCCATGCCCAAGACCGGCGTTCAAGGAGTACGACTCAGCAACGTCGGTCGCAAAGCGCAACGGAAATAGAAAGGAGGTTGGCGATGACTCTGTCGAACACGGCAACGCCATACTACTATGGGTTGTTCCGTGACTCGGTTGTTCGCGGAGAAATCCCAGTAAATCGGGAAATTTCTCTGGAAATGAACCGCATCGACGCGCTCATCGCCAACCGTAACATCTACTACGACGACGAAGCGATCAACGGTTTCGTTCTCTACTGCGAGAATGAGTTGACACTCACCGATGGTAGCGATCTGCATCTTCTCCCGTCGTTCAAGGTCTGGGCGGAACAGATCTTTGGCTGGTGGTATTTCGTTGAACGAAGTGTCTACGAACCAACACCGGACAATCATGGTGGTCATTACGTCACCAAAGTGATCAAGAAGAGACTGACCACCAAACAGTACTTGATCGTTGCTCGTGGGGCCGCCAAGTCCGTTTACGAGTCATGTCTTCAGAGTTACTTTCTGAACGTGGACACGCAAACGACTCATCAGATCACCACGGCGCCAACGATGAAGCAGGCCGAAGAGGTCATGTCGCCATTTCGGACGGCCATCACCAGATCTCGCGGTCCTCTGTTTAAATTCCTGACCGACGGATCTCTGCAAAACACGACAGGCTCGAAGGCCAATCGTGTCAAGCTCGCGGCCACCAAGAAGGGCGTCGAGAACTTCCTTACGGGTTCGTTGTTGGAAGTTCGACCGATGTCGATTCCAAAGCTCCAGGGACTTCGATGTAAGATAGCGACTATCGACGAGTGGCTTTCCGGTGATCTTCGAGAAGATGTCATCGGAGCCGTCGAACAAGGCGCATCGAAACTCGACGACTTCCTGATCGTCGCAGTAAGTTCGGAAGGAACCGTTCGTAATGGTTCCGGCGATACCATTAAAATGGAACTCGCCACCATCCTCCGAGGAGAATACCAGGCTCCTCATATTTCGATCTGGCATTACAAGCTAGACGAGATTGAAGAAGTGAACAACCCTGGCATGTGGCTCAAAGCCAACCCGAATCTCGGGAAGACGGTAACGTACGACACGTATCAACTCGACGTTGAGCGTGCGGAGAAAGCCCCCGCTTCCAGGAATGATATTCTCGCTAAGCGATTCGGGATTCCCATGGAGGGCTACACATACTTCTTCACGTACGAGGAAACAATGCCTTTCCGGCGTCGCCACTTCGATGGCATGCCGTGTGCATTGGGCGCCGACCTCTCGCAGGGCGACGACTTCTGTGCGTTCACATTCCTGTTCCCTGTGCGGAACGGGTTTGGCGTCAAGACTCGAAGCTACATCACGAGTCTAACACTGGCAAAACTCCCGGGCGCGTTGCGTCACAAGTATGACGAATTCATCAACGAGGGCAGTCTTCACGTGCTTGAGTGCACGGTTCTCGACATGATGGATGTCTATGACGATCTTGATCGTTTCATTCAGACGCAAGAGTACGACATCCGCGCTTTCGGTTTCGACCCCTACAACGCCAAAGAATTCGTTACTCGGTGGGAAGCTGAGAATGGGCCGTTTGGTATCGAGAAGGTCATCCAGGGAGCCCGAACAGAATCGGTTCCTCTCGGTGAGCTTAAGATTCTGGCCGGCGAACGCCAATTGTTCTTCGATGAAGATCTGATGCAATTCTCCATGGGAAACTCGATCACTCTCGAAGACACGAACGGCAACCGAAAGCTTCTCAAGACTCGGTACCAGGACAAAATCGACAACGTGTCTGCCTTGATGGACGCCTACATCGCCTACAAGCTCAACAAGGAGGCCTTCGAATGACGGTTGGTGGCGAGAAGCCGTCCCTGGACGAGCTTGCTCACTTCGGCGTTAAAGGGATGCGGTGGGGTATTCGCAGTGCAGATCAACCACTGCACCCAAACTACACATCTCGGATGCGATCCAATGATCGACAAGTACACGGAAAACGTGCTGTGGAACGCATCAACAAACATCTGAACGACGGCGGAACCCGCGACGACGCTCGTCGGCGAGAAGAGATTCGTAACGCTCGACAACGTGTTGCTGCTGCCGGGGCGTTGTATGCTGCGTCGATTCTGGTACAACATGGTTCGTTTCACATCGCGACGATTGCCCAAAACAATCGCGATGCAGCAAAAGATTCAATGATTGGAATCGCTTCCAAGGCTGCTCCGATCAACTTCGTCAAGCCTCGCGGCGGGGTCCATAACATCACTACTATGAAGTAGAGAGGGGGTGAGACATGCCAATCGTTGACCGAATCAAGCACGCGTGGAATGCATTCGTCAATCTGCAGACGAATCCAAACGATTTCGATTACTCCCGTGGCCCAGTGACGTATGGAGCGGCTCGTCCCGATCGAACTCGAATGCTGTTCGGTAACGAACGGTCGATCATTTCCTCGATCTACAGCAGATTGGCGATCGATGCCACGGCAATCGAGATTCTTCATGTCCGTTTGGACAACGACAAACGGTACATCGGAGACATCGACAGCGGTCTGAACAACTGTCTGACGATCGAGGCCAATATCGACCAAGCCGCCAGCGCTTTCCGCCAAGACGTCATCATGACGCTCTTCGACAAGGGCGTCGTGGCTCTCGTGCCGATCGACACGACCGTCAATCCCAATGCGTCGGGAAGTTTCGATATTCAGACCATGCGTGTCGGACACGTTGTTGGCTGGCACCCCCAGGAAGTTCGGGTTGAGGTCTGGAACGAGAAGCTTGGCTTGCGGCAGGAAGTCACGCTCGACAAGAAATTCGTGGCGATAGTGGAGAATCCTCTCTACACCGTCATGAATGAGCCGAACTCGACGCTTCAGCGGCTTATTCGAAAGCTCAACCTGCTTGACAATGTGGACGAAGCTGTCAGTTCGGGTAAACTGGACATGATCATCCAGCTTCCCTACGTCATTAAGTCGGAAGCTCGACGAAATGATGCAAACCGCCGGCGTGTCGAGATCGAAGAACAACTTCGTGGTAGCAAGTACGGCATCGCTTACACCGATGGCACGGAGAAGATCACTCAGCTGAATC
>ERZ1292642.1510-Hain-H14-01um-R1-1510-length-10890-cov-10_pt1 | contig 10890 bp, 17 predicted proteins | sample MGYA00564403_ERZ1292642 | MGnify/ENA primary metagenome ERZ1292642 (study PRJEB36523, sample SAMEA6512643) | groundwater metagenome | collected 2019-01-09 | study: AquaDiva: Metagenomics assemblies of 32 groundwater samples | reverse complement strand
GCAAATTCGGTCGCACTGCAAGCAGCCCTTCTTACGCAAGAAAAAAGCGCAGCAAAGTTTGAACTTTCTGTTGGCGATCAGTTGAAGCAGCTACAGGTTAATTTTGATTCCGCGAACAAGGCAACGAATGAAAAGATCGATCGTCTTACTTCGAGGCTTGATCTGGGTCAAGGCGGATTCCAGACGGGGGGAGACGTTAGAAGAGAGGATCGGGAGATGCGTCGCGATGCCGGCATTGCAGCGACAAATATATGGGGTATCATAATCAGCATAATAGGAGTACTGATAGCGGCAAGCGCGGTTATCTCGGCGATCTTGCTGTCACGTAAATAGGAGACCTCTCATGGAGATCAAGTTAAGCGCTACCAGGAGTCTATTCGAACGTATCTCATGTACTCCTATATGTGTTTTTTCAGGGATAGTTGTACTAATCTGCTTATTTTACATGGGCTGGTTACTGCTGGACCGTCGTCCTACAGTAGAGATAACTGACGTTAAAATCACCCCTTTCTTGATCAAAGCCGGTGATAAATATGCATTTTCGTTCACGGCAAAGCCTTTACGTAATGGTGGCTGTAACGGTGAAGTAGATGCCTATGAAATAGATAGCAATGGTGGATTATTTCTGTACGAGCGGAACATAGTTTTGAACCAAAAACCGGAAGGATCAAACCATTATGAGCGAATGGTGCCTAGCCACAATAACCTCTCGCCTGGGCCAGCACGATATGGGCGGCATATAAGAAAGTGGTGCAACCTCATGCAAAAAATATTCTGGCCGATGGCAGAGACACGAGAAACTGGATTTATGGTAAAAGACGATTAATAAAGGCGCGGGCTTTCTCCATTTCCGGCTCCATGTCTTCATATAGAGCCATTTCTCCATATCGTTCATTTCCCGACCGGTCTTCGTTATCATCCCAGCGTTTTATAATACCTTCAATCACCTCCCGTGCTTCGGCGAGGGCGGCCTCGGCGCGCTCGGCTCTAGCGAGATTATTGGCGTTGGCCACCTGAAGACATTTGATTTGGGCGACAAGCGCACGCTCTCCGTGTGGTCGCTCTGCCTCAGCGAGGGCGGCGCGGAGGCGCTCTACCTCATCAAATAGGCGGTCGCCATTCAAAACGCTCCGCTCATAATCCGCCTTATAGTCACTCACCCGAACACCGACTTCAAGGAAGCTTCGAGATCGGCATTGGGTTCCGGGGCTGCCGCCATCCCGTGAGGGAAGGGGGCCTGGGGCGCCTCGGAGCCGTTAGTCGGGGGAGCCGCTTCCTTGGGCGGCCGGCCGCGACGGCGAGTGGGGGCGCTAGATGGTGTTGCGGCAGGAGCAGCCGCGGGAGGCGGGGGCGTTGATGTCCCGTCCGCATTGCCAGCAAATAAAGGGTCAGGCACCGCCACAGGTGCAGACGCGGGTAATGGCGCAGTACGAACAGAGGGCATCGTCCCCGAGATAGCGGACCAAGCTGGGTCCGGCGCGGGCAACGCGGATTGACGAGGCTTGTCTCCCCGTCCCACGAGCGCATCCGTTTTCTTAGCGAGCAGCGCCTGCTTTCGCAGCTTGGCGGTCTCCTCGTCGATGAATCCCAGTCCTGCGAAAAACAGGGTCTTGTCTCGCAATGAAATGCGCGTGAACACGTCCGGCATGGAGAAGTTGTGCCCTTTGAACTTGCCGTTGTAATTGTCGAGCTCGACCAGCGAGTTCGGAGGCACGCGTAGAAGGAACTGGATGTCCTCACCGGGGATCAGAAGCGCTACCTTCTGGATCTTGGCGCATGCAGGCGGGACCACTTTGGAGCCTTCTCGAGCCCGGCCTGAGCCCCAGCACGCCCATTTACAGCCGCCGCTACCGCCTTCGCCAGGCAAACCGGGGGTCGTTCGCGGTGTGGGGTCTTGTTCGCAGCGCGAAGCCTGCGGCTCGCTGCAATTGGTGCTGGGCGCCACGCCGTTGTCGGACCAGCAAATAGGAGGCGAGAATGTCTCCGCCTTGGGATCGTACGAACGGCCAAAATAAATCTTGGACTCGTGATCGCACGTGTCGATGATGACGCAGTCGATATAGGGGTCACCAGTTTTGGCGTCCCTGGTCAGCACAGGGCGCGTATCGCCGGTCGCGTCGACCAGCGTCAATCGATCGTCCTTGATTGAGAGATACGGCTGTGCGCGGGTGCCGAGATTGGCGCCGAGGCGGTCGGTGAAGTTAGGGATTCCGGTGTTTAGCAGATAGCTAGGGATTTGGGGAGTTGTCACTTTTGGTTCTCCTGGTTAATGACAGTTCGGGCACGCGTGTTCCCATTGTGTTCCGATCTTCTTGACCTGCCACCCGTCAAGCTTGGCCTGATTCCAGGCCGAGTTGAAATCCGAGGTCTCGGATTCGAAGACTTCGCCGCAGGTGTCGCATTCGAAGACGAGGTCGCCATTTTGTCGGTTGATCATGATCGCCTCACATTGACTCGAGTGAACCACGAGGTTTTTAGGCCGGGCGGCGGCTTTCCGTCGTGCGACTCCATAAAAGACCGCACGGCGTCTTTTTGAGGCTGGACGAGTAATAAATCGGCGCCCCCTTCATTCCAATTTTCAAGAGCCCAGTCAAGGAGGGCCATGCGCCCTTTTTGCTCCTCGCCCGCCGCGTTGACGTAAATCGCGCCCTCGGGGTCGACGCTGACGTTTAACAGATGGCTCTTGTAGGCGGTTCCTACATCCGTACTAATGGATGCCTTGTCGTCGCCCATCTGGTTGAGCAGAGTCATGAGTTCAACATCAATCTCTTCCATGCGCGCTTTGAAAGGAGCGACGTGATCGGCCAGGAGCTTGGCTGCGGCCTTGATCTTGTCATCGATCGCGAACCGTTCGGCGATCAATTGTTCGGCGGTCATACTTCTCCCCTCCTCACCAAGTCCAGCAAAACACCCTGCATCGTGGTCTGCGTTTCGAGACGTTTGAAAATCTCCTGTTCGAGCTTGGTAGCGACTATCTGGACTATCGTAATGGGGTAGCGTTGTCCCGGTCTGTTTACACGCGCGTTACCCTGGAGATAGAGTTCGTTTTTATCTGATGGGGATGCCCAAACCACGATGTCGGCAACCAGGGCCATTTCATTAATCCCATGCGCCGTGGTCTGGGGATCCGCCAGGACGGCTTTAACGTCCGGGTCGCATTCAAACCTCCTGATATTCTCGGAGCGGTCTTTCGGCAAGACTTGGCCATTCAGAATAACCAACTTCCACTTCTTACTTAATCGCTTGTAAAGAATATTCAGGACGCTTGTCAAGTTACAAAAGATAACCACCTTGCGATTTGTGCTCTCGATAACCGCCTCGATTTCCCGGAAGCGGGGTTCCGCGTCGATCGTGTGAACCAGGTGGTCGCCGTCATAAATAGCGCCCTGTACGATTTGAAGGAATTTATTCCGACGTGATGCCTCGTTTATTGCGTCGATCTTCTTGCCGCTCTTGAGTGTGACCAGCATGTCGCGCTTCAACTCCTCGATCTTCTTTTTCTGATCGGTCGTTAATTCCACTTGGCGCTGCTGCGTGGTGACCTTCGGGCCGTCCCACACGGATGAAATGTCGAACCGAATCGAGGGCGAGAGAAGCCGGCGCGCAATGTCGTAGCCTTCACGTCGCGGCTTCCAGTTCCAATCCATGTTGCCAATTTTGTACATGGTTTCTTCGCGGAAGGTGTAGAACGACTTGCCGTGAGCGTTGTTCACGAGCTTCGCTAATCCGTAGGCATCGGTGGGAGCGTTGGGAGTTGGAGTCCCGGTGAGAAGCCAGAGATGGTCGCGACGGCCGATGACCAGTCGTGCAATCCGGTGTCGCTTGGTGGTCGCGTCCCTGTATCCACTAGCTTCATCCACAATTGCGATACGGATGTCGGATCGACCAGCCAGTTGCTTAGAAAACCCGTCAAGCTCGAACTTTTTTCTCGTGTGAGCGCCGATTCCAACCCCATCGTAGTTGATGATAAGAAAATCCGCTTTAGAGGTTTCAAGGAGCTGCATCCGCTTTTCTGCTGTTCCATGGAGGATCTCCGCGGTTCGCTTTCCGAAGAAATTGGAGAAGATGGCGGCGGCCCAGACGCGTTCGAGGATGGAAAGAGGAGCGATGACCAGAACTCGCGTATCAGGTCGCTGGCGCATGAGGAAGTCGGCAGCCCACAAAGTTGCGAGCGTCTTTCCGACACCCATATCGCTGAGCACAAAGCTTCTGGGATTGAGGACGAGGAAATTGGACGTAATTCGCTGACTTTCGTAGGGCGTGATTCCGGGGGCGCAGGGCCAGTCATAGTTTTTCTCCGTGATCACGGGCGCTACAGGATACTGCATCCACCGCAGCGTCTGGCTGTTTCTCAAGGTCGCCGGAACCGCAACATGCGAACCGTTAATCTGTCGTGCCTCGGGCAAGCTCTGCAGTAATTGCGCGACGTGCAAGGGAGACGGCGTCTCGTAGACGAGCAGGTTGCGCTTATGGTCGTGGTAGAAGTTCATTCGTCCAAAAAACGCACTTTTGGAAGCGTGATGGTCTTTTTTCTACGCGTATCCATCTTGGAACGCACAAAAAGTTCCTGTAAAGGACGCTCGCTTTCGGGCCTGGATGCGCGTCTAGCGTCGACTACTTTGGTAACGGGGTACAAAGCCGATCGTATCCGTTTATCAGTGCTGTGTTTCCGTTTTCGAATCCGTTCATTCAGCTTTTTCCAAGACATCTTAATTCCTCATAAAAATTTCAAGGCCCCAACCACGCGTTCCGCTGTGCCCCATAACGCGCCGCCACCTGCGCGCTTAATTTCCTCCATGCGCTTATTTTGTAGCGGTGTTGGTTCCTTACCTTCCCTTTTAACTTCAATACTAATGAATTTACCATTGAGACACACAATAATATCAGGAACGCCGCTCTTGCCAAAACCCGTCATCATCGGCTTGAAGTACCAGGCACCGATGGAGTCGAGGTACTTGCAAATCTCAGCCTTCTCGAATGACTCCGGCGTTTTCATTCGGCATCTTCTCCGGCTTTCCAGGAGACTCGTAGCGCCTGCTCACACGCTCGAATCAGTGTCGGAGCATCGGGCGCTCCTTTTACCTTCGTAGTCTCTATCAAGGCATAAATATGCCTGCTGATCGATTCGTTAAAGGCTTGCGCACGCTTGAGCGCTTTCGCGATGTCTGTTTCAGGAATTTTCATTCGGCATCTCCAGGCATTCGGGGCAAATCCAGTCGGGGCGAACCCAACTTCGAGCCGTATCGGGCCATTTCTTCCAACCTGCCTGCTCCGCGGCCTTTTCCGCCATAAAAAGGCTCTCAGCTTCTATCTCGAGCTTGTTGCCACAGGGACAAGTGAAGACGATTCTCATTTCAACACCTGCTCGGCCAGCGCTTCACAAGCTTTTTTAGCGGCGTCGAACGAATCGAGAATAGGCTGCTCTATGTGGGTCACTCGACCGTTCGGAAGCTTCTTCCATGACAGGGAATAACCCGACCAGCCTGTGTATTCTCCCCCCATCCGTTCTTCGAGCACGATAACGAACGAGTGGCCCTGTTTGATCGCTACCCACATTCGCATTTGCGGCAATGCCGCCGGTATTTCCTCGAAATTCATCTCGCCCTCGCTACGAACCGGTTCTCACAGTGCGTACAGTTGCAGTAACCGCAGAGCCCACTCTTGCGCTTCTCGAACCAATCCCTCTCCCGGTCGCGCTTGATCTCCTCCATCAAGTGCCTCATCCTGGCGAAGGTGGCGTTCGTCCCGGAAAGATCGTGCATGACACTAAGTCTATTCTCCGCCAGCCACGCGTACTGACCTTTGATCGTGCTGGCGTTGAACCTGGCCTGGAGGAGCACGGCTCCGATCTCCAGCTCGAAGGGATTCTCGTACTTCGACGACCCGGATTTCCAATCCAGGATGTAGGCAGTTCGATCCCGAACTACCACCAGATCGATGCGACCTCGGAACCATACGCCTTTCCCCCAGTAATCGCACGGCTTGCCGTCTTTATCGATCCCTATTTTCAACTCGACTCCGAGCGCCTCCCGCGTGTCATCATGAAAGCCGTCAAACGGCTTGGCGAACGGTTCCCATTGCGCGTACTTGGGTGGGAGAGGCTGCTTGATCCGCAGACGGTTTTCCATGGCGAGGTGGATGGCGTCGCCCTCCTTCGCCGCCTCCGACTGGACATACGGGTATGTTTTGGCGACGTACCGGTGGAACGCGGCGTGCGGGCAATTGAGGTACTGGTTGAGCATGCTGAAAGAGCCCACGAGGGGCTTGGGGTCGTAGTTCATTCCAGCACCTTTCTCGCCCGAGCAACGGCAGCCGGCAAATCATTTTCTAGTAATTCCGTGAACTTGGCGCGGTCGCTTTCGAAGCTCACATAGGCTTTATGATAAGTCGCATCCATCGCAGACTTTCCATTCCAGTAATGGACATGCTCCACCATCACCTGCGGCACATGCACCCAGTTGCCGAGCGCGCGGCCGATATGTTCCCAGGCATCGTCGACAAAGCAATGAACAAGCCCAGGAGGCGCCCACCAGCCCAGCGCCCGAAGCAAGTCACCGCCAAAGACAACAGCTCCATGCATGCGCACCTGAGCCTGCCAGCCGTCGGCGGAATTGGCGAATCCGGCCTGCCCGGCCGCAGTGATCAGCGGCTGGTCGAAGACCGAGGTGCGCACGATGGAATCGTCAGAGATGAAACCGTACCAGGGCTCATCCGGCCAAGTCGCCAGTACATGATTAAAAACACCACAAACTCCCAAGTTGACAGGCAATCGAACGATCTTCCAACCGGGAGGCAATACGAGGTCCTCGTAAAGTGGATTATAATCACCATCGATCATCACCAGACCGGGACTGCTTCCGGCGGAGTTGATCGAGGAAAGCGCTTCCCGGCAGCGCCGTGGCCGTCCAAAAGTCGGCAGAACCCACATCTAGCCGCATTCCGCGCTTAATGGAATTCCAGGGAGCCACTCGGGCGTCCGGCTCATTTCCACGAGGCACCTGTCGATATGCCACCGCTCCCTACCATCCTCGGGGATCAGTATCCAGAGCGAGTCGTGCTCCATGGAGACGACGCGATATCCCAGGCCGACTATCCGGATCAAGGCTTGGGAGATGACGACGCGCGCGAGCGCCTGGATGAGGTTCTCGACGAGCTTCGCCCCGTACATTTTGACCCATCGGTTGTTACGCGCTTTGAGGCGCCAGTATTCCTCGCCGGCTTCGTCGTCCCTATAATACTCCAACGTGGAATAGTTAATCGGACAACCGTTGGGGAGATAAATGCGGCCATCACGGACGTTACATGAGCCCCATGTTGTTGGAGGCCCTCCGGCAAGGCGAGACAGCATTCGATTGCCTGCTCGCCATAGGTCCACCACGTTGGGGTGTGTCGATCGGTAGGCATCCCTAGCTTTGAGAGCTTCCTCGGGGGTGAGGATGATCCCCGCGTTGGTCCGTAAAGTCGCACCGATTTTAGCAGCACCGGACCCGTAGCCGGCTTGAAGCTCGAGAATTTTACCGACTTGCCTTTCCTTTGGGTGGTTCTTTTTGTCGACTTCATATCCATAAAACGCCGAAGCGACTTTTGTGTATGGGTCCTGACCGGATCGGAATCTTTCGATGACATCATCTTGTCCTGCTATGAAGTTGAGGAGGCGGCACTCGATTTGACTGAGGTCCGGTTTCGCCAGGATGTACCCCTCGGGAGGAAGGATAGCATCACGCAAGCTGAGCTTAGCTTGCTCGGAGTATTCAGGTTTCTTAAAATTCTGGAAGTTGCTGGAATCGCCCCCGCTCCATCGCGTCGTGTGAGCTCCATACATGCGCAGGTAAACGCACAGAGGTCCCCGACTTGCCATCCACCCCAGCGTCTCCGCGCGAGTCTGGAGGATGTTGGACTTCTCGCCGAGACGAGCTTCCGCGAGCGCTTTGACGCGTTCGTCCTCATGATCTAGAAGTTCCTCCATGAACGGGTCCTTCTTGGCGAAGGCGTATATCGTCCCTCTCTCACCGCTTTTTCGAGGAGGGCCTTCCTTCGTCTCCGGTTCAACTCCCGCATCGCGAAGTAGAGCAGCGAACTTATCGCTGCTAGCGAGGTCAGAAGCACTAATATCGAGAGCAGCGAGTCGTACTTGCTTGTCATGTTCCTCTTTACTCCATATGCGGGCGAGAAGGTCAGTGTCGGCACGCAGCACCGGCTGGGTAAACATCCGGATCGTCTGATCGACGACCAGGTATTCCTCCTTTGGAAAGTCCTTGGCGAGGGTTCTAAATAGCTTGAAAATAGATTCTACCTCGTCGCAGGCGCCTTCGGCGACGAGGTCTCGGGTGGATTGGTCGAGTTCTCCCCATCGTTTGCCTCGAAAAAGGTTATAGGGTGTGCGCTTGGCAGGGAGTCCAAATTGGGCGCGCACAGAATCCAGACTAACTGAGATATGGTTACCAAGGAGTAGTCGCGCCATTGACAGCGTGCATCCGTACATCGCTGGACAGACCCCGTAATGGTGGGAAAGGATGAGCCCATCGAAATGTGCATGGTGGCATATAAGGAACACATCGGACCAATCCTCTTGCGAGAGAACGTACCGGAGCGCCGGCTCGTCGTACCATTTGGCCGCATGGTCCTTCGACCACTTGATTGCCGCGCCATGAGCCTGGAAACGCGGGTCGCGGATATAGGCTTCCGTCGTCATCTTGGATAACGTGTAGTCGTTGGAGAAGAAAGATTCGAAGTCGAGGACGACGAATTGCATCAATAACTCCCTTTGTTACGGCCGGCATGCACTCGTATCCCTGCTGTTCGAACGCGCTTACCATGAGAACCGATCTTGGTTCCCCGTGATATTTCCATTTGCACCTTGGCTCGAATCAGTCCAACACACACCGGACACCCGTGGCTATCCAGTTTGTACCGTAATCCTTTTGGACCTACACGATAGCCACAGTCAAACCGCACAAACCTGACATTATGCGACAAACAAACCAATTCACACGGATCATACTTCAAATACTGCTTGGTATAATTAGCCATCGCCCCTGGTCCTCCCCCTGCGAACCAGGGGCATCGCTACATTACCGGCTTCCTGGATTGACCGTAGTTTATGCCACCGCCGCCTCCTCCGCCCATGTCACATCACCTCCTTTCACGACAAGTCACCACTGGAATTGCTCGTCCTTCAGACCGGCATCGACGGATGCGCAAATCTTGCGATACCGATACCATGAGAACTCGTCGATAGGGGTGCCCCTGGGAGTGGTCCCGCGCTCGAACCAGACGATCGACGAGCGCGAGTAGCCGGTGCGGTCGGCGAGGTCGGCCAGGGACCATCCTCTGGCGAGGCGCCAGTTCTTGGCCTTGGTAAATTCGGAGGTCATTTCTGCAGCGCGCTCGCTAAATCCATGATGGCGCGCACGCCGTCATCAGAAATGTCATCACCGATCAATTCGGTTGCCCACCCCAAAAGGACAGATGCCAGCCACAACCGAAATTCCAGTCGCAACTTTCTCATTGTTTGACCCTCTCATTGCCTAATAGATAAACTGGCACCGTTGTCACTACAAGTCAATAGGAATAATTCGTTCCGAATTCATTCCTAAATAGGCATGATTTCCTAAGTGTTGACGGGGCCGCGTGCGGGGGCGCACACTCGTGAAACATTCCTGTGGCCATGCTGCAAAAAAGAAAGCCGCGTCAGAGTGTTAGGTCTGATGCGGCTGAAGGTGTCCACAAGGAGTCGATGGGAGGTCGATCCACTACCCTCATGTAGCGTGGATCGGCGCCACAAGCAAGAGGGTTTCCCAATATGTTGGAATTCGCGCTGCGTTATGCCGCCCTTGGTTGGTTTATTTTCCCACTCCACTCCATAAGGTTTGACGGTCGCTGTGGGTGCGGCAAGCCCGATTGCGCGTCGCCGGGTAAACATCCTCGAATTAAATGGAAGGCGGGCGCGAGCTGCGATCCCGAGACCGTGCGCGAGTACTGGACCAAGTGGCCCACCGCGGGCATCGGACTCGCGACCGGCCCCAGTGGGCTCGTGGTGGCCGACGCGGACAGCGTTCGCGGGGTAGAGACGTTCCGGGCGCTGCTGGCAGAGGGGGCTTGCTCCCCTACTGCGCGGGCTCGTACGGCGCGTGGCGTGCACGTTTTCTTCCGCGGCGTCGGAGGTACGCGGGGCGTGCCCGAGACGAAGCTGGATACCCGAGGCGTAGGCGGCTACGTCGTGCTACCGCCTTCGCCGCACGTCTCAGGGCACGTTTATAGCTGGATAGCTTCGCCATGGGATGTCGCGATCGCCGAGGCGCCGGCCGCACTCATCGCCTATTCGCAAGAAAAAAGGCGCGGCGCCCTGGGGGAGGGGAGAGTGGGGGGAATACGCACCGCGCCTTGGTTAACACCGACAGAAGCTCCGACAGGGAACGGAGCCAGCGCGGACTTTACCATGAGGTTAGGGAGCTGCCTAGTGGATTGGCGCGAGGTGGACCGAGCGCTGGCGTGCATTCCACCCGATGTCGGATACGATCAGTGGGTGCATGTCGGGATGGCGCTCCATGCCGCGGGGGACGATGGGTGCAGGTGGGATCGATGGTCTTCCCGCGGCGAGAAGTACAAGGAAGGAGAGACGGGACAGAAATGGATAAGTTTTAAGCAAGTGCCTGATGGCATTGGGTTAGGTAGCCTTTTCGTTATCGCGAAGGAATACGGTTACGGGCGAGACATTGGGGAAAATACGGGACCATCTTTGGTAGCGCCGATAGCTTCCAAAGAGATGAATGGCCACAACATACTAAACGATTCTTCTCTTGCATTGCCCGAGAGCTTCAACGCCTCGCCAATATGGTTCCCGGACGTGACCGAGGGGGGCAAGGTCAAGGCGACGTGCGCCAATGCCAT
>ERZ1292642.1056-Hain-H14-01um-R1-1056-length-13641-cov-5_pt2 | contig 10908 bp, 23 predicted proteins | sample MGYA00564403_ERZ1292642 | MGnify/ENA primary metagenome ERZ1292642 (study PRJEB36523, sample SAMEA6512643) | groundwater metagenome | collected 2019-01-09 | study: AquaDiva: Metagenomics assemblies of 32 groundwater samples | reverse complement strand
CCGCGTCCGGGGTCTGGGACTTCTTCGCCGCTAATACACACACCTTAACGGTCCGGTCGTAGTCCTCGAACCGCAGCTTGGCCAGCAGGCGCCGCCCGGCGACGTCGAACCCCCGCAGAACCACGCCCTCCGCCGCGACTAGCTTGCCCTCCGGTGCTGCCAGCGTGGCCCGCGAGTACGGTGCCTGAAGATGCAACCAGCGTGCGGTGTCCAGGATCGTGCGGGGCAGCTCCTCGGAACCGTAGACGCGCCCCACAGGCACACGCTGCACCCCCAGGTGGTCCGCCGTTGTCTGCACCACCGTTCCGGACTCCCAGTGCTGGCCACCGTGCTGCCGCCAGTTCGCCGCCACCTCAGGTGACCACACCAGGTGCTCGATCGGCACGGTAGCCGCGTCGAAGACCCGGAAGCCGGTGAGTCCTTTCCGGTCGGCGCTGTACCGCTTACCGGCGCCTCCGACCCCGTACCCGTACACCTCGCCGTACAGCACGGTAACGCTCTCCGGCCGGCTCAGCGCGTTCTGCGCCGCCAGCGGCACGTCCGCCTCGCGCAGGGCGGACACGATGCCCAGTACGGGGTTGGCGATCAGGTCACCACTCGCCCACAGCAGCTCCTCGCGCGACCCGACGATCAGCGTGCCGTCCGGCAGCACGATGACGCGTGCGTTGGTGCCGTCCACCTTCTCGGTCACCTCCACCGCGCCGACGAACCGCGCCAGCGGGGGAATCCCCTGCCTCTCGCCTGTGGGGTAGTCCGTCTCGACAAACTCCCGCAGGATGCCCTTCGCACCCAGCGCGTGGTACGTCTCGATGCTCGGGTACTTGGTCAGCGAGTTGAGCGTGTCGAGGGACCACCTACCCTCCAGCGTTCCCTGCCTGAAGTTGAAAGCTTCTCCCGAGATCATCTTGTCCTACCACCTTCGATACTTGGCGCCGAACGGCGCTCTCCAGATGACCAATACCAGCGCCCCGACCACGATCCCGAGCGGGATCACGTCGACACCCAGCGCGTTCAAGGCAAGCGCGAGTGCCAGCAGCGTGACACCCGCGACTACCGTGCGGACCCAACCCAGCAGCTTCAGAACCTGCCTCACGGCTCGGATCGCGCCGCGAGAAACATGACCGTCAAGCCCACGACCAAGCTCGCGGTGACCTGCGCAGCCGTGTGCGGCACGTCCAGCGCTACCAAGACCCCATAGGTAGCGATAGCAGATACTGAACCAGCCGCGACAAGCACCAAGATGCGTACAGCCTTCATCCACCCAACCTCTTCACTAGATGCGTGTTGAAGAAGATCACTAGTCACTCCCTCAATTTGATCTACTTTATACGAACAATCATAGCAGACCGTTACCGCCTCGGTCCTACCTGGGTACGTTGCCGAGCAGCAGCACCAACGCCACGGCACCGCCGCACCCCAGAAGCAACGCCAGGAAGATAGCCAGCGGGAGAGGCCAACGACGGTCTGCCGAGATCAGCGTTACGCGCCCGATAAACAAGCTGAACACCAGCAACCAAATGATCAAACCCGCCTGCTGGGCGACGTTGAGAGTCGCCCACCCGACGTCCAGCATCCCTACTCGTCCTCCAGGCTGTCCACCGCAATTTTGCCGTCTTCCACAATCAGGCCCAACCGCGCCCCAACGGCTTGTACCCAGCGGGCCAGCCGCTGGGTGCCGACGTCGTGCGCGCTCTTCTCCAGCTCGGCCACGTTGGTGCGGGATTTCAGCCCCATCCGTGAGGCGCCCTCCTGCTGCGACAGACCCAGCTCCCGACGCCGCTCGCGCAGCGCCGCGCGTACCTCGCGCAGCGGGTCCTCGCTACGCTCCGGGTTTACCGGTTCCTCCGTCATTTCTTCCTCCTCTCCCGGCGATCTCAGCGGCGAGCACGAACCTGCACCAGGCGTCCGCGTCCTGCGTGATCCGCGCACGCCGCTGGGTGTCGTTCTCGTTTCCCACGGAACGGTTTGGGTACTGTAACGCGAGATCCACGGCGTGCTGCCGAAGCGTCAGCAGCGTCGTCGTGTCGATCTCGCCGGTCAGATCCCGGAACTCACTCATACGTCTAGCTTATCAGACATGACTAATTTTTGTGATCACCAACCAGTCACCGTCCCGCTGATCGTGGGACGTCTACCAGCGCACCGCCACCCGGTGCCGCCCCACAACCAGCTCGCCGGTGAACTGGATACCCGCGGTCTGGGCCTTGCGTAGCTGCGCGCCGATCTGCTCTAGATCACTTATCGTCAAGCTCAGGAGGTACGGATCCTGAGCCTCGCGCGGGTCACTGAAAACCATCGATGATCTCCCGTCTGTGCTACAGCCCGAATACGAAAGTCAGCAGAAAAACCAGAACAAGAACGAGCAGGAGCGTTCGAACCGGATAGGTCAGTACCCATCCGACCAAACGCTCCAGCCACGTTCCCTCGTCACGCACCACAGCAGCTCACCCTGCCAACCAGAGGAAAGCCGCCACAACACCCGCCGCCAGCGCCGCAACGGTTACCAGAAACAGCTCACCGGTCAGTCGTCCAAACACCCCACACACCTCCTTCTACAGGGTCGACGCGACCACGCACGCGATCACGATCAGCAGGGTTACGAGAACCCCCAGCGCCAGCGCCTGCCGGTCGCTCACCGGGTCGTCCCACCGTCCAGCACCACCAGCCCGAGCACCAGCAGCACGATCGCCAGCGCTCCTACGAGAAGTAGCGGGACCAGCACGCAGCCGGTGCGGCGATCACCGTCACCGTCGTCCGGCGACAGGTTGATCATCGCTTACCGCCAGCCAGCAGGTGCTCGACCCTGTAAATCTTCTCGATCGCCTCACGGCTCAGAGCCAGCGATCCCGCCTGCGCAAGCCCAGCCCGCGTCTCCGCGAGCAACTCCAGCGCCTCGTTGCGTGCCTGGATCCACACCTGCAAGTACGCAGCCAGATCCAACACCTCCTCCAGCGCGTCGCGCAGTGAGTCCCGCCCGTTGCCGGCCTGAAGCAGGCTGTGGTAGCGCGTCAGGCCCAGCATCATCCGGTCGGCGATACCCTCGCGCAGGTGCTGAAGCAGCGCGTCGTGCGCTCCCTCGCGATCGTTGGGTGTGTGTAGCGGCTGCGAACCCGGTCGCAGAGCGCGCAGGTGCTCCTCGTCGTAGTCGCCCGGCCTCTCAGCTTCCTCGGTGCTTGGGAGCGTATCCATGATCTTCTCCGAGTCACCGAACTCCGGCTGCCTACGCGTCTCCCACTCGACGTCGTTACCTACCGCCGCGCTCACGATCTCGCTGGCGTCGCCAACCAGAACTTCCACAGTGAAGAACTTCGGCTGCGTGCAACCGTGCTGCCACGTGTGTAGGTAGATCGGCTCCGCGTGGCTGCGCAGTCCGCCGGGCAGGTTGTGTTCCTCCCAGTGCTGCGCGCTGACCTCGTCGTCGCTTAACACGTGCGCGGCCTCGTTCTGGTGCACGTCGTGCAGATGCGCGCGCAGCTCGTCGTAGCTCACATCTACCTCCAAATTCCGCTCTTGAAGTACACCCACACCGCCAGCGAAGTGACGATCCCCAACCAGATCAGCAGGCTTAGGATCCTGCCCACCCAGTAGGCGACTCGGTGTTTTGCGTCGTCTCTCACCGGGTTTTCTCGTCACTACGTATTTCGGTGACAGCTCCGGTCAGCAGGTAGCGCTCGTAGGCAGCTGCGTCTGCCGTAACCAGTGCGTGCAGCGTGGCATCGTCGTCGGTCAGAGTCAGGGTAGTCCGGTAGTGCGCCGCTGCCACGTCCAAGGCGTGACCGCGCACGTCCAGCAGGGTGTGCAGGGCCGCCACGGTCCCCGGCACGACGACGATGTCCGCATCCATATCGATCTTCTTTTTCACCGAATCCCCTTCAGCGTCCTACCTAGGGCGAAGCCCTGCCGCTCCAGCGTGGTGGTGGTCACGTACTCGTCCTGCGTAAGCTCCAGCACCAGACGCAGCGCCCGCAGACCCTCCGCGACCTCGCGGGGCTCAGCGTCGGTGCGCCTGCCCCACCAGTTCAGCGCCTGGGAGTGTCGAAAACGCAGCTCCACCGGTGCCAGCTCGTAGGTGATCGGCTCCCCGTTCGACACCGCGCGCCGCAGCCGGTTCGCGAACGTGCGCCAGTGCGGCAGCGTCTCGCGCAGGTACTCCTCCAACGCGACCTCGCTACGTGCCCGTTCCCGCTCGGCACGCGCCTTCTCGGCGTCCTCCAGCCGACTGATCTCACTGCTGATCAAGGTCAGCAGTGCCGCCCGCTTGATCTTCATCGTCTCGCTCTCCTCGTCCTTCGTCTCTCGGTTTGTTCTATCCTACCTGGTCATCTTAGCAGCCACGACCATTCCCAGGCACAGCGCCAGGGCTAGACCGCCCACGACGACCAGTGCCCACACCGCCACTGCGCGCCGTCGCAGGCGCCGATCCGCGTCGCCACTACCGGTCACTTGGAGAACCTCTCCACCAGCTCGACCGCACCCACTCCGAACACGACCGACACCACTGCGATCACGATCAGCGACACCACCGCGATCAGCAGGGGCGACCAGCTGTCCTCCGGTCGATTGCTCACGCCTCGTCCTCCGGCAGGTTGTAGTGCATCTCCGTGACGAGAAGGATCAGATCCAGATTCTCGTCGTAGCGCACCTCCTCCAAGGCCAAGGCGGTAACCCCGCCACTCTCCAGCGGTACCCGTACCGTCACGTCGTTGTTGCGCCGCGTTTGCAGCATCTTGACCAGGTCATCTCGAAGCATCGACTCATCCCTCCCTCGGTATTAAGCAGCACCCGTCGCAGGGGTGCGAGATCTGGGCGTTGCGCGCCCGTAAGTCGTCCGGGTCCACGTGGAAGTAACCGTGCGGGCAGCGCCGAAACACGGCACTGAACTGCTGTGCCCAGTGCTGCTCCCAGGCACGCATGTGGTGCGCGCTGGGCGAGTGGATGGTGCACGGTGGACGGCAGAGCCGCTCGTGGTGGGTCCACACCAGCACGCCGCTCATGCTGACCAGGTCCGCCACGTCGAAGTAGCTCGTCACCGCCGTTCCCGGCAGGTCGTAGCGGTGCTTCCACGCCTGCTCGCGCCAATCGGCCTCCGCTGCCGCCTGCTGCCGGCTAGAGCAGTCCAGATGCAGGTGCGCTACCAGCAAGTCTGCTACCGCGCGGGGGTCGTCGCCGGCCTCCGTCACGTCCACATCCACACCGCAGTAGTTGCAGGTGTGCGTCACGCGGTCACCGCCTCGCGGATGCGGTCGGACAGGGTGACCAGCTCGCGCGGCGACACCAGCACCGACAGCTCCGGTGCGCGTGCGTCCGCCGCCACGATGCGCAGCTCGTAGGACGCGTGTCCCGCGCGCATCAGCTGGACCAGGTCACCGTAGCCGTCGAACGCCTGCCAGATCACCGTTTCGTCACTCATCTCTTCTCCTCTCGCGGGGGAACACCCCGGGTCAGCCTACCCTTCTCGTCGAACTCGTAGCGGGTGTGCCGGCGCCACCGCTCGCGACGTCGGTGCAGCGCCGCCCCGAGCAGCAGCAGCGTCACAACCACCACCGCGCTGCCCAGGGCGAACTGTGGATTAGACAGGCCAGCGCAGGGAGAGCCACGGCCACCGCACACGGCTAGCCAGGTCACGGCCTGCCCAGGCCAGGCCGGATCTCGACGAGCCGACTCTTGCTGCGGTCCGGCGATACGGCGTTGCCGGACGAATTTCCTCGATCGTTCATGACTTTTCCTTCCTCTCGCTTTGCAGCTCCCAGCGTAGGCTGCGCCAGCCAGACAGGTTGTAGAACCTACGGTCGGGGTCGGCGTCCGGCACGGCGACGTGCTCGAACGGGGACCAGTGCGGGGGCTTCGCCGTCACCAGCCGCTGGTAGAGCGCCAGGTCCTTGGCGTACTCCCGCACGGTGTCCTGGTTCAGGTACGAGACACCCGCGCAGCGCGCCACGGACACCTGCTTGCACGACTCCAGCGGATCCCAGTCGGGGTAACCCAGCAGCAGGTCCACGTAGTCCTCCGCCGTGGTGTACGGCGCGTGCCACTCGTGCTGGTAAAGCTCGATCGGCGTCGAGTCCCCCAACGCCGCGCGCATCCGCTGCGCCAACGCGAAGAACACCGGATCCGCCGCCGGCCGACCGTCGTCCAGCAGGGCCAGCCGCTGGGCGAAGAAATTGTCCCAGCTGGTCGCCGTCACCACCGCCGTATGCCACATGAACGGCTCCAGCAGGCGGTTGACTTGGGACTTGTGCACTCCCGCGCGTGCGAGAAGTCGAGCGTTCTCGACTGCTTCCAGGGAGGCAGCGAGCCAGACCGCACGTACACTGCGTCCCGCGTCTCCCCACAGCAGAGTGCCGCCGGACATTCCCCTAATCTCCCGGTAGAAGGCATGCGGCACGTAGGGATCCGCCTCGACCTCCGCGATCGTCTTCTGCACGGAGCGCGCCCGGCTGGACGCGCTGTTGCGGGAGAAGTCCCGATGCGTATTCAGCTCAGCCAGCAGGTAGCGCGGGAAGTGCAGCTCCAGGGTGGTGAGGCGAGCGCCCGCCTCGGAGATCGAGTCCGCGATCACCGTGGCGGACACCGCCTTCTTACCCGTCACGGCTTGACCCCGGCGCGCTCCACGGTGGCGATCATCAGCGCTACCAACCAGATCAGAAAGCCTCCCAGGGTGATGACCCAGAAGATGACCATGCCCCGGCGCTTCACCGCCCACCTCCACCCTCGTAGGCAGCCGGATCGGACCAGTGCGAGACGAGCGGCGGCAGGTGGGCGGCGTAGTGCCGCGCCTCCTCGGTAGGCTGCGTGCTGTTCTCGTACCACGTCAGGTGGTGCGCCTCGTAGGGCGGCGCCGAGCGCAGCGCCGGCTGGATCGCGAATCTCGCGTTCTCGCTCAGCGGACGGTACAGCGCCAGTGTGGTGTCCACCCCCGCGCTAAACCACCCCGGGTAGATCTCGGTACGCCACCACTGCGCCTCCCACAGCGGCACGCGCTCCGCGTGCGCGTAGTGCGCCGGCAGGTCCGATACCCGCAGTGACAGGCCCGCCTTCAGCCAGCCGGGGTAACACTCCAGTGCTTCTCGCAGGTGCTCCAACCAATCCGTCGGGCACCCGTCCACCGGCATGACGTCCGGGTCCGTAACCACGTACGGCCGCGCCCAGCCCACGAAGTACGCCAGGCGGTCCCACTCCCACAGGGAGCGGGGATGCTGGTCACCCCGAAAGATGACCGGTACCCCGCTGTCGCGGTACCACTGCAACAGCGGCTCGTACGTGGACCCGTGGTCCACCACGTGGACCCGCGCCCCCGCCTCGTCCAGCGCCGCGACGCAACGCTGCACGTAGCTCAGGCGGTCCCGCGCGATCACGAGCGCGGGCACGCTCATCAGAGCACCCCCGCCGACAGCACCATCAGCTCGGTACCCAGTACCAGCTTGCGATTTACGCTGGTCGATTGAATAAACACGTCGAACTCCGGGTTGTAGTCCGGCCGCACACGCACCGAGGCATCCGGCAGCCCCAGCAAGGCACGCGCGTTCGCGCCCACATACACCTCGCCGGTCTTGCGACGCCGCACTGCCACCGTTTTGGTGCCCTGCACCGTCTCCGACTTGGTCAGCTGGTAGAACGCCTCGCCGGTGCGGTACCTGCGTCCGGTCATCAGCTCGCAGTACGGCCGGATCGCGAGCGTGCCGACGTCCCGCACCGCGTGCATCGCGTACTGCTCCGGTTGCAGCGCGACCAGGCCGGCCGCCGCCACCCGCTTCACGTTCACCTGGTCCGCGCCGCCCGCGAACAGCGAGCGCGAAGAGCGCATGCCGGCCGCGCGCCCTGCCATGAACGACTCGGTAGCGCTCCGCACCACCCCCACAACCGCCGACTCCACGCCGCGCGCCGTGGTGACGTCCCAGACCGCCACGTTGTTCGGCGGGAAGCCCATCTTCTTGGCCTCGTGTGCACCGCGCTGGTCCGGCACCAGCACGGCAACCGTCTGGTTGTCCGCCAACGTGTCCAGCTGCGCCCGCACGTTCCCGACCTCGAACAGCCGGGACCGGTTCTCCTCGCCGTCCGTGAAGACGTACGTCAGGAAAGCGTGATTCCCGTACAGCTGCCCGGTCGCCGCCAGATCCCGCTGGGAGATCATCGTGGCGTCCAGCAGCGCGGTCATACCCTTCGTGTGGTACAGCGAGGCGATGCTGGGCAGCCGCAGCACGTCCTTGTCGTAGACCAGGCAGCGCACCTCGTGGTTGAACACGTAGATCGTGACCCGGGTCTCTTGGTTCAGCTCCTGCGAGCGGCGGGCCAGGTGCGCGACCTCGGCGTCCACCACCTTGACCAGCTGGTGCTGCACGCGTCCCATGGACGCGGAGCAGTCGATCACCAGCACCACGTGGTTGATGTAGTTCTGCGATCCGCCGGTGCCGTCGATCGCCCGGTGCACGCCGGCCAGCCGGGCGCTCACGCGCCCTCCCCGCTGGGCACGTTGTGCAGGGGTGGGTGCTGCTCGACGACGGTTCGTCCGGTAGGCGTCTGGCCACGCTCCCGCAGCTGCTCCACCGCGAAGCGCTGCCAGTCGGTGCGCTCCCGCCGCAGCGCATCCTCGCGCAGCAGCGCTGCCACCGCTGACCACGCCGATGAGGTAGCGGCCTCGGCCGCCATCGCACCGCCCTCGCGACCGTTGCGCCTCTTCGACTCCTCCGTCGCCCGATTGGCGTGGTAAAACGCGTTGCTCAGCGCCTCCTCGTAGTTGAGATGCCCGTCGGACCCGTCAGACAGCCATGTTTCGTTCCCACTCATCTCGATCTCCTCGTCCCGCTCCCGCGTCGCCGGTTCCTCCGGCGGTTCGCGTCTAGTTCCGTAGACCGTACCAGCACGCCGCTCGATCGTGGGGTACTGGGCGGCCCCCTCTTGCATCACGCTTCGTAGCCGCTTCTGGCTGGCCTCGTACGCCGTTAACCAGTCGCTGGTACGCAGGTCCACCCGGGTCAGGCCGAGATCTCCCCGGACCCCGAGCCCCCGCACGTCGTCCCGCACGTCGTCCTGTCCTCCCGTCGCATCCGCAGGTAGCGCAGCAACGTCGGCAGCAGACCACGCGCGTAGCGGCGCCGCGCCCTCCAGCGACCGGCGCCCCGGTCGCAGCCGAGAAAGCTCCAGCTCGCCCACACGAACCACAGCACCCCGTCACCGTTTCGGTACCCGCTACCGCTCATCGCTCCAGCTCCTCGTCGTAGTTCGGGCTCGTCACCACACCGTCCATCATAACCCTACACGGGGCTTGCGCCGCCACTCTCCCGCGTGCTAGTATTTAGGCACAAGGCAGGAAGCGGGACCGATACCGCTAAGTGCCGGACGATCGCGTGAAGGACGAAAAAGGAGTCGTCGCCCCCAAGGGTGCACCCGGGGGAGATCCAGGGGGCGAAAGCCTAAGTGCAAATCCCTGGTCACGCGCCAAGATACAGGAGCGCAGCTCATCTCTCCCTTGCGCGCTCCCGCGCCGCCCCCGGTCCACACTCCCCCGGACCGGGGGCTTGCGCGTGCTCTTCTGTATGTGCTAGAATAAAGGTACAAGGGAAGAGCGATGAGGGAGACCAAGATGACCACCAAGACCCACACCGACGGCGGTACCTACACCGAAATTGCCTTCGCCGAGACCCGCAACCGCTGGGGCATCTCGATCACTTGTTGGACCACCTACCGTGACGAGATCCGCTTCGAGGTTCACCGCGTCAGCGCCGACAACAAGACCTTCCGCCTCAACCACTTCACCACGGAGAACGAAGCTCGCGGCTTTGCCAACAAGATGTGGCGTCAGGACAGGTAACTAGACCACAGCCCCCAACCTGCTGGTTGGGGGCTCTTGCGTATGTCGAGGAGTGTGTGCTAGAATAGAAGTACAAGGAAAGAGATGAGGGAGATCAAAATGCAGACTCTGACGATCGACATGACCGGTAACCGGACCTTCCAAAACCAGATGATCGCGGCGGCATCACGTCTGCGTAAGCGTCTGATCGCGCGAGGTTACAACACGGTCTACAACACCCGGGGATCATCGATCGTCCTGCGCACCACCGCCCCAGCCGATGTCCTGCGTACGGAGAAGCTGCAAGTGAGCGCGCTTTCCACGGTCTGAGCCCTGACAGCGAAGCCCCAGCCCTTTCCAGGGGGCGGGGCTTGCTTGTTTTCGTGGTTTGCGCTAGAATAGAGGTACAAGGGAAGAGCGATGAGGGGAGCCAAACATGGAAGAGAACATGATCAGCCACGGAGCAGACATCGAGCTGGACTTCGACCCCTACGCCCCGGTCTACGCGGACGGCCCGCACACCTTCGAGAACTACGGCACCGGACGCTGCGAGGTCAAGCACCAGGACGACACCAAGTGCGGGATGCGTAGCTGGGAGCACGTCTGGTAAGGTGATCTCAACCGGAACGCCACGCAAAAACCCCACCCACAAGGTGGGGTTTTTGCTTACGCTCACGCGCGTGTGCTAGGCGTCCTTGCTGCTCAGGTCCACTAGCCCAGCTCCTGCGGTCCCGGATCGGCAAATCCCGTCACGTGGATGCTGGACGTCGGCAGGTGGAAAACCTGCACCATCTCCTTCGCGAGGTGCTCCATCCCCGGTGGCGTGTCCAGCTCGTTCGGAGCCCTTCCGGGATCCTGACCCGCGCCCCCACAGCGGTACGCGCGGTAGTCGCTGAACCTCCCCGTGCCGACCGGCCCACCGTGGTGCCGCAGCTTTCCCGCCTTCGTCAGCGTGATGAACCGTTCGCACTCCGCGCACCAGCCACACAACTTTTCCATCCCTGCTTAATCCTTCCTAGCCGAGCCACCCACACCACCGGGCGTCATTCCCAAACCCATGCCGGTCGCGTAGAAGTCGCTCATCTTCACGGTGCTGTAACCTCGTCTGATGTCTTCGAGGG
>ERZ1292642.1503-Hain-H14-01um-R1-1503-length-10923-cov-6_pt1 | contig 10923 bp, 12 predicted proteins | sample MGYA00564403_ERZ1292642 | MGnify/ENA primary metagenome ERZ1292642 (study PRJEB36523, sample SAMEA6512643) | groundwater metagenome | collected 2019-01-09 | study: AquaDiva: Metagenomics assemblies of 32 groundwater samples | reverse complement strand
TGTGCAAAGCCGAGGACATGAGTCAGAAGCCTTTCACAACGGACCTTTTCCAAACCCATCCGACTGTCCGTACCTGGCAAGCGGTATACGCGATGTACGATCCTGCCCGTACTGTGAAAAGCACCTCCGCGTCGACTGGTGTGGCAATCTGGTCATGGGTAAACAATCGCCTCATTGTTTGGGACGCCTACGCCGGGATGTGGAAGCCAGATGAAATCATTGCTGACATGTTCCGTGTCGACGACACCTATCGTCCTATTGTGCTTGGAGTGGAACAGGACGGACTGCACGAGTTTATTTTGCAACCCCTTAGACAAGAACAACTACGTCGTGCTTATGCAATCCCTATCCGACCGCTCAAAGCTCCTAAGGGAAAGCTCGACTTCATTCGCGGTTTGCAGCCGTTCTTCAAAGCCAAGGAAGTGATCTTCGCGAAGCCGCTCGACGAGGCGACGCAGCAATTCCTGGGTTTTCCTACCGGGCGCATCGACATCCCGAACGCGCTTGCGTACGCTCTCTACTTGCGCCCCGGGCAGCCGATCTACGATGGCTTCACCGTCCAGCACATTACTGAGACGCTGCCGCTTGTCTTACGACAGCCTACCTACTTAGCCGTTAACGCCGACGGAATGTGCGCCACGGCCGCGCTCGTTCAAGTCATAGATGGAGGATTGCATGTCATCGCAGACTGGGTTCGAGAAGGCGACGCAGGAGCTAACCTCGAGTCCATCGTCCGAGAATCTGGTCTTCTTTCTTCCATTAGTCGACCCCGACTTTTTGCTGGACCGGACCACTATCTGCAATACGATACGATCGGACTTAGAGCAGCTGCGCGAAAAATTCCAGCTGACGTCTCTCGTGGTGGCAGTCCGACTGCCGGGCGAGAAGAATTGCGTGCTCTTTTCAATCGAGCCACCCGAGGGCGACCAGCCTTCCAGATCGCCTCGACAGCCCGCTGGACCCTTAACGCCTTGAGCGGCGGGTACTGCAAAGAGGTGACGAAACAGGGGATTTTGACTGAAGAAGCGATCAAAGGCCCCTATCGGACCCTGATGGAGGGGCTCGAGAGTTTCGCCGCGCTGCTGAAGTCCTCTTCCCTTCATGAAGACACGCCCGTAAACTGGGTCACGACGGCCGACGGGCGCCGTTTTATTTCGTCACGGGTGGCGAATGGCTGACGACGAGGAAGATGTCGACGATATCGATGAGAAGATCGCGGCGCGGTCGTCCGACCTGTCGAAGCGCGCGGGCGTGAAGAAGCAGCTTCTTGACGTCTACAAGGACGTCGAGCAGGGGTTCACGGACCAGTGGGAGAGGTCGAATGATCAGCTCGACTATTGGGACATCTACAACACAAAACTTACCGCGAAGCAGTTCTATAGTGGGAATTCCAAAATCTTCGTTCCCATCGTGCATAACGCCGTCAACGCCCGCAAGACTCGATTTACGAACCAGATTTTTCCCCAATCCGGCCGGTATGTTGAGGTTACAAGTTCTGACGGAACACAGCCCGATGCCCTCACTGCTTTGTTGGAACATTACGTTCGTCGAGCGAAGCTCCGAACCAAGGTAGCGCCCGCGCTCTGCCGATCGGGCGACATCGAGGGGCAGTACAACGTCTACGTCTCCTGGTGCGAGCGCACGCGCAACGTAACGTGGCGCGAAGAGAGCGAACCCGAGATCGAAGATACGGGTCTCGCAAATCCGGCCGCGGAGCCCGTCGATGACATCCAGGAAGAAGAGTATGTGTCGGCTTACCCGGACGTGGAGGTTCTGGCTGATAGCGACATCCTTGTCCTGCCCCAGACTTCTGACACTCTCGAGGAAGCGATCGACGCTGGCGGCTCCGTTACGATCCTTCGACGTTGGGGCAAAGCCAAGATCAACAAGCTGATCCGCGAAGGCGTGATCGACAAGGAAGCGGGCAAGGCACTGATCGGCATGATGGGAGAGCAGTCACCTCCGCAAGATGTCAACCAGAAAAAGAAGCACGTCGACTCCGCGGGGATCAAAGGCGATGCGAAAATCAAGTACGCACTTGTTTACGAAACGTTTGCCACTCTCAAGATCAGAGGCGAACATCGGCTCTGTCAGGCTTTTTTCGGAGGGGAGGACAACATTCTTGGTTGCCGCCGGAACCCGCTCTGGTCGGATAAGTTGCCGTTGTTGTCTGTCCCTGTTGAAAAGGTGGCGGGAGCATTCAAGGGCCAATCCAAAGTCAAGCCTTGTGCGGATCTTCAGTACGCCGCTAACGACGCTGTGAACGAAGCCTGGGACAGCGCAGCCTACGCGCTCATGCCTGTGGTGATGACCGACCCCGAGAAGAACCCGCGTGTGGGGTCGATGGTGCTCAGCATGGCGGCGGTGTGGGAGACGAGCCCGAAGGATACCAATGTGCTCCAGTTTCCCCAGCTATGGCAACATGGATTCGAGATGGTGGCGGCGTGCAAGTCCGAAGTTGCGCAGACGCTCAGCGTATCACCGGCTGCGATCACTGCGGGTGGGCACGGACGCCTTGGTGGTGAGAAGCCGACGCAGGCGGAGGTAGCGCAGGAACAGCAGGTCGACATCTTGACGACGGCCGATGCGGTGACTGTGCTCGAGGAAGGGATCCTGACACCGATGCTCAACATCTTCATTGAGCTCGACCATCAGCATCGCGAGAAGGAGATCACCGTTAAGGAATATGGAGAGATGGGGATTCGGGCGAACATGGAGACGATTCCGCCGATCCAGTTCGACAAGCGCTATGAGTTTCGTTGGTTCGGGGTCGAGCAGGCGCGATCTGCGCAGATGATCCAGCAGCAGATCGCGGGGATGAATGTCATCCGCGGCATACCGCCGCAGCAGATGGACGGCTATCAGATTAATCTTCGGCCGATCATCACCCAGCTGGTCGAGAACACGTTTGGTCCCAGGCTGGCGCCGCTGATCTTCGTGTCGCCAGAGCAGCAGATGCCGGTGCCGGTCGACCAGGAGAACATTCTGTTGGGCGAAGGGTTTGAGGTGCCGACGCACGCCATGGACGACGATATGGCGCATATTCAGGGGCACATGCAGGCGATGCAGCAAATGCAGGCCCAGAAGGAAATGGGAGGCGGCAGTGGTGGCGGAGCCAACGTTAAAAAATTCCAGGTCCACATCTGGAAGCACATGCAACAAGGGCAAGCGAAGCAGCAGGCCGCTCTCGCGGCCCAAGCGGGACCTGCCGCGGGGGCGCCGGGGGCGCCTGGAGTTCCTGGGGGAGCCGGTCCAGGCGTGGCTGGGACGCCTCGAGTTGGTGCTCAACCGGCTGGCCCAAGAACGCAAGGACCGCCTGGAATGATCCATCAGGATCAAATGAAGGACCCCGGCATGATGCCGCGAAAGGTTGTGGGCTGAGTGGGTGTTCTCTCCTTCTTGGTTACGATCGCTTTCATTTCTCCGTTCCCTGACGGCTCGCGCGCGCCGAAGTGGGCGCTTCTGTCGATTGCCCTACCTCTTGCTTTTCTGCTTCCTGGGCTGGTCAGGGGTTACGCTCCTTTGGACGCCATCTTTCTTAGATGGTGCAGACATTTACTGGCATTTCTTAATCTTGGGTATGAGCGTCCTGCTCGCTCCGCTCGACATGCGGCCGGTCTACATCGGCGCAGGAATAGCGTTGATAATCAATAGTTTCTTCGTAGTTCTTCAAGTACTAGGTTATGATCCCATTGCACAGGCCGTTCCGCCCGCTGGTATCTTCATGAATAAGGGGGCTGGTGCCGAGATCACGGCTATGGTAATGGTGGGGTGTTCCGGTAGCTTCCTCGTGGTGCGGGCGGCCCCCTTCCTTTTGGGGGCCGTTCCTCTTTTTGCGCCGCCGATCAGCCGCGCGCCACTTGTTGCGTTGGGCCTGGTTTGCCTTCTAACCTTTTGGCGCCATTATCGTTTTCTTGGTTTGATAGCGGCGATTCTGTTAGTTGGTCTTCTGGTTGGCCTCGTGCTCATGCCTGGCCGCGCTGTGCATGGCGGGTTGCGGATCGGTTTGTGGACGTCGGCGGTGTTCGAGCTATCTTGGTTCGGGCACGGATTGGGGGGCTTCTTTCATCGGTTCCCTTGGTTTGAGTACGCGCACAACGACTTGCTTCAGGTGCTGTTCGAGCTCGGGGTGCCCGGGGCGCTTCTGTTCGTCGCCTTCTTCGGCTACTGTCTTTGGCGCGGACCGCTGGTCGAGCGGGCGGTGCTTGTCGTCTTTCTCGTGGAGGGGCTGTTTGGCTTTCCTCTCTATACGCCGGCTACTGCGTTCGTTGCGGCGCTGGCCGCGGGCTCTATTATTCGTGCTAGGTGTGAGCTACGCGGCTGCGATTCTGCTGGGAAACGTGTTTGCGATGCAAGCGCGCAGTCACTTTCAGGATCCGCCAGTTGCGATCGCGCTCTACACTTTGGCCGGTGACGTTTTCCCGCTAAGCCACAGTTTTCGCATGGTTCCTGCGCACTACGCGATCTACGCGCAGTCGGAAGGGTGGGTCTCTTTAGAAGAGACTTTAGCCCTCATAGACAAGGCATTGAAGACGAACCCGAATTCTGCTTATCTGCGTGGACATCGCAAGCGCTTGGAGGGGCTATGACTTACAAGCTCGCGCTCTGGCTGACATGGGCCAGCATCGTTGGTGCCGTTGTCGGCTACGCCTATGCGCAGGCGCCGCAGACCATCCCCGGTTGTGTCTATAATGCCACACCGCCGACGTTGACGAATCGGCAGACGACATCGCTCCAGTGCGATAGCGCGGGACGGCTTAAAGTGACCTCGAGTTGAACGATGTTGACTTTGGAGCGGCTGAAAGAGTTGTTCCATTATGACCCGGCAACAGGGATGTTGACGCGTCTTGTTTCAATGGGAAATTCTCAGGCCGGTGCGCAAGTTACCAGTACAAATGGAGACGGTTATCGTATTGTCGCGATTGACCGAAAACGGTACAAAGTTGCTCGAGTAGCTTGGTTTTATATGACTGGGGAATGGCCGGTTGCTCAAGTTGATCATAAAGATTTGGACCGACTTAATGATGCTTGGTCCAATTTGCGAGCAGCGACGCATTCACAAAATATGACTAACCGTCGATTTCCAGGATGTCATTTTGCAGACGGGGGTTGGACAGTTCGAATCCAAAAGGATGGAGTTCGTCATTATCTTGGTAGATTTTCGTCTTTCGATGCAGCTTCTAAAGCTTACCAAGCAGCGGCGCTTGTTCATCATGGGGAGTTTGCCTGCTTATGAAACGCTGGCTTCTTCTCTTTGGACTGCTGGGTGCTGGCGCGGCGATCGCGCAGGCGCCGAATGAGATATGGGGTCTCGTCTACAATCTGGTAGCTCCGGTGCTTAACGATAAGCAGACGGTACAGTGGCAGGGGAGTAGTTCGGGGCAGTTGCGCGTGGATGGTCTTACGCCGGCTGCGCCCTGTGGAGATGGGACAATCGATCTTTCAACGGGCTGTACGCAGCCCATGCTGGGAGTGCTCTGATGCACAAATGGCTGGTGACTGCAGCAGCGCTCCTGCTGATTCTGGGTGCGCGCGCGTTCGGCGACTACACGGCAACACAGGGGGCGGGGACGACGTTCTTCGATTTTACCTGTTTCACGACTAAGCACTGCGTGCCGCATGTACCGATCAATTCGGCAGGCACGGAAATTTTCACTGCTGCTGCACCGGCGCAAGTGACACTTGCTAACACCGGCGCGAACGCGACGGCCGTGAAAGTTGACGGATCTGCGGTGACGCAGCCGGTCTCGAGCACTGCTCTTGGTATCACGGCATGGGGCGGCAGTACGATTGGCGCGATGGCGAATTACGGAACATCACCGGGGGCGGTGCTGGTCCCTGGGGTCAACGCCTTTATCACTAATACGAATGCGAATGGCACGGCGACCGCAGCAAACTCATCGCCGGTCGTGCCTGCTCTCAGCACGACATTGGGTTGGACGACGAAGTTGCTCAATGGATTGACGAACACCGCAGTGTCAATCAAGGCGTCAGCTGGTCAGCTCGGAAAAATTTACTGCTATAATCCCAATTCTTCAGTTGCCTACATCCAGATTTACAATACGGCATCGGGTTCGGTGACGGTCGGGACGACTTCTCCCTCCCAGTCTTATGGAATTCCACCGACAAATTCGTCGGGCTATACGCTTTCGCTTATTGGCGATCAGTACGGAACAGCGATCTCGGCGGCAGCGACGACAACAGTCGCTGGTGCGTCGGCGCCGTCATCGGCGCTTGATTGCAACGCGAGTTTTAACTGATGCGTAAAGCACTGGCTTTTGCTGCTGGGCTTTTCTTTGCGGGTTTAGTTTGTCTTTTACAAACTGCGCCTGCGCAGATTCTTATGCTTGGTGCGGGGGCGCAAAAAGTTGCATCTGCGGCGACAACAACTTGGAACCCGTCCGACAAGGGGCCTAATATAACACTTAGTGGCGGAAATTTGATTGCAACAAATGTCGGTGTTGGTGGTGATAACCAAGCTGTTAGAGCTATAGCGTCTACATCGTCCGGGAAACGCTTTTCTCAATATACCGTTGGGCTTCAGATCGATAACTATATTTTAGGTGTTGGAAACGCGGCGCAAGGTTTAACTTCAATTCTTGGCAATTCAGTCAATGGATTCGGTGTCAATTTTAGTGGCACAGTCTTAGGATGTGGTTTTTCTACACTTGGTACAGGGCAATCTTTTACGACTGCTAGTGTAGTCAGTGTGGCGCTTAATTTTGATACCGAATTGGTGTGGGTACGGACAGGAAGCGGCAATTGGAATAATGATGCGGGAGCCGACCCGGCAACAGGAACAGGTGGATTTGATTTTTCGTGTACTGATCCCGGCCCTTGGTTTCCGATGTTTTATACGAGTACTGGGACCGAATTTGTGACGGCTAATTTTGGTGCAACTTCCTATTCTCCTGCAGCTCCGTCTGGTTTTTCAAATTGGTGAAACAATGACGATGGAAATGAGACGGCGAGATTTATTAGGAGCACTTATAGCTGCGCCATTGACACGTGCGGCGTTATTGTCTGCGGGTGCAGGCAGTTTAGTGCCTTTACTACTTAGCGAAGCAGAAGCTGCTAACACTGCGTTGACTTCATTGAGCACAGGTAATCTCAACGATTTTTACTACGGCACACAGAATAGTGTTTCAAAGAAGTTCAATAGCATTGGCATCGTAAATGTAAAAGATTTTGGTGCTACAGGTGACGGCACAACAAATGACGCTGCCGCGATTCAGGCGGCAGTTAATTGGAATTCGCTAGTTGCCACTGCTTCGACAGCAGTTGGTACCAAGGTCTTGCATTTTGCTGATGTGCCAGCAAATTTTTTCGCGCGGATGGGAAATGTCATTGCTGTCTACAATGAGACTAATCCCGCTTCGATCGTAAGTGCGATTGTTGCCAGTTTCACTTCAACGTCAGTGACGTTGGATGTCAATGTGATAGAACAGGTTGACATTGGGGATCGTATTTTCTTCGGCAGAGAAAAGGGCGAGATTCACTTTCCACCAGGAAAGTATTTTGTTAATACAACTTCTATCAACCTTGAAGCCGGAGGTAGCAGCCAAAATTGGATTATCAGCGGAGATGGCGCTTTAATCACGGGGACGGTGAACGGCTATGTTCTCGATTTTAATGGCCAGGGCGTCAGTCACGCCCAAAGAGTAATTCGCGATCTCAAGATTACCAATCTTCATACTACTGCAGGCGGCGCAATCCGGTTGGGTGGAGCCATCAACTTCCTCATTGAAAATTGCGACGTCACGGGTTTTGTCGGGATCAACACACTCGGTGCTGGGGGTGCCAGCCAGACCAGTAGAATTGTAAACTGCAATTTCACCAGATCAGGCAATTCGACAGATACATGCGGCATCAACGCCGCTTCCGACAAGCTCACTATCGATACCTGCGATTTCAATAATGCCTGGGGCCGTGGTATCGCTGCTTACGGCACGCAATGCAACATCATAAACTGCCGATTTGAGGTCAACACTATAGCTATTGCATTAGGCACCGATTTTGTGGGTGGTGCGCAATCGTTGCTTGGTTTTACTATCATTGGCTGTGGTTGGGAATCAAATCTGACCGGAATAGATTGTATAAATGCTGGCCAAGGGGCTGTTATCAGTGGGCAGTTACAAGGATTTGAGGGCGCCGGTCCAGGCGCCGCCAATCCTGCTTATGGTGTCAGGATCAGAGCAGGGGGAGGACTAACTAAAACAGCTTTCATCGGGCTAAATGTTGGCGGTCAAATGGCTACGGCCTCTTGGTCAGTTGGCGATGCTTCTTCCAATCCGGCCAACATCCAGTTTATTACCTGCACTGCTTCAAACGCCAGCACTGTTGGTGGTGTAACTTGGAGTCTGCCGGCGAAAGCAATCACTGCGGAATTTATCAACTGCCTCGATGCAGATACAAACACCTACATTGACCCACAGTACACTTTCGCTAATCGTCCAGTGAACCCAAATATCGGAAAGACGTGCAACTTCAGTGACAGTACGACTGCTACATGGGGAGCTACCATAACGGGTACCGGCAGCAACAAAGTGTTGGGTAGGTGGAACGGGACTAACTGGACAGTGGTTGGAATATGATTCGTTTCGTATTTTTAGTTGTCATGTGGTTTACAGGTGTAGAAACTGCCTACGCCGCATTTGCTATTTTTCAATTAAGTAGCAATGCGGTAACAGGTTCGTTATTGCTCGAGGGAAGCAGCGATTGTCTTCTCATCGAATCGAGTTCTGATTGCGTAGGCGTACAAGGAGTGTGAGTTAATGGCTGCGCCAAAATACGGAACGAAGTGGCCTGTCTACGCGAAGCAATGGGACGCAATGACATTGCTTACGGGACGGGTGTCTGAGCTTCGCAAAATTGCGAAGAACATTTGCGACGCGAAAGAGCGTTATCAGGCGATCGAGAAAGTGTCGGGCGTGCCCTGGTATTGGATCGGGCCGACGCATGTGCGCGAATCAGATCAGAACTGGGCGCGTAGTCTTGCGCAGGGTGATCGATGGGATCGGGTGTCGGTGCATGTGCCCGCCGGTCGCGGGCCATTTGCAAGTTTTGAAGCGGCGGCGATCGATGCGCTTCAGCTCGATGGGCTGACCAGAGTTGTCGATTGGCGGCTCGAAAAACTTCTGTACTACTGGGAAACCTACAATGGCTGGGGCTATCATGCCCATGGCATTCCGTCGCCGTACGTGTGGGGTGCGACGTCGATCCAGGTGCCAGGTAAATATGTGGCTGACAACAAGTGGTCGTCGACGGCGGTTGACGGGCAACCCGGCTGTGCGGCAATGCTGAAATGCATTATGGATTTGGATCCTTCTGTTAAACCAGTTCGTGAGGATTAATGAAAAAGGATTCGGGGCTCAACATCGTGAACACGCTTTCGCTAATGGTCGTGCTTGCCTATATCGGCGCGATGCCGCTCTGGATGTGGTGGCCGCCTGAGGTGAAGCCGGAAGTCCTTGCGATTATCAACCAGATGATGGGCGGCTGGGCGGCGATGATCGCCACGATTATCGCCTACCATTTCGGCTCGTCCAAAGGAGCGAAGGACGCTGCGGACGCGCAGAAGGATACCGTGGACAAGCTCAGCACTACGGTGGCGACGACAGCTACAACGGCGGCGACGGTTGCTGCAACTACTGCCGGTATCTCCCCTCCCATGACACCGATGCCTCCCGGTACCAACGGTCCGGATGAGATCAAAACCTGGAATGACGCGGTCGTTGCGGACACTAAAGAAGCGTTTGAAGACTACTTGACCAAGTACCCTATCGGGGTGCGGGCGCCGGACGCGAAAGCGAAAATCGCTTCTTTCTAGAGTGTGGCCGACAACATAATGGACAGCGTGCTCCAGTTTTGGCCCATTTTTATATTTTTCTTCAGTTTGTTCATTGGTACCAACGGGGTAGCAATTGGTTTGACTATGTGGGTCATGGGGAAACTGGCGGAACAGGATGCCAAGAGACTCGAATTGAAAGAAGCTATCCTGTTTGAAATGCGAACAGAGCATTCGGCAATTCTAAAAGAGGTTCGTGAACGAAGTCATTCTCTTGCATCGAACATGACGCAGCAACACACCATTCTTGATGAAAAAGTGGATGATATGACCGAGCGTCTGGCTCGGGTTGAGACCACTCTTGCCTGGGTAGCCGGCGGGCAAGATTATGGCGACATAAAAAGGTCTGGGGAACGTTAAATTTCCTGCCTGTGGCAGACTTACCACACCTGTTTAATGCATAATCTCTTAGCGCCGTGGGGGCGCTAAGGAGAAAGAATCATGCACACTGTCTTATCAAAAATTGGATTCTCGGTTTGTGCCGGGGTCCTCGCGCTGTTGGGGGCGTGGCCAGCGTCCGCGGCTGATGTTGCTTTGAAGGCACCTGCTGTTCGGGCTTCGGCCTTCGAAGGTGCCGGCTTCTACGTTGGTCTCGGATCGATCGCGGCAACGACCAACGCCACACTTTCAGTACCGGAGATTGGAGCAACCGGTACGGTGACGACTGCCGGCGCTGGTCTTGGTCCGGGGGTGGGATATCATAAAGGTCCGGCAGCCGGCTTCTGGGAAATTGAAGGTTCGGTCTACTGGATGAATCTCGGAGGTTCTCAGGGCGAGACGCTTCTTGCCGGTACGGCCAGCACCAAAGCCGACTTCAATGCCGGTGGTCGTTTCAAGTTGGGTGGCACTACGATTATTGCTACTCTGGGGCGCCTCCTGCCGGGTAATCTTGGGCTCAATGACGTCTTCACGCCGGGGGCTCCGTCGGTTGGGCAGTCGACGCTTCCTTATCTGGCGGTCGGCTTCGACGTTACTCGAGTGCAAAGCTCAATTATCGGAGTTGGTGCGGAAGGTTACCAGGTGGCGCCGACGATCGGCATGGGCACCCTGCTGGGGCGTGTGCTGGAGGCCTTGGG
>ERZ1292642.1501-Hain-H14-01um-R1-1501-length-10939-cov-3_pt1 | contig 10939 bp, 16 predicted proteins | sample MGYA00564403_ERZ1292642 | MGnify/ENA primary metagenome ERZ1292642 (study PRJEB36523, sample SAMEA6512643) | groundwater metagenome | collected 2019-01-09 | study: AquaDiva: Metagenomics assemblies of 32 groundwater samples | reverse complement strand
GCCCTCCGGGATGCACCCCAGTCCAGCGCGCTAGACCGTGCCTCAATCCTTCGTGTACCCTCTGCCCTCCTCGCTTTGTGGTGGAGGCGTGAGCAGCAGCCGCACCTCCACCACCTGTTCCGTGGTGGGCTTCGCGCGCCACCAGGTGGCCCAGCGCTGCTGTTCGGCGGTTGCCGCGTGTCCTCGAACGGGTCCCAGCGGGGTCTCCGGCGTGGTGCGCTCGACCACCCCGGTGCGACGCTCTGCGCGGAGCGCTGCACGCACAAAGGCTTTGGCGGCTTGCCTGGAGCAAAAGGTGTGCGTGGCTTGAGGTGTTTGGACCTCGAAGTATTTTCCGACCTGATGGATGCTATACATGAGACCTCCTGGCGGGCGCCGTCGCTTCGACGCCCGCGATGGGTTATGGAGGGAGAGTGGCTGCTGTGCCCTCGCACAGTAGCCGAAGCCACGGAGATTAGTTCTCGTGGAGATGCGGGGGTACACGGTCCATCGGTGCCTGGCATCTGATGAAGCCATCAAAGTCCTCTTGGGTCCCTAGGAAGGGCTCCCAGTCCGCCCCAAGATCGGCTTCGTCCTGGGGGACGCATTCGAGGAGACCCGAGGAAACGTCCTGACGAAGAAACCAGGTGTTGGACGTATCAAGATAGATCATGAGCAGCTTCCCTTTCCGTGCGGTCGAGTATGGAGTTGAGACGATTCCGGTGGCGTCAGCGGCTGCGTCATGTCGGGTACGGAGGCGTTCTTGCGGGAACGACGGATTGGCTTGCTGTTCACGGGAGCACTCCTTTGTTGTGGCGCAGCGACGAGAAACGGCACCGTGCGGTTGCGCACACACGGTGCGCTGTTTGCTCCTGTCTTCCTATGCCTGGTCCTCTTTGGGGGTATCTTCCCGTATGGCTGCGTCATTCATCGCAACGACGCGTGCGAGACTGAACGCCCCACGGTGACATTGCCCGGTCGTCAGTCGGGGCAGACACCGCTCGGCACCAGACCGTGTACGGTGGTTGTGTCTGCAGAGGTGCCCGCCGGTATGCGATTGCTCCGTTTTCCAGACTGCTCGTTCCTTCATATCGTTCGGATTCATGAGCCTGTCCTTTCATGCGTTATGTGCCACATGGTTACTGACTTTAACCTCAGCGTGCCTTCCAGAATCATCTGGTTATCATCGCGCTCTCCCTGATGGGCCCATTGCGCTCTTCCTAAGACCACCATGAGCGGCCACGTCATGAGCATCTCCGCCTGACAACGCGTCGTAGGTGTCCAGAGCGTCACGTACCAACCCTTGCTGCGCCTGATTATGCTCCAGGCCGTAGCGTGCCCAGGTTGCAGGCGTAAGCATCAGGCCATGCGCACGGATGCTCTCAGCGACGTTTCGTGCTTTCACCGTAGGACTCATGGGACGCTGCGGACCGAAGGCTTTGCGGTATGACATATGCTTACTCCTCATTGGTTGGCCTGGCGTTGCGCTATCTCTATGAAAGAGTATATATGAATTGTAGAGTATGTCAAGACCTTTATGAGCCTCGTAGACAAGCCCCAATAGTTCATCCTCGCTCTTGCCCTCGATTCACCGGCACAAACCGTGCGACACGCGCCTGACTATCCGCGAGGATATTCCTGGCATTTTTTATCTCTACGCGCGGGAGAATTGCCTCGCGAATAGTCTAGATGCCCCGGTGCGGTCCCGCCGGGGCGCCTATCCCTCGTCCAACTGGCCATTGAGGTACAGGGTGTCGTCCTCGGTTTCCCGTCGACAGGCCAGACATAGCCAGAACGCCTCGCCGTGCCGATTGCGGTACGGACATTCTTGTGCCTCGTGCTCGCCGCAGACTTCGCAGGGGCGGCGCATCGCCGCGCGTATGTCGTCAACCGTGGACTCCTCGTCCGTCACCTGGTCTGGACTCGACCAGCGCCTCAGGGATGCCGAGAAGACGCGATTTTCAGCGCAGACCAGCGTGGGCTGGGGGCCGTGGGAGGGGTTGCTTGTGGAGGCGTGGGAGTGTATGGTCGTCATGGGTCGATCTCCTCTCGTTATGGAGTAGTGATTGCTGGAGGACACGTCGAAACTTTTCGAGGGTGGCGACGCGCCCTTTCTCTCATCTTCCTGCACACAGCGCGGTGATGTAATGCTGCTGTGCCAAGGCAGCCCAGGATATGTCTACGGGCTCGCCTCGCCAATCCTGCGTCTCCTCATCCCACACGGCTCGGGTCACCGTCCACTGGCCATGGACCCGCTCGCTGGTGTACGTCTCACCCAGCGCATCTTCGTATCTCCCCATGCCGCCCCCAACCAGGATAGCGACGCCGTGTCTGCCTGTGATCGTTCCCTGAGCCATCATCATCTCCTTCGTGGCTCGTACTTGGTTCATCTTGCTATATAAAATATCTCATATCTCTCTTCTTATGTAAAGCAAAAAGAACTATTTTTTCTTCCTTGCAGCCATAATGGTGTACGCGTGCGCATGCCCCTCAGCGCAGCCCTCGCAATACCGTGGCCGCTCCTGCGCGGTCGCTTGTCTGGCCTCCCAGGACTGCGTGGCGACCTCAAACGGGGTGAGGTGGGTGGCTGGATGGGTGGCGCAGACAAGACAGCGTATGGATGCCACCTGAGCCTCGATTGGCTCGTCGTTGTGGGAAGGAGGAGGGAGTGAGTCTGCGGGCTCTGCACAGCGAGGAGCCGTGACGATCAGGAGCTTCGTCCGGACATGGGTCCCGGCCTCCTTGAACGCACCCTCGGGTAACGGCTCGAAGCGAGCGGTCGCCGTCTCGCCTACCCGCTCCATAAACACCTGGTCGGCCTTCCTCGACCGCTCCCCGGCCAGACTGCTCATGACGGCGACCAGCCTGCCGCCTGGCTTCAGGAGATCCATGGCGTGCATGACATGGGCCACGTCCGCGCCGGAGGCGAAGGGCGGATTCATCAGAATGACCTCGAAGCTGCCGAGTTGCTCAGGGGTACACGTGAGGAAATCGGCGCAGCGCACCTCGTTGGCCAGCGCGGTGAGCCCACTGGTCTGGGACAGCGCGAAATTCCTTTCTACCGCCACAACATGGCAGGGGGATTCGGCACGCCCTTTGCGGCAGCGGATTGCGGCGAGGATATTTCCCGTCCCCGCGCTCGGCTCCAACACCCGATCCCCTGCCTTGATCGCCGCCAGCTCCACCATCCGGGCTGCCAGTGCTGGCGGCGTGGGGAAGAGGTGCGGCACGGTGACCACCTGGAGACCCTCCTTGAGCTGCGCCTTCAGCGCGTCGACCGGCATGGGAGCCGGGATTTCCTTCGCAGGATTCGCAGGATTCACAGGAACTGGAGGCCGCGTGGGAGGTGGGGACGGTGGAAGCGGGGCATCACGGAGGAAGAACCCCAGACGTCCAGGAGCCTCGATGAGTTGCTCCGTGTCGCGCTTCTCCTGCACGGCGGCGGCGCTCATAACCGTGCTGAGCTTGTCAAACTGGATCGTACGCGTAAAATTCTTGCCGCCATTGCCCCAATTATCTTCAATCGTCACACTGACCTTGTTCACTTTCGTGATATAGGACCACCCCCCGCGCGGCGAAGCCCAGCACTGACACGCGCCGCCCTTCTCCGGCTGCATCTGATCCGCCACGATCCCGCCCGCATCCTCCAGCAGCGCCCGTTCGTAGGCCAGCCGGTTGTCGAGGTGCGCCAGCCAGCGCGCGGCAGAGGCGATCATCCGCTGATGCGCGGGCACCGCGATGTCCCGCGCGTGCGCTGGCGTTATTACGCCGTCTTTGAGCGCCGACCAGAGCCCCATCTCTCCCTCGTATTGTGAGGCGGGCGGCTCGCGGGGGTACACGGCCAGCGGGAAGCATTGACTGAAGAAATGGTCGTGGTTGGCCAGGGCCAGGGCGTGCTCCCTCGTCAGCCCTTCTGCCTGCCAGAGCGCCAGAAACCGCCGTGCCGCGTCCTGGTTCCGTTGCCATTTCCGTTGGTCCGCCTCCAGGCCCTTGATCCGCCGCGCCCGCACCGGAGCCTGTTCTTTGTACTTCGCATGGCGTAGTGCCCCGGCGGCCCGGGATTGCCAATACTGCGCCGTCTCCCACAGATGGACGGCCTTGCTCATGCCGTGCTGAATCCGCTCGGCATCCTTCCTCGCCCGTTTCTCGCTATGATGGCCCACGAGGATAGGCTGACCAAGTGGGATGTGCTGCGTGATCGCCTCGACCGCCGCATGGGCGGACTGAGCCTCAGCGGCCCGGGCTTCGCGGTAGTCCTCGAACCGCTCGGCACGGCCCTCCGCGCGGTCGACCAGGGACGTATCCTCGTCCTCAATCGCCTCGCATAACTCTAGGAGCAGGTCTTCCCTGGCCGGTGTCCACGTGGGGGCAACAAATAATGCTTGCTTTGGCGCCCAGATGAAGCCCAGCGCCTTCACGCGCGCATAGAGGTCCTGCGGCAGCTTCGAGACCGTATACAGACGGAGCTTGTTATCATCGGGGCTATAGGTCGCGGTCATGGTGCTCATCACGTCTCCTTCGTGGTTGGGAGGGCGGGGAGCCCCCTGCCCCCACGTCCTCGCTGTGCATCCGTCGCCTTTAGCAACGCTTGCGACTCGTTTTCGTCAGCCGCACGGACAATTCATGGGCGAGTTCCGTCGCCGGTTGCCCTTGACTCCACTTGTCGGGGTGAGCAATCGTGAGGAGTTCGCGAACCAGGATCTCATCGGCCCCACCGCCATAGTTGGATAGGTTCTTGTGGGCGATTAACGCAAATTCTGCGAGGGCCTGAAGGCGCCTGGCCTCCGTCAGCGCCTTTTCGAGGCTGCTGATTTTCGCTTCCGCTGCACGGATCCTGGCATGGACGGAGGACGAACACTCGTCCTGCTCATACCCCGTGGATAGGACGCGCAACAGATCGAGCTGTTGGGCTTTGCGCTGGTGCCACTGGGCGGTCCTAGGCATCGTCGTGCTCCTTCGTGGTTGGTGTGTGTATTACTATACTCATTATCCCATATTGTACTATATAATGCGAGTACTAAATAATGAAAAAAACAACAGGTTAGGAGATTTTTTACCATGCCAGGAGAGGAGCCGGATGACATCCGGCTCCTCTCCTGCGTGTTTACGGCAACTCGCCATGGTCGGCGAAGCTGAAATACTCGGTCGTCCCATCTCCCAGCACAATATGATCGATCACGGGAATCGAGAGCAGCTTGCCTGCTGCCACTAAGCGCTTGGTCACTTCGCGATCTGCTTCGCTCGGCTCAAACGCACCGCTGGGATGGTTATGGCAGCAAATGAGCGAGGCCGCGTTGCTGAGGATAGCTGGCTTAAACACCTCTCTTGGCGCAACCACACTGGCGCTCAGCGAGCCTATCGAGACCGTGTTGATCCCGATGAGCTTATTATTCTGGTCGAGCATCGCCACCACAAAATGCTCGCGGTCGACGCCCGCCAGATACTGCCGGAAGATCGTTGCCGCATCGTCCGACGACCGCAATTGGGGTTGGGAGGTTTTACATCCGCCTTCGCGCACCAAGACGATACGATAAACCGGGATACTGTAGGGACGTGCTGTCCTGGTGGGCTGGTCCTGGGTGTCTGTGGTCTCGAATAACGTGGTCTGCATGACGGCTCCCCCTAAAGGTCGTGCGGGCTTAGTAGCCACACACCTTCGCTACAAGGTTGCCATCCGCCGCCCGCTGGGCCTCGACCACCAACACCCGCCCAAGGAGGACCAGGGAGGGCAGATGTGCATCCCAGCCTTCCCGCTGGTCTTCTGGAAGAAAGAACCAGTCGTCCCCGCCGTCGCACCTCACGGCGATGCCGGGTGTCTGCAAGCCCTGGGCATCCTCATGAAACGCATACCACGCTGAGGCCAGGAGACGGTGAACACGCGCCAGGAGGGCTTTCGCATAGCGATGCTTGCAGCGCCCGCCTTCAGCCCTGGCAAAGTCGGGGCAAGGGCAGGCACTGGTGACGTGGTAGGTCACGCTGGCGTCCGTCTGGCTGAGGACCGTCGCGGTCTGGTCAGCGTGCAGCGTCACATGGCCGTCTAGAATGAGCGTCACGGCCTTCGCAATACGGGCACGGTCGCCCGCCTTGCGGTAGCGAGAAGACGCCTGGGCGGCGGCGAGGGAAATACCTTGCAGAAAGGAGGAGGTCTGTGGTACGTTCATAGCCAATTCCTCGTGGTTGGGGAACATTTCCATTGACCCCCAGGGGACTTCCAATCTCCTGGGGGTCTTCCATGTGCTGTCCGTTTCTTACGCTACTTATTATCCTCTATTGTACTATATAAGTAAATCAAAAAGACCTATAAAACATGTGCACTCTCTCTTGTCGCTATGGACGCGGAAACAGCGTACCCTGCGTCTGCGCGAACAGGCCAATGGGCTCCGCCTGGGGCTGCTGAGGACCCTGCTTCTGGCACAAGGTCAGCTCCATCTTCTCTTTGGCGAGCTGTGCTGCGGTTGCCCGTGCTTGTTCCTTGATAGCTGCATCCAGAGCATTCAACGTTACGCCCATAAACTCATACTTCAGTTTCATCGTGTGCTCCTGTGTCGTGGGGTGGGGGCCGAAGCCCCAGTGAGTGTCTTTTTACGTGGTGAAAGGCGCTGGTTTCGGCGTCAAGCGCTTCCGGGGCTTCATCAGGCTGGACTTCACCAGGCCGCTGTACAGCGTGCCGATGACGGCGGCTTCCCGGTCGAGGCCCTGGGCCTGGAGCGTGGCGATATACGCTTCGATGGCGTAGGCTGCGGTCATCCCGCGCTCGCGCTTCACGACCAGGGCGGGGAGATCATCAGCCGTCGGCACGTTGACCTCCGCGCTGGAGCCACCGATCCAACGTCCGGCGCCCTCGAGGGCTTCCTGGGCCAGGTCAAGCGCCAGGTCAAACAGACACTCTTGCGACTGCTCGGCTAGCAGTGCGTTGCACACCTCGCGGAAGGTGGCAATGGGCATGCCGCCGGCGCTCTGCTGAAGAATCCGCAGCGCGCTGATCTGCCGGTTGTGATCCAGGGCCGTCATCGCGTCCGCGTGGCCCAGGCCGAGGTGGCCGAAGCGCACGAGTTGCTTGATCTCGTCAATCAGCCCCAGAAGAGCCACACGCTTGCGCACAACGTCTTTGCTGACGCCTGCCGTGTCTGCGAGGTGCTCCACCGTCCACCCTTTGTCGAGACGCGCCTGATAGGCTTCGGCCTCTTCCATGGGGTTCAAATCGACACGCGACGTATTCTCCGCCAGCATGATCGCCACCGCCTTGTCGTCGTCATACACTTGGACGATGCAGGGAATCTCGTCGTTGCCGAGAATCTCCGTCATGGCCCGTAGGCGACGCTCCCCTGCCACCAGCTCAAACGCGTCACCCATCACACGCACGGTGATCGGTTGGGCCAGGCCGTTCGTCTTGATCGACCAGGCCAGGTCCTTCAGCGCCTCTTCGTCAAAGCACTTGCGGTCATTCGTGGCCTTCGTGATCTTCGAAGCCGGAATCATCTGGAAGGTCGGGGCGGTAGTCTTTGCCATGATCTCGTCTCCTGCGTGGTTGGTGTGTGTTGATTACCTTCTACTTATATTATCTTATATTGTACTATATAAGTAAAGCAAAAAACCATGAGCGGTCGTTTTATAGAGAAAAAAAGGCCGGGAGCCTTGCAGCTCCCGGCCATGGCCGGCGTCTCGCGTCTCGCGTCTCGCGTCTCGCGTTTAGAACATCTTCAGCGTCACACGCAGCGCCTGGATGGTCTCATCAAACAGCCCGGGCTCCCTGGGGGAGAGGGCCTCGAACTCCTCCTGGAAAAAATCGTCCTTCGTCTTTCCGGCCCGTCGCCCCTGGGACGTATGGACATCGTAGACGTAGTCGGGGAGGTCTTCGATCTCCCCGTCTTCAAGCGTCTGAGCAAACGCCTGAGCCAGCTCTTCCGCCTCGACCTGCATCCGCCCATGCACCAGACATACGAGATGATCCGCATCCCTGGACTTTTTCGCCTGGCACAGGAGAATGACGGCCTTGGCAAGGAAGATGCTGCCGTGAAGAGGGTCGTGACTGCTGCTCTGCTTCCGCACCAACTCGTGCGCCTTGTGGAGCGCCATCACTTCTTGCGTCAGCATGCCCCAGCAATCCTCGGCGGAAATAATCATGAGCCGCCGCCAGCAATACGCGCCATAGCCTGATGTCCACATCTCTAACGCCATATACCCGGCCAGCCTGGCATCTCCCCGCCGTATGGACTTCTGCATGGCACTGACGACACTCGACAGTGGATACCCGCGTTTCGTCGATAACTGATAGCTCCCTGGCATACAGTCGGTCTCCTCTCTGGTTGGGGGTGTTTCTACTAAAACTTAGTATCCCATATGTGAGAAGAAATATCAAAGGAAAACATCAATAAAATCAACGTTTTACGATTATTTTGTTGCTAGAGCTGCCGCTCTTATTCTTCCCACGCATATCGACGGCATTCCCCCATTTTTCCTCCAAGATGCGGATATCCGCTTCGCGGGCCTTATGCGTGCGGATATCCTGGAGGCCGCCCTTATTCTGGAACATCTCGCCGCAATCCGGAGCCAGGCGCTCATCGACCCACACAATCCGCCGCAATAGCAATTCGCGCAAGGTGGCATCCGTGTCCCCCTTCATCACCAGGCGGTCATCCCAGATGACGTCTTTCCCGATCACCCCGATCACTTGATCGACAACAGCCGTCACGGAAAACGGGTGATAGGGCTTGTAGTAGAGGGGATAGAGGGCACCCCCGAACCCGAACATCTGGACGCCCGCGTCATAGGCGACCACAGCGGTGGTATAGAGCAGGGCCAGAATAGACTCAGGGTCCTTGATCACGCGCCGGCGTCGGCCGGTCATGCCATGGAAGGAGCGGAAATCGTCGTCGAATTGCACCGTCACGCGTGTGGGTGAGTGCGCCAGAATCCAGTTACGAATCCGCGACAAGCCGTAGAGGTCCGGGTGGGTGGTGAGGTGCGCCGATGGAATACCCTGGTGGAGGTAGGCGTCATATTCCGAGGCCGCCACCACAATCGTGGCACTGGGGAGGGGGCCGCATAGTAATCCGGCAGCAACGGAGGCACGGTGGCGCGAGGGCACCCAGAGGGACACATCGTCAGCCTGCAACATGGAGGTGTCCTTCCAGCATGGCAATGAGCTTTTCGGCATCGACGCAGCGCCCCAGGCCTATCTTCTTCGCACCTTTGGGGACGCTATAGTCGAGCTGTTGCAGCTCAAGCAAAAAGCAGAGGCGATGGAAGTCCATGGTATTCCGCGCCAATACCACCACGTAGTCGTAGTGCTCATACGGCAGCGGCGCGAGTTCATAGTGCGGCGTCTGGGCCTGCGGCGGCGGCTCGCCGTCGTCACGCCGGTCGTGCGCCAGCAACTCCCGCAAGACCGTGTTGATGGCTTCGTTATCGGTCCAGACCGCGCGGGCTAAGGCGTCGCTGTATTCCGCATCGGGCAGCGCCAGATCGCCCACCGGATCATGCGTGGCGAGAATCAGGGACGCCTCGTCTTCCGTGACATCGAGGACGAGCACGGGGACGTCCGGGGCGCCTTGTGAGAGATCCACACGCATATGGCCATCGAGAATTTGATAGGTCCCTTCGTCGAGTTCACGGATGAGGATGGCATTGACGTAGCCGAGCCGAGCCAACAGGCCACGCATGGCGGCAGTCTGATCCGGGCCGTGGCGACGCCAGTTGTCCGGGTGCGGGACCAGCGAGGCGGCCGGCACACGGCGCAATGCGGTGATCCGATCACGGAACCAGGTCGTGATGGGTGGTGTAGGGCGGTTCATCGAGATCCTCCGAGCACAAGAGCGCCTAGACGAGTGAAGACACACAGTGTACAATATGTCGTCAGTGTGATAGAAATAAACAGTCAACAAACATATGTCAACCGTAGAGCGATGGCAACCTCAGACCGACATCACCCCAGGCGTCCCGATACGGATCGCCGCACCATCATAGGCGAAGAGAACCGTCTGCGGGCGCTACAACTCCGGAAGGCGGGTCTGTCCTATGAGGTGATTGGTAGGCAACTCGGGTATACGAAACAACACGCCTACCAGCTGGTCAAAACTGCGCTGGAACGGACACGCACGTTGTGTGTCGAAGCCTCCGACAACCTCCGGCAGCTCGAATCCGAGCGCCTGGACGCCTTGATGGCGAGCCTCTGGGGCACGGCGTCGCGAGGGGACACCGCTGCGATTGACCGGGTGCTGCGGATTATGGAGCGCCGCGCGCGACTCTTCGGGCTCGATGCGCCAACCAAAGTGGCCCCCACGACGCCCGAGGGCACCGAGCCCTATCCCTTACAGGACGTGCGTGAGCGTCTGGCCGTGCTCTTTGGCGTCTCCACGGCGGAGCTCTCCCTGGACTGAAGCCGTATGCCTCTAACGGTCGCAAGATTGTGGGCCACGATGAAGCGACTGCCGCCGAGGCAGCGGCAGCGCGTCCTGCACGACCTGGAGCGGCTGCACCACCTCCCGCCTGGGTTGGCGCTGGAGGCCTTACGGCTCTGGCGTACTTGCCGATATGACCTGGAGCTCTTCGCCCAGCACTTCTTTCCCCATCTCTGCACCGTCCCCTTTTCCCCGATGCACCGCGACTTTTTCGATGCCGAGCGTGCCCACCACCCCCAGCGTGGACGACGGGAGGCGACGGCGGCCCCCCGCGGTCATGCCAAAACGACCTTGCGGGGGTTTATCCAGATCATCCACGACTGCGTCTACACGACCGAAGACTTCATCGTCATCTTCTCCAATACCGCGACGTTGGCGGAAGATCGGGTCAAACAGATCCGCGATGAACTCGGAGAGAATCGGGAGCTGCACCGGATCTACGGCCCCCAGGTCGGCCCGGTGTGGAATCAGGGGGAATTTATCACCAGCCGGGGTGTCCGGGTCCTGGCGGCGTCCCGTGGGACGCAGGTACGTGGCCTGTTAGAACGTGGCCAACGCCC
>ERZ1292642.1499-Hain-H14-01um-R1-1499-length-10946-cov-9_pt1 | contig 10946 bp, 13 predicted proteins | sample MGYA00564403_ERZ1292642 | MGnify/ENA primary metagenome ERZ1292642 (study PRJEB36523, sample SAMEA6512643) | groundwater metagenome | collected 2019-01-09 | study: AquaDiva: Metagenomics assemblies of 32 groundwater samples | reverse complement strand
CGGTCAAAGTCAAAGACAAAACAGGCCGAACCGACGTGGCAACTGGCGCCGTTACTATTGCCAACGCCAAAGGCGATACCTTAGCTAATCTTTTAATGAAGGCGGAGACCAAGGCAAAGCGCCGCGCCACGCTTTCCATCTGTGGATTGGGCCTTCTGGATGAGACTGAAATTGAAACCTTGCCATCTGGTGTTGTTAATCAACCTGAACCCATTAAACCCCCTCAACGCTTATCTGAATCGCCGAAGGCTTTGCCTACGCCGGAAAAACCAAAACCAGAATTACATCTTTATCGCATTGAGAATTTAAAAGGAATTAAAATTGAGGCGCAAACGAATAGAAAAACCGGAAAAATTGAGAATTGGACGATTGCAAATAAATCCACTGGATTCATATTCACGATTCTCAAGAAGGAAATCATTGATTCGGTTATCTATGCTAGAGAAAAAAATATTGGCATTGGATTGCAGGTTGATCCTGCCGTCAAGGACAAGAAACTCGTTGTGGACTGCGAGCCCCTATCGTGACTAATGAAAAAACCGGCGAAAAACCTCTCCCACAAAACGACACTGGCGGTTTTACGGTTCCGCCAGAATTTCGTTTTGTTGAGGAAGGAAAACCTTATCGCTACTACCTCGGCGATCTTGGTTTTCCTTCGCCTACTTCGTTAATTAAAGAATTTGGCCTTATTGACGATAGATTCTTCAAAGAATTTCACGCCAACAGAGGCAGGGCCGTTCACAAAGCCATTCAATACGATAATGAAGGAGTTTTAGATGAATCAAATCTTGATCCTCGCATTGCGCCTCATGTCGAGGCTTTCAGGAAATTCAAAAGAGAAAATTTATTTGAACCCATTGCCCGGCTGGCTGAGAGACCTTTGTTTTCTAGAGTCTATGCTTTCGGAGTCACGCCGGATTGCCCTGGATTCTTGGGCAAGGATCATACCCCCGCTGTGGTTGAAATCAAATCCGGCGTCACGGAGCATTGGACCTTCGCCTTGCAAACGGCGGCCCAACAAATAGCTTTATTTGAAATGGCCAATTTTAGTCCTGTTGTCCGGGTCGTTGTTCAAACACGATCTGATGGGTCTTACAAGCTAAAATATCATGACGGCATCGGGGATAGGGATGAATTTTTAGCGTTGGTTAGAGTGCATTGGCTCAAAAGGAGAAAAAAATGAATGAAATAAACGTCATTGAGAAACAAGTCAGCGAAGCCACTGAGAAAGCGCGCGCCTTAACTGTAACAAACCTGGCCGAGTATGAATCGGCCATTGCTTTGTCTTTGCGGTTCAAGGCCCTCGAGAAGTCAATTAAGGAAACATTTGATCCCATCGTGTCTAAAGCCCTGGAGACGCACCGGGAGGCCGTAGCGCAGCGCAAAAAACATCTTGAACCTGTCCAGGAAGTCCAGAGAATCGTTGATACCAAGGCCCTTAATTGGCGGTCGGTGGAGATCGAGCGTCAGAACGAGGAACGCAGGCGCAAAGAAGAAGAAGCCAAGCGGAATGAGGAAAATTTGCGTTTAGCCGAGGCCGAGCATCTTGAAAAGCAAGGCAAGAGAGAAGCCGCGCAAGCTGTCCTGGATGCCCCTATTGTGGCATCGTCTGTGGCCGTAGCCGAGGCCCCGAAAATGGCCGGGTTCTCGGTAGTAACATCTTGGGATTTTCGCATCGTATCACCCGATCTTTTACCGCGCGAGTTTTTGGTCCCAGATGAATCTAAAATTCGCGGAGTAGTACGAGCCATGAAAGCCGCGACTAAAATCCCCGGCGTTGATGTGTTTAGCGTGGAAAGCGCAAGGAAGTCGGTTCGATGAAGACGGACTTTTTTATTGTTTTTCTCGTTGGAATTGTATCGGGCTTACTGCTGGGCATCTATATTGATTCATTGCGCCCTGGTAAAGTTTTTTTTTACAAGGCTCAATGGGACAACTGTCTTATTCAACTTGAAAAGGAAATGACACCTGAACCAGGAAAGAGTAAGAAAGACGACTAGATAAAAGGAGAAAAAAATGGAAAAAACAATGTACAAAGTTAAGATCGAGTTCACCGAGCCTATGTTAGGAACGGTTCCCAAGAACGAAGAAGTATTCACGACTCATGTGGCTAAGAAGGTTCTGGCCTTGAGCAACGGTGAAGAATTACTTGAGGAAGAAAAGAAAACCTTGCCGGAAGCCAAGGACGAGCTTGAAAAGACAGGATACACTGGACATCATAAAGACGAGGAAGGGCTTTTTATTTACGACTTTATGGTGCGCGGTTTCTTTAAGGCTGCGGCCCAAGCCCTCAAGCCACAGTCCGAAGTGAAAGCCTACAAGTCGCACATTGACCAGCAGCTCTTTGTGTTCCCGCGAAGAATCCATTTCCTAAAGAACGAAAAGCCAATCAGCAAGCCCGATGGTATCCTAGAGCGACCTTTGCGGGCCATGACGCAGCAAGGACCCAGGGTAGCGTTGGCCAAGTCAGACTTCGTTAACGCCGGCGCCACATTAGAGTTTAAGCTGGTCTTGCTGCCCGGGCCGGTCAAAGAAAGCCACCTTAAAAGCTGGATAGAGTACGGCGAGTTAAGTGGTCTAGGCCAATTTCGTAATGGCTCGTATGGCCGCTTTTCTGTCCTTTCGTTTGAAAAGCAAGGGTAAAGTGGAGTAGTGTTAAGCATCGGTAAGGCATCGTCTCGCGATGTGGAAGCAAGGCGAAGTGGGGCATGGTATCGTTAGGGTAGTATGAAGTTAATCATAGTGCAGGCGAGGCGAAGTTCCGTTTGGTGACGGCAAAGAGATGCGGAGCAGAGTATGGTTAGGGTTATGTCAAGTGAAGAAACGCGCCGGCAACGTAGGGTCAAGTATCGTAACGGTGAGGTGTAGTTGTTTCATGTGGCGTTTAGGCGACGTATTGCCATGTTCCGCGGTGGTTAAGTGAAGTACTGTTCAGTGAAGCAAAACAATGGTATGGTCAGGCGCAGTGACGTGCTGGTATGGTCAAGTTTAGTGCAGTCAAGGCAAGGTGATGTTGAGTCCAGTGCAGAGACGTGCTGATAACGTTAGGTCACGTCAATCGCAGTAAAGCATAGTGTAGTAGGGTACAGTTTAATAAAGCGATGGTATAGGAGGAAATTATGATTGGTCCTGGAAAATACGATCTTGAGTGCGAATCTGCGATGATCGCTACCAATGCCCGTGCAGTTATGCTTGTGATAGCCGGGGGCCGTCATGGGGATGGGTTTTCGGTGTGTTTAAAGCCAGAAGCGTTGGGGCTTATGGTCGGGATGCCCAGGGCATTAAGAAGCCTTGCCGATCAAATCGAAATTGATGTAAAAAAATTGGCCGAAACCAGCACAAAACAATGATAATTAGCAGTCTACTAAAAGTGCTGATTCCAGGCGTTTTTAGGAAAATGAACCATATGGGGACAGGTTGACAAAGTGCCAAATGTGCTGATTATCAACACTTTTAGCGAAAGTTATCAACATATCAACAGTATGAAGGGGATCAAGAGCAGGGGAAGCAGAAGCTATCAAGGGGGATGTTTAAAGCAATTAAGCTATCAGTGTACCCCACAACGCAACCTTTGGACCCGCTGTGGACTTTCGATAGGAGGGTAGATGGAAGCTTCGGGACCGATTGATATTCTAAAATTCTTCCCCAAGAATGAATTGGAGGAGATGGAAGCTATGCTCAATGAACCTTCCAGCGATCAAGTGGCCGGACTCCAGCGACAAATCGCCCTATTGGCAGGATGGCAAGGCCGGTGCGCTTCGATTCTAGCCGATGCCGAGTCTTTGCTTTCTTTCGCCGAGAACGCTGTATTAATGGAGCGCACATCCGAAGAAACAGACTTGACTCGCAAAATAAGGATGAGAAACGCGACTCGTAACGAACGCCGTCTTAGGGATATTTTGCTTTAGGAGAATTGATTAATCGTGAGGAAGCATAATTTTGAGCCCAGGAAACCCAACTTTCGGTTGGGATGGTCTTAATGCCATTCTCCTTTTCTGGGCCGTTTTTGAAAAAGGAGGACATCATGTCTGAAAACACAGAAACAAAAAGATCGTACACCAGGATGACTGCTGAACAAATCGAGGAAATCGGGAATCGTTTTGCCAACGAGAATCCTGCTGATCTCGCCAAGGAATTCGGCGTTAGCCTGTCTACGATATTCCGTTACGGAAAAGAAAATGGCAAGAGCAATGGTAAGAAATCTCCTTCTGTTCCGGCCACAACTGGAACATTGGAAGATCAAGCCAAAGCCTTTGTGCAAAGCCTTCGAGATCGCGCCGCAGCTTTAAATAGCAAGGCCGATGAACTCGAATCTTCTTTGGCTGAAATAGCCTAGGAACCCGGCCCCTGGGTTAAAGGGGCAGATTTTAGCCACAAGAAATTCAAAAAAGGATAAGTGGATAAGTGTGGAACCTTTCGAGAACCTTGTGGCTAATTCGTTTTAGTAGGCAAGAAAAAGAACAATACGCATGGCAATGAAATATTTTCTCTATGACGAAACGAAAGGTTTGTCACCTGGGATAGCGCTTGGCGTTAAGTACCTGGTGCCCCAAAAATTTTTAATTTTTTATTTTTATAAGTGGAGTTTTGAAGTTTGGCTTTAAGGGCTTGACAACATTTTACAGAAAATATCTACTTATGCCGTGAACCGTAAGCAGAATAGAATTTACTCCGGCAGGCGCGCTCACCTTTTGGTTTGCGGTTCACACCTGTCGGAGTTTCGTTTTTTATTGGGGGGTGGAAAAGTATGCCGAATCTAAACTTAAACATCGAATATCTGGAACACATTAAAACTCGCCGTCTTGTGGCCAAATTGGGTGACATGGCAGAAATCTATCCCATCCGTTTATGGATACATTGCGCAAAAATATGTCCCCACACCGGCTACCTAAAAAAATACACCAAAAACGAAATTGAGTCCATCCTAGGCTGGAAAGGAAAGCCGGGAGTTTTGGTCCAAATTTTTGAAGAAATTGGATATTTAAAGGTAGGAAAAGAGGGTCTGGAAGTGATTGGATGGTTAGAACATCAGGGTCACTTGAAGGCATTTTTCATTCGTGCAAAAAGGGCTGCAAAGACTCGTTGGGATGCTTATGCTTCAAGCAATGCTTCAAGCAATGCTTCAAGCAATGCTAAACGACCACTTAAGCAATGCTTGACGAATGCTCCTAACCTAACCATACCAAACCAAATCAGGGGAAGGGGAACAGAAGCTATCAAGGGGAATGTTAGAGAGCAGGGGATAGTATTACATGGAATAGAGAAGGTTTCTGTATGACCCCTCCCTCCCTGGCCGCCCAACTTGCCGAATTAAAAAAACTGCCGTTGAAATTTCTAAATAGCCTTGGCGTACGAGATTGCCCTAGTGGAGTTAGTATCTCATACGGCACGATGGCCCGGGGCCGCATTAGGTGTGGATTGAGCGCCAAAGACGGTTTTAGGTGGATTGGAACCGGGAAAATTATGCCTTATGAAATTTGGCGGTTGGGAAAGATTATTTAGTACCATATAAAATATGCTATACAAGTGGGTCGCCATTGAAGTTTTATGCTGAACACCACCAAAGATACTCAAACCACCAAATTATGTCAATTTTGCGCGAAATTATTTCTTATTAAAAAACAATCAAATCGAACGCCACAAAAATATTGTTCAAAAAGATGCCGAAATTTTAAAAATCAACTTACATGGCTTTTGAAAATAAAAAATGGCAAAAAATAATTTTTTAATCATTGTCGAGGGTGAGTCCGATTGTTGGACTTTGTGGTATTACGGCTATCAGGCTTTAGGTATCCCGGGATCATCCATGACTAAAATCATTGAAAAAGAGCATATTTCAGGATTTGAGACCATTTTTACTTGGAAAGAGCCCGATAAGGGTGGAGAGTTGTTTGTGTCCGGGATCGCCAAACGCCTTTTTGAGATAGGTTTTTTGGGTAAAGCAAAAGTTTTAAGTTTGAAAGGCACAAAAGACCCGTCTGAATTGCATATTAAACGGCCCGGGGAGTTCAAAAAAACCATAGATTATTTAACTATGACTGCTCCGTCTTTGCCGCAGTATGTCCCGCCGGTGGCCAAGATCATCAAAAGATTTTCCACGATTCGCGGCGATTTAACCGATGACCAAATCGTTCGGGCCAGAGATTTTCCGTTGGAAAAACTTTTGGAAGTTAAATCAGGAACTAAAATTATTTGTCCGAACCACGAAGATCAAACCGCTTCGTTATTTATAAAGCAGTATGGTTTTTGTTTTTCCTGTGGTTATCATGTTGATTCTATTGGTTGGCTTATGCGGAAAGGGATGAAGTTTAAGCAGGCAGTGGAGGCTTTGCAAAATGATTGAACCAGTTTGTAGGGATTATCAACTCGATTGTATTGACGAGATAACCACATCGGCGGCTCATGGAAATCGGCGCATTGTTGCCGTCATGCCTTGCGGGGCAGGAAAAACCATAGTCGCCGGGAAGATTATCCAAAACGCTGTTAAAAACGGGCAGCGCGTTTTATTTCTCGCTCACCGCAGGGAGTTAATTTGGCAGACCCAAGAAAAACTAGCTTCTTTTGGCGTTGAGTCTACTGTTTTAATACCTGACGAACCTTACGATCCGAGCGCATTGGCTTGTATTGCTTCAATTCAAACGCTTCACGCCCGGGCAATGAGGCGCAAAACATTGTCTTTGCCAAAATCCGATTTGGTTATATGTGATGAATTTGCCCATGCTTTTAGTTCTGGAACCTGGCAGAAAATTTTAGCTTCTTACTCGAAAGAATATATTTTGGGATTAACGGCTACGCCAATAAACCGGTGCGGTGAAGGCATGGCGCATTGCGCCGATGCGATGGTTTTAGGTCCGTCAATTCAGCAACTTATTGATTTGGGCCACTTGGTTCCAGCCCGATATTTCTGCCCATCTTTGCCCGACCTTCAAAAATTAAAAATTCAGGCCGGAGATTATGTTCAAAACCAACTCGAAGAACACATGGATAAGCCAAAACTAATAGGTGATATTCTTGAGAATTGGTCGCGGATATGTCCGACCGAAAAAACCATAGTTTTCGCAAGTGGAGTAAAACACAGCATCCATATCGCCGAAGGTTTTAAATCTTTGGGGGTTTCAGCCGAACATATTGACGGTGATACCCCATCGGAAGATAGGGATAAAATTATCTCTAAGTTTAGGCGAGGAGAAATTCAGGTAATCTCAAACTGTGCCGTCCTAACGGAAGGCTTTGACGATCCGAGCGCTTCGGCTCTTGTTTTTGCTAGACCAACTAAAAGTCTCATGCTTTACTTGCAGGTTGCAGGCAGGGTTTTACGCCCAAGTCCAGGTAAAAACAGAGCTACTATTTTAGACCATGCCGGCGTACTTTATGAGCATGGTCCAGTTAATCAGAGCTGGGATTGGAAGTTAGAATATGGCGAGCAGAAAACAATCGGCGAAGCCATGCGCCGCAAAAAGAAACAAGCCAAACCTATAACTTGTAAGAATTGTAAGTGCGTTTACGAGAAGCGCCTAGATTGCCCAAATTGCGGCGTCTGTCCCACCATTAACGGTCGGGCCGTTCCTACAATTGAGGCATATCTCCAGGAATTAGAGGCCGATGATCTACCAAAAGCGCCGGATCGGAAACAGTTTTATTGCGAGTTGATGGCTTATGCCCGAGAACACAATTACAAACCAGGATGGGCGTTTTTTAAATATCAGGAACGATTTGGGGTACACCCTGGAACGATTTGGCGAAATCTTGAACCGATTATGCCTTCCCTCGAAACGAAATCATGGCTGAGGAGTAGGCAGATCGCTTGGGCGAAAAGCAGGAGGAATCCCGCAAATGCATAAAACGAATTATTCCGATTTTTTGGCATCAAAAAATATAAAAATGCCAGATTTCGGCATAAAAAATATTGAACCCATTAATTCAATCCTTTTCCCTTTTCAAAGAGACATTGTTAAGTGGGCATTGCATCGTGGCCGCGCAGCCATTTTTGCCGATTGTGGCATGGGTAAGACATTTATGCAAATCGAGTGGGCACGTCAAATCCCTGGAAAGATATTGATTTTTTGTCCATTGGCCGTAGCCGATCAGACTCGCATAGAAGGCAAAAAATTGGGCATTTCTATTAAAAGGGTTTACGAACAATCTGAATGCGCAGAAGGTATTAATATCACCAATTATGATCGACTTGAAAAATTTAAGCTAAATGAATTTACAGGGATTGTTTTAGATGAGTCCAGTATCTTAAAAAGTGTTGATGGTAAAACAAGGACTACTCTTATTAAAGACTGCCAGAATGTCCCGTACCGATTAGCTTGTACCGCTACGCCAGCTCCAAATGATTTCATGGAGTTGGGAAACCATGCTGAATTTTTAGGGATTATGCGTCAATCCGAAATGCTCTCCATGTTTTTCTTCCACGATGGCGGCGAAACTCAAACATGGACGATTAAGGGCCACGCGGAAAATGAATTCTGGAAATGGGTATGCTCATGGGCCGTTTTAATTCGTAAACCTTCGGATCTCGGTTACGAAAACAATGGTTTTATATTGCCACCATTACGGATGCACGATGTAATTGTTCAATCCACAGTATCATCCGACGGGGTGTTATTCGCCATGCCTGCGGCTTCTTTGGGTGAGAGAATCGCAGCACGCAGAAATTCTACACCAGAACGAGTTGAAGCCCTCGCTGGCATAGTCAATAAAACTCCTGGCCAGTGGATAATTTGGTGCAATCTAAATACTGAAAGTGCCCAGGCATCAAAAATGATTCCGGGCTCTACCGAAATAGTAGGTTCCGATAGAAATGAAGATAAGGAAAAAGCAGTGGTTGATTTTATCAACGGGGATATTCGCGTACTTATCAGCAAACCATCAATGACCGGCTATGGTGTCAATATGCAGAATTGCTCCAATGTCGCTTTTCTTGGTCTATCCGACAGTTATGAGCAGTTCTATCAGGCAATCAGAAGATGTTGGAGATTTGGCCAAAAAAAACAAGTCAATGCGCATCTTGTAATTGCCGACATCGAGGGCGCCGTTTTGCAAAATATAAAACGCAAGGAGGCAGACGCAATGAGAATGGCAGATAGCATGGTAAAACACATGAGTCATATTTCTTCTGGAATAATACATGGTGGCTCACAAAAAGAACAAGTCGAGTATAAAACTTGCCAGAAGAAAGGAATTTTATGGCGGCTAATATTGGGAGATTGTGTAGAACATCTGGCAGATATTAAAACTGATTCGATTCATTATTCGGTTTATTCGCCACCTTTCGCCAGCTTATATTCTTATTCAAATTCAGATAGGGATATGGGTAACAGTAAAAAGTACGAGGAATTTTGTGAGCATTACGGTTTTATGGTTAAGGAGCTATTTCGTTCAACCATGCCCGGACGTTTAACGAGCTTTCATTGTATGAATCTGCCAACCAGCAAATTCCGCGATGGTTTTATTGGCATCAAGGACTTTCGTGGCGATCTAATTCGTTTGTACCAAGATTGTGGATGGATATTTCATTCGGAAGTGGTGATTTGGAAAGACCCTGTTATCGCCATGCAACGGACGAAAGCACTTGGGTTACTTCATAAGCAAATTAAGAAGGACTCATGCATGAGTCGCCAGGGTATTCCTGATTATGTCGTAACCATGCGTAAACCGGGGGAAAATCCAGAGCGAGTGGGGCATACGGATCAATCTTTTCCTGTTGAACTCTGGCAAAATTATGCCAGCCCGATTTGGATGGATATTAACCCCTCAGATACCCTCCAATTTAGGACAGCGCGAGAGCAAAAAGATGAACGTCATATATGTCCCTTGCAATTAGACGTAATTAAACGATGTATTGAACTATGGAGCAATCCCGGCGATATCATCTTAAGCCCTTTTGCTGGCATCGGATCGGAAGGTTATCAAGCGATAAAAATGGGACGCAAGTTTTTGGGAATGGAACTAAAAGAATCATATTTTAACGTGGCTATTAAAAATTTAGAGAATGCTGAGATAGAAACTAATCAAGAATTATTGGTTTCAATTAATGCTTGACAACTATTTTGTAATAATATCTACTGAATCCATGAGTAACCGGCAAGACGCTTTCACCCCTGACTCAGAAAAACCTTTGCCGGTTACTATGAGCAGGGGTTTTGATTTTTAGATGGAATCAACGATGGAAATTCTAAGGATAATCAAGGATTTTCAAGTTGGGTAAGCGGAGAGTCCAGCGTGGCAAAGTTTGCGTGAGCGATCCCGGAATCGTTTTCAGCAAAGCGGTACTTCTTAGCGAGGCTTGCGGTAAAGCAGGGGCTACCCATGCTCATCACATCAAAACACGGTCAAGAGGTGGCGATAGTAGTCTCGAAAACGCGCTCCATGTCTGCACCCTCTGCCACCAAAAGATTCATGCCGGAGTGCCGGGATACTCAAAATATCTGCGCCACAGTTGGGAAGAAGCGCCTGAGCCAAAAATGATTTATGAATACAAAAAGAGAATTTTTAATCCAATGATTTTTGGTAGGCCGAAATGATAATGCTTAAACCCGATCTGTCCTTTTTACAAATGGAAAGAAGATGTGTTGTTCTAAAATTTAGATGAAAGATATTTATCTTTTCCTAATGGGCTTATCTTTCTCGGTTGGCTTGCTTTCAGGGGTTTGGTGGGGCAATAAAATAGGCGAGTCTGGCGGCTACAGGAAAGGCTATCAAGCAAGCCAACAGGAAACCGAGAAATTTTTAAAAGCCTGTCAGCCTATCATGACTAAGTTCTGTCCACCCGGTCAAAAAGATTGTCCAGATCGCCGGGCTTTGCTTTGTGTGGAAAAATGAAGAATTCTAATGCCATGACTGAAATTGGAATTGATCGCGGCGAACACGCCAGGAAGGTTTTGGGGAGAGGATAAAATGACTAGCCATAAACATGGATTTTTCTGTGATATTTTTGGGTG
>ERZ1292642.1495-Hain-H14-01um-R1-1495-length-10958-cov-5_pt1 | contig 10958 bp, 8 predicted proteins | sample MGYA00564403_ERZ1292642 | MGnify/ENA primary metagenome ERZ1292642 (study PRJEB36523, sample SAMEA6512643) | groundwater metagenome | collected 2019-01-09 | study: AquaDiva: Metagenomics assemblies of 32 groundwater samples | reverse complement strand
AAATGGGCTTTCGGTTCCCGTCGCACCCCCTTCTAGGGCGTGAAAGGCTCGTGACCCCAAGGCCAGAAGAGGCGGAGCTGCGAACATGAATGGCAGCACGGCTGGAGTAGCGACTATCCCGCCGAGTGCCAGTGCGGACATAACGCCTTCTGTCTCAGGGACGGCGATCTGTGTTATGGCGGAGCCTGCCATAACCAAAGGCATCGCAGCCTGGCCGACAGCGTGGCCGACAAGAGAGCCCGCTACGGCGCCGGGTGGGCCGCCAACCAGGAAGCCCACGCCCGCGCCGATGAGGGGTGCAGCGACACGGACCAGGCCCCCTATGAGTGCTCCTTGCATTGTTGCGCCGACGACACGCTCCACATCACCCCATCGCCAGGGACGGGTGATGCCCAACGCGGGGCCATTCTCTCCAGAAATCCACAACTCCTTCTGTCGATCAGCGAGCGTGGCAAGAAGGCGGTCCTGTTGCACTCTATCTGGCTCAGGAAGGCTATCACGAAGGGTCATGTACAGAGAGCGCACGTCGGAAAGCGCAGGTACGGCGATATCCCACGCGCCACGTTGTTGGGACTCCACGAGCTCTTGGAGCTTCTTCTGATATGCCTGGGCTGTGGCGTTGAGGACGCGGCTCTTGCTGTATTGGATGATGGGGTGCTGCTCGCCAATAAGCTCGCTCAGGCCGTTCCCACGTGACGTGGCATCCGCAAGAGCGCTGACGGGATCGAGAGCACCGGCTTCAAGGCCCTCTATGCTTGTTGCATAGTCGTTGACTTTCTGCTGTACGAGGCGTGAGCCTTCACTCAGCGCCCCACTGCTTGGCCCACCAGGTCCTAAAGGGCTGGGCGCGGGAGGCGTCACCCCCGGTTCAGGAGATATGGCCCCGGGCATACCCGGGGCACGCAGCTCAGAGCCTCCCGGCTGTCCCGGTGCGACGGGAATGTCGCGAAGCGCCTGCTGCGCTGCCGGTGCGAGCCGGCTAAGATCAACGCCAGGAGTCCCCGTTGCCCCCGGCGTCCCGCCTGCCTGCTGGCCGAAGAAAACGGGCTCTAAGGTTGCTATGTTGGTCTTGGCCTGCTCGCTAACGATCTGCTGGATGATCTTGTCGGCAGCCTCGGGATCACCCGGGGCGAGTTGTGACACGATCTGGTAGACGTTATCGCTTATCGGCTCCAGTCCCGGAGCGCGCATACGAAGATATGAGCGAAATGACTGTGGCGACTGGATTGCAGCGCCGATCTCGGAAAGTCGCGACTCCTCGGCTCGCCGGGTGGCGAATGACCTACGTGCCTGCTCCTGATTCAATCCGCGAGCCTGGGCCGCCTCCTGGCGCTGGGCATATTGATCTGGCTGAAGTATTGGCTCCAGCTCTTGCGCTATCGCTGTGCCGGTGGCCTGGCGGACAACCTGAGAGCCAATGCCCTCGCCCATCTTCATTGCTGTGGACCGTGGCGCTTCGCCACCTGAGTCGGCGAGGGGGATAGCCGTCTGTCCGCCCTGATTCAGGATGTTCTCGCCCGTGACCCCCTTCAGAAGATCAGCGCCCAGGGACATGTATGGACGACGCTTGACGGGCGTTCTGACAAGATCCGCCAGCAGCGTGCGAAAATCTACCAGACTGGAAAGGTCGTCAGATGCCATGATTCACCTAAGGCCGAGCCATCATCTCACGGATATTGCGGATGTAGCGCTGTGTCTCCTCGAATGGCGGAACGCCACCGTACTGGTCTACGGCCCCAGGACCGGCATTGTAGGCCGCCAGAGCAAGGGTTTCATCGCCGTTGTACTTGTCCAGAAGCCACTTCAGGAATGTGACGCCGCCACGAATGTTCTGCTCGGGGTCGAAGGGGTCCTGGACCCCTAGCGTCGCGGCCGTGGGCGGCATGAGCTGCATCAGACCTTGCGCGCCGGCCGGTGACACGGCCCGCGCATTGCCGCCGCTCTCCTGGGCAATGATAGCCATGACCAGACGTGGATTGACGCCGTGCTCTTGGGATACGCGATGCGCAATGGCAGTGTGATCCTCACGCGCACCGGGACCTGGAGGAGCCCCTACATCCCCGACAGGGGCGTAAGATTGCACTGCGGCTGTGCCGCGTAGCGCGGGCTCCAAAAGGGGGGCCATAGCCCCAGAGATGGCCGCCGGCCCCGTGCCACGAATGAGCGGCGGTCGCATGGGCGAGGCAGATTCTTGCGGCTGCTCCGGCGGTGGATTACCCCCGAAGCGCTGTAGGGGTGCGAAAAGGTCTTCGGTTGAGGCGGCACGACGCACGGGTTTCTGTGTTAGGTCATTGAGCATGGACTGAATGTCTATGTCCACCGCTATCGCACCGCGGTAGCGAATCGAGCCGCCGTACCCACGTCGCCTCCCGGTGGCAGGGACTTCTGAAGCATGGCCATGAAGTCCTCATTCGGGATGCCGAAGGACTTGAACAGCTCTGTCGTACCAGACCGCTCACCAGGCGTCATGGATGTCCACTGTGCTCCGCCAGGCAATGGTGGCGCAAATTGCCCCACAGAGCCGGTGAAGGAGGGAAGGGTAGCTCCGGTATTCAGGGCACGTATGAACGGCGCGCCGCCAGTCGAAGCTCCTGCTGATTGTGTCTGCCGCAAGGGAGACATGAGGTTCATTGTCCCGTCCAATGTCTTACCGGGCGTGGATGGAATGGCGGGACTTTCAGAAGGTCCCCCAAAAGCGTACAACATATTCGGGTCCGGATTGGCAGGCACCGAACTGAAGGGCACGGAGCCTCCGGCAGTATTGCCCACACCGACAAGAGACTTCGACACCGACTGAGGATATAGGCTTGCGTCGGCGGACCCCGGTGTCTGCGTAGCGTTTCTCAGTAGGTCAAGGATCGCCTGTGGCGGCGCTTCGCCACGCGCTGTGTACCAGTTCACCAGGGGTGAGGTCGCGAGCGGGGCCATTCCAACCATGCGCGCTGTCGTCGCCTCATAAGGCGTGACCGCCTCTCGGAGCGACATCTCGCGTCCCGTCACGTCACGCTGGGTTGCCGAGTTGAGGCGTTCTACCTCGATCTTAGCACGCTGTACCTGCTCCGCTAGGGCTTGCTGCCGCTGCGCGACATCACGAGCAGCACTGGCGTTCTGAGCAGCAATATCCATATTTCCGTTCTGGGCCGCTATGGAGGCCGCATTGATGAGTCTTTGCTGCTCGTCGGCAAGTCTCTGGTGCTCGGCCTCGGCCATAAGCTGTAGGAAGTTGAAGGCCGGCAGGTATCCTCGCCCCATCACCTGTCCGGCAACCTGACCAAATGGTGTCTCTGCCCCCGGGCCTGTCAGGGTAAATGGGGCGCCTCCAGTGGGAGCTGGCTGAAAGGCCGAGTTGGGATCAAGGGGCGCAGCGTTCGCCGGACTTAGCGTTGGAGGGGGACCATTATTCGTCAATACTGGCATCGCCGTGCTTGTTGGCGGAGAATAGGGCCGAGAAAGATATTGAGATGGTGTGTTGGGATCATTCTCCCTCGTCCATGCGTCTGCCAAGCTTTGCACACGAGGATCGCCCTGGACCTGCTGGTAGATTGGTGGATCGCCCGTTCTCCAGACACCATCCATGATTCTGCCTATCTCTTGCAGGGCCGCAACATCACCCCGCTGATAGCGGAACATGGCCTGGAAGACACGATCCGGGGCGTCGTTGCCCAAGGATTGCAGGTATTGACCGATGGTCCGGCCATTGGGCATCGGGGTCTGCCACACCTGGTCAAGTGCCTGCCGAAGGCCGATCGCACCAGACGGCAACGGCGTCGCCGGAGCCGCCTGGGAAGGCGCCGCTGCGACCCCTTCGGGTCCATAGCCAGGCAGAAAGCCCGTGCCTCCGTAGTCCCAATTGCCATCGGGCATGTGGCCCTCCTACGCCGCGAATATGCCGGGTGGGGCGTACCCCATCAATCCAGCAGTCTCACGGAGGTGCTTGCGTTTACCTTCTTTCTCTTGCAGATCGAGTCCTCGATTCGCGGCCGCTAGGATGCCTCTGATGCGCTCGCCCTCCAGGTCAGCCATCTTCTCCTCGATGACGACGAGCCGCTTACGAAGCTCGGCAACGAGGGTCTCCTTGCCCTCATACTGGCCAGTCAGCTCGGCCACCGAGAGAGCTTTCTGGAGATTCTGTCTTTCCTCCGCCAGCTTCTGCTTCGCCTCCTCAATGGAGACCAGTCGCTTCTGTATGTCCACGTCGGCCGCGATGGCCGCCGCGATGGCCCCCTGTAGTCCGCCCTGGGCGGTGGTCGGGGCGCCAAGTCCTGGCGCGCCTGGCGTGCCTGGTGTGGTGGCTTGCGCAGCGGCGATGGCTGCGGGTTGGGCAGACGCAGTCTGCGCCTCCGGTAGCAGTGGTTGGGAGGGACTTCCTGCCGCCGGACCCGTTCCTCCTCGTGGCTGAGTCGCCTCCGGTGGCAGCGCGTTCCATGCACCCAGGTTAGGCGGAGTCGTTGGCGGAGATGCCAAGGTCATCGTCTGGCCACCCGATATGCCCGCCCACTCGCCACCTCTACCCGTGACATTGGATGGGGGTACTGTCAGTCCTACCATCCCTGCGGCTATCTCTGAAGGTCCATACGTTCCTGGTGATGTCGGCTGGCCACTTAATCCCGCCATCAGGCCCGATCCTGCACCCCACAAGGTCTCCGGGGAGAGGACAGTTGGCTTCTCTGGCCTTGCCAGCTCCGTTTGCCACGGCCTGGCTACAGCTCCACCAAGCATCTCGGCCAGTGATTGCAAACTGGGCAATGACGGCAGCGCCGGGATAGGGGATGGAATCTCGGCACGAGATGATCTGGGTGTTGACGGGAATATGGGCTGACCCATATCAAGCGGTGATCTCCGCTCTCCGCGAAGAAGGCGGGCTATGTAATCCACGCCAGATGCTATCGGGCCAGACGGCGCCTCAGGACCCGGTCCCGGCCCTCTTGTCGTTCCCGTAAAGGGGCCAAACGATGCGGGCATTGGGCTGCTCCTCGCCAAGTCCCATGCCTGTGGGCCTTGGCTTGTCTTGGTGAGGCTCAGGGGCTATTGCCGCCTCGCACTGTCTACAGAGACGCCCGAACTCCTTGATGACCTTCTGGTCGAAGCCCCGTAGCACGCTTCTATGCTTCATCGTGCCATGCCTCCCGGAGGTAGCCGTCTCGGCTGCGCTCCGCCCTGCATCATCTGGCGAAGCGACAAATCCACATCGCCAGCGGAATCCGCCTCCGGTGGGCTAGGTGGCGCGGTAGCCGGGTTGGCGGGCATCGGCATACCCGCTCCGGCCTGCTGTTGAGCGGCCTGGGCCTCCTGCCTTGCCCGCATTCCTATGGCTAGGTCCTGAATCTCCTGATCGTAGCCCCAGGTTCGCAGCGCCCTGAGCGCTCGTGCCTGAGATATGTCGGGATGACGGAGCATCTCCTCGGCCTCGCGTCGGATAAGCTCGGCCTCTGGATTCTCGATCCCGGCCTCTTCGAGCGCCCTGAGGCGACTCACACCCATCTGGAGCATGCGCATGATATTCGCCAACCGTGCGCCCTCGTCCACCGGACGGATGGTCCGGAACTCGACCGTGCTACGATAATAGCCCCTTATGTCGTCCGGACGCAAGGTGGCGTCCACTGGCTCGCGGCCCTGATAGCCCCAGGTGTGTACAGGACCTTGAATCACGTTCTCGACGATCTTCAGCATGGCCGTATTCGTCTTCTGCATCATGCGGCCCAGGGCGAGCTCGAAGGGCACGAAGCCCACCTTTGCCAGAGCCGCGAGCTGTGCCTGGAGATAGCCCGACCGGGCGCGCACCTGTCCAAGGAGTACGCTCTGGATTCCAGAACGCTCTATGTACTGCGATATGAGCGCCTGGTCATTCGTCACGAAGTCCAGTGGCACCTGCGGGGTGATGAAGGAAATATCCTCATCGGGATAGATGTAGTTCGGCGCTCCAGGCTGCGTCTGAAGGCGAAACGTGTTCTGCCGCTCGGTCTTGATCATGAGGATAGACCATGCCAGTTTCTCACGCAGTGTAGCACGCTGGCTGACGGCCTCGGTTTCGGCGGTGAGCGCATCACGCATGGGGTAGTAGATAGAGAGGTATTGCCGCTCGGGCTCCGGCAGTGGTGTCTCATATGCGCCGTCGATGATGATAGGCATGAATCCGAATCCGTGCTTTTTCGGCTCCATGAGCCATTCGGTCCTGGGGGAGCTCTTGTACGGCGTGCCTACGGACTGTCGAACACCGGGATAATACTCGACCCAATAGGCGTAGCTCTCCTCGGACCAGAACTCAGTCCAATGAACGTTCTCGGTGTCCGGCGTGTCTCCGAGGAGCTCCTGACCCCAGACGCGGCGGATGTCCGCCGCGGGCCTTCTCCAAGACAGGAACGCATAGCGGGGTGTTTCGGTTGGCTCGGGGTAGACATACTTGGGGTCTATGGCGTCGATCAGGATGGGCATGTGGTCCGAGACGTAGTTGTCGAACCTCTCCCGGCTGGCCTCGTAGGCTGCTCTCCTGCGGAGCCACGTGTCGATCTCATCGGCGAACCGAGCCGCGCTATCGTCGTCGAGGAAAAAGTCATCGTCCAGCTTGGGTTGTGGGCCTGGGTCCTCCGGTGAATCCGGGCGGCCCATGTCTGGAAGAACACGTAAGGCCATGGGTCCGCGGACAGCGCCATACCAAATGAGCCTGGAGAGGACACGCTGCCCGCCGAGGCGGTGCCACGCGCCGTTGTAGAAGGCGACGAGCTTCTCGGCCTGGCGTTGGGCAACCTCCGTGTCGTTGCGTCGGGGCACACGGATAATGGGCATCTCAGCCAGGAGGTGCGCCATAAGCTCGCGGACGATGTTGTATCCGGTCGAGGCTCTTCGGAGTGTCATACTGGCTGGAACCTTGGTGGGAAAGGTCAGAAGGAAAAACTGCTCGTCCAGCGCCATCTCGTTGTTGCGGGTCGCGCAGCGGTTGACGAGCTGGCGTTTGAGCGTCTGTAGGTCAGCAACCTCGGGAAGACCGCGACCGGGGATCCACGTCATGCGTTGCTCCCAGGCTCACCACAGGCCATTATACTTCTAGTAAGCACCCAGGCTAGCCATGAAGTATATTGGCCGTGGTCCGTCATCCTGTGGCTCCAGGATTTCGACGCCTCCTTGGTTATGTCGCCCCTTGAAGGTCTTGATGGCCATGCCGCGACGGGAGTCCCACGGTTCTTTTCTGCCTATGGCAGCAAAATCGACGGACTCGGAGTAGTAACCATTGGATTCACCGTACCACCATATGGTCACATAGCCTTTGTTCGTGGCCATCCTGTAGCAGGTCCAGGTATAGGAATCAGTGTCATCCGGAGTCTCGTGTCCCTTAGGAGTAGCGTTCTCGTTCGATGACTCGTCGGCGATGTGAAGGGGCGAGCCAACAAGATCGTCGAGATCACCCACGATGTCCTTGATCCAGACATCTTCGGTGCAGTCCTTCTCGTGAAACAATCGGTACTTGGCGCCGGAGGATAGGGTGAAGCGCATTTCGTCGGGGCTGGATTTTAGCCCGTCTGGGTATCCCAGCTCTATCTTACGTATGGTGTGCCCTTCAAGATGGCCGAACCTCGTGATCCTCATAAGCGCCTCCACGGGATTATACCCGGCAATCGCATTATGCTGCTGTCCACCATCCTGACGCAAGCAGTGGGTCGAATCTTCGCTTGGTGTACCAGATGAGGTATCGCAAGGCGTCCATCTCGTGGTCGTCGGCGTCGAGAGGCTTCTCCAATGAGTTGCGGGACTCATCACGCCGGCTCTTGGATCGGTATTTCCTAAAACCACGGATGATGTTCTCACAGGAATGATCGACGAATATCCTGGAGCATGACCTAAGCTCGTTCGTCCCGACCTGCCTAGAGGTCTGCTGCTCGATGTAGTGGTATTCCTCCGGGGTGATACGTTCACCATCTTCCAGTTGCATCTGTGCGGACTGTAGCAGGCGTTCTCGTATGCCCTCGGAAACCTTGTGATATATCGTCGGGTCACGGAGCCACTTGCGCACGAGGGCGATGCCACTTGCAACCTCAGCCTTCTTGGCGGTCACTATATCTATAATCTCACCTTTACGCAAGAGGCCGCGCCACCGCACCACCTCGGATGGGTGAGCGTCGTCTATGACGATCAATTTCACCTTGCTCCACCACTGACGTTTCCGGAGGCTAGCTATGACATCATCCGCGAGAACGCCGGTCTGGTGATATTCGTCTATGAAGCGCACCTGGTCGCCCAAGTCCTGAGCCGCGACGACGGCATAGGGGTTCGAGCCCATCATACTAGGGTCTACGCCCAAAGATACCGTTCTTTTCTGGTCGAGCTCGATGACGCCACAGTGGACTTCCTCACGGAACTCGGTGTATATACGGTCTCTGGACGGCTTAGGTATCCCCATGATCTGCTGGGCGAAGTCCTCAGGGCTGAGGGTTCTCCTTAGCCGCTTGATCTCAGGATCATGCTCGCCCCCAGGAAACACGAAGGTATTGGTCCAGGATGGGAAGTTGTAGTAGCGCCACTCCCGTCGGGACTCCACGTAAGCATCGAGCCCGGCATCGTCAGTGATCCCTTCCTGGCGTGCCTGCCTTCGCAACCCCCTCATCTCGTCCGCCGCAAGATCGGTGAGCCATGAGTCTCCGAATGGGGTAGAAATGAGCATAATCGATCCGTGTCTATCCGATATAGCAGGCTCTATCGTCTCATTCCAGGCCTTCTCATCGAACAAAGCGGCCTCATCACCGATGACGAGATCGTAACCCGATCCCACCCATGTCGTTGCGTGATCGAATGACCCGGCGGTGAGATTACTGAAGTTGTCTAACGCAATGTCCTTCTCTACGTCTCTACGACTAACAACCCTAAGCAGTCCCAGGCTTTCGCAATGCTCTAGCTCACGAGTGAACCGGGGCCAGTTACGCTCCAGAACCTTCCTGTGTCTAGGAATGTAAGCCACTAACGCCCCAGGCCGACAGCCCAGCGTGGCTATGGTTTTCTTTATAGCAATCTCGGTTTTACCCCACCGTCGAGCGACCTCTAGCACGATGAACCTGCTGGGGTCATTGAGCACCTGGGTCTCGGTCTCGGTAAACTTCCACCCGGCTTTGCGGTAGAACTCCCACATCTGATCTAGGGGCACAGGGTCGAACTTTATGCTTCTTGCCTGCGTGCGAGCAATGTTCCCACGTAGACGCTCGATGGCTCCATGCCATATGTCCCCTGTCAGAGCCGTAGTGGTCATGATTCTGACCTGCCTGACGAGTCGGAATGGTCCAACACGCCTAGCGGCACGGGCTCCAAGTCTATCGACTCCCATGGCGCTAAGGTCTGCGGCCCCATATTGCGTCCACGTTTCAAGGTCTCATGATCCTCTGACTCCTCCGACCTGTCCGACCCCAGAGCCTCAAGTGGCGCTATGCCACGCATGCCGCTCTGTACGGCATCGAGCAAGGCGTCGAATACATCCTCCTGCATCTCCTGCGGCAACTGCTCCGTTAGGACCTTCCACACGAGCTGCAATAACGTGTCCGCCTCATCTTTGTACTGCCGTACACTGAATGTCAGAGCCTCCGTGTGCCTCTGAAGCTGACGTATGAAGTGAAGCTGTAGCAGTCGCCACCGGTGATACCTGTCGTGGACGATGCTCGTCTGCTCATCAATGACTTTCGCTTCGGCAAATAGCTGCCGGCACATGCCGTCGATCTCTACGATGCTGTCGATCATCGGCCTGTATAAGGGATTTACCCACACCCGGTAGTGCTCGTATAGCTCCTTCCGTAGATCGTCCATCCATTCTCGGACATCCTGTTTCATCTGCTTTTCGTACTGCGTGTTCAACCACGTCACGAACCTCTCCGCCTTGTGGTCGAACTCCGCCCGCTTCCGGTCTACGGATAACGTCAAGGCGGGTATCCTCGGTAACGACGGTGCCCCTGCCCCCCGACGATTCACGATTCGCCCCTCCGCGATTATATTCTACACCGTCCTGCACTTTCTACCACGTCGGACCTGCTCTCTCAGCCAGGTACGCAGATCGGCCCTGGTGCGCTGCGGTATTCGGTGTCAAACGGGGGAGGACCCACCCATTCACACACCGGCGTGTCCCCCCAGCGGGCCGACGGGGCGATCAGCGACCGAGCGCCGACCAGCCACCGACCGGCGATCTACCGCCTACAGGCCGGTGGCACACGGGCCGGGGTCTACCTGGGCCTGGCGACGTGGCGATGATCGCGTGTGCAGCGCGTGCGGGTGTGCCACCCACGACCCTTACCCGCACGCCTGCTTTGTGCCATCTTTGTCACAGGCCAAGCAAGCGTAGAGGGGCAAAAGCCCGGTAAAATGGGCATAGAGCCCTTGCCTGCCAAGCCTGCTTAGAGCGCCCTATACGGTGACAAGCCAGTCACGAAGCAGGCAGGGTAAGCAAGGCCGCGACGGTTGACGCGCGCTTGCATGCGTGATCGTGCGCGCGGATGACGCGCATGACGCGCGGCCGGGTGCGCATGAGGTGCGTGCGCGCGGGCGGACGGGTGCGCGTATGACGGGCCTCCTGGGGGCGCTGCGATTGTGCCAAGCAAGCAGGCGAGTAACCCAAACCGCACCCACTAGCGCACCCGCTAGCGCAAGCGCCCAGCGCCCATCACGGGCCTGCTAGGGCTGCGGTACGACGGCAACCCACAGTATCCCCGGCGGGCCGTGGTGGCCGTGTCACGCTGCCGTCCCGCTTGGCGGATCGACCGAGCCGATATGCCAGTCCCAGTCCCGAATCCGCCTGTTACATCTCTGTCCCTCGACAGGACGCGCGGCGCGTCGTATGGTCCAGGGGATGGCTGACCGGACAGAGGGCCGGCAGGGGCAACGGGGAGCAGGACATGCCAAAAGCAAAACCATTCATGGGCGCCATGCGTCTCTACCGGGTTGCCGGGTGCCACGTATGGATGGCGGACCAAAGCGCCATGCCGGACGCGGCG
>ERZ1292642.1494-Hain-H14-01um-R1-1494-length-10961-cov-4_pt1 | contig 10961 bp, 23 predicted proteins | sample MGYA00564403_ERZ1292642 | MGnify/ENA primary metagenome ERZ1292642 (study PRJEB36523, sample SAMEA6512643) | groundwater metagenome | collected 2019-01-09 | study: AquaDiva: Metagenomics assemblies of 32 groundwater samples | reverse complement strand
GTTCAGACTTTTTCATCCTGTGATCCTATTTCTTCCCAAAATACGATTCCATGAACACCTTGTCCATCATATTCCCATTCCGAAGTGCCATCATATGAACTTCCTCTATATGTCATTTCTTTGACACAAAGAACCTGAACTCGCTGTCCAACACTAGGTAATTTTTCTGAAGGTTTATTAGGATTGGTGAAAATGTCCCCTAGATCTGTCATTTCTTATTCTCTTCGTCAATCGAATTTGATTGAAACGCTTTTTTGTGAAAATTCTTCCATGAATTCTCTCGCCACTATTTTTACTCCCTCTCCATCATATTCATTGAGGTAATCTTTTACACCTTGGCCTACAGCTTCCCAAAGTAACTGCTTTAATTCTTCTCGATATTCCTCTATGTCCTCTTCCTTGCAATCTCTACAAATAATATCTCGTATGCTTTTGGCCATGGCACTTATGAAACACGCGTTCCAATTCTTATTCAAATATTTTTCTATTTGCTCGCTGGTCAACGTCGCTATCGGATCTTTTGGATCATCGATCATTTCTTATTCCTTCCTAATTTTTGAGGCCGTCTAACTGTAATTTGAGAAATTTGATTCGCTTATCTAATTCGGCTATCTCCGTTTCGTATCTATGGATGTGATGGAGTCGAATGGACTCATTCGTCTTTTCCTCGATGAATCTTTTACGCTCTTTTTCTGACATTCCTGTTTTGGGTAAACTTTCCATCGACCTATCAGACATCATTCGATACCCTTTTGATATAATGAGATCTTAGTCGTCGTTTAACTTTGTGTCAACTGAGAATACATCACATCCCAATGATACATTAAATTGATCACTTGTCAAAAACGCATTTACATGTAATGAGGGAGTACCCTATTATAACATTTTCCTGGCGTCGCGAAAATGGTAGCCGGATCTGATAATTTACAGGTCTGGGTATGGGACAAAGCTGGCGATGACTTCTTCTTCTTTTGAAACCGCAGGACCTGGAGGTACCTGCCTATGAAGTCCAATTGGGAACCTAAATCTCATTTTCTTTGGCTTCATCTGATCTCTATACTTTTCCGCTCTTTTTAAGAACGCTTGCAGGTCTTTAACTGGGATCTTAGGATAGACGACTGGACACTTGTACCATTCCGTGACCTGATGAAATCTAACTTCTCTAGCTTCACCATCTTTCCAAACATTGTAATCGTGACTGGAATACCACTTCTTCCGGTAATATCTAGCATCCAATATTTTCTTGCCGTTTTTGACTCTTACCTGAAAGTTTTGGATCGGCAATTCATCTTCTACCCTTATCCAGCTCATTTTCATCCCGTTTTTTCGACAGACTGACTACTGATAAAATACTAACATAGATTTTGCACGATAACATGCCTGATGTTAGGTTTCTAATTTTTTTGTTGAAAAGGCTATTGCGGTCTATTATGATTCACGTATGATGTCCTATATGGGTAATGCCCGAGGCGTTCGAGCGCAACGGGCGTTGGTTTTTACACCCTCAGGTCTTTGATCAGTTACTACACCTTAACTTCTCTACTAGGGGGGTTAAGGTATTTTTTATTCAGTCGTCATACGGCATACGCCGAATTATCGCTAACATCAAAGCGGCGATGCAGATATATAAGACGCACTCGCTTATCCAATGCATGATCGGTCCTGTATAATAAATGTGGCTACGATGTCTTTCTCTTCGATCAGAAAAAGATTTTCCTCGATCTCCATTCTAGTGCTAAACGGCTGAGCGAATACGCAATCACCTGTTCGATACATGTTCCCGTTGCTTTCCACTCTCAGATAGACCTTCTTCTTATCCTCTGAGGTGAGTATCAGCATTTTCTCTTTTTTATCCTTGAACATTTCCTGCTTAGAGACCAGGACGTATCCCTCTCTAGGAACGATTTTCATTCGCATTTTTTTTCTCTTTTGAATCCTTGGGCGGCTGAAGAGACCACGAGCATATAAGAACGGCGATCCAATATACGATGGACGACAGAAGTATCAGCGCTACGCCGCCAAATGCCATAATCACTGCCGCTCTCATATAGGTCTCCGGTTTTTGGTTTGTCTAAATGCATATCACAACTCATGCCCGCAGTTGGGGCACATTTTGGGTTTTTTCTTTTTTTCTTCTTTTTGTATTCCTTCCAGTATCTCCTCTGCCTCCTGGCAGGTGTCGAGCAATTCCTTCTCGGAAAATCCCCAGTTCAGAAGGTCTATTGGATCGAACTCATTTGCTAAGATATCGAAGTCGAACTGCCCATGTATCTTATTGACCCCGATCATGAGTTCTTCGACCTCTTTTTCGTCTAAGAGGCGATCTGATACCCAGCAGTGGACTGATTTAACTTTTTGTCTTTTTAAGTATCGGATTCTTTGATGACCACCTATGATCGTCATGTCCTGATTAATGATCGGCTTGTCGATCAGGCCGAATTTATTGATCAGTTTTCCAAGACGCTCGAACTGTTCTTTTCCTATCTGACGAGGGTTCTTGGAGTGTTCTTTTAACGAGCTAATGGGAAGTTCTTTTAGGGTCCACTCAATCTTTTCGTGGTCTTCCATCTAAAATCCTGTTGTGCAAAACATATTTTTAACATATGTGTACTTTTTTCTTTAGTTGATTTTTAGGGACGACGTGTTGACACTTGCTTGCGGGCGGTGCGATCACATGGAAATCCAATTAGAATTCAACGTAGAAAATAAGACCCGAGAAGAGCTTGCTGCCGATCTCGTGCTAAAGCAATTCGCCGAATTGCACAATAGCATGGGAAAGGTGAGGCGTAAGCTTTTTGCTGAGTTAGGCGAAATGAAAAAACACTTCGCCATCATTCAGATGGAAAATGAGGAATTGAAATCTATGTTGAAGGAATTTACACATGGCAAAACGCAATGGACCTATGCACAAAACGATTGTCTTTTTGATGTGTCAAAACATCAAGAACTCGCCGGTTGATATCGACCAGATGGTAAAGGAGTGTCCCAAGAAGGCTGTTAGCTTTGTTCATGGGCAGTATCGGCTGGCGAAACAGGAATTGACTCAGCAACTGTCGGTATAGGATTGATCTCAATCCTGATTCCCTGAATCTTTCCCTTTTCCTGGGCGTATTTCCAGGTTATTCGGGGATCCGAATCGGCATGTCCCTTGTTTTTGGCATATCTGCCGCTTTTAGTCTTGTACACCACCACCTTATCGGGAAATAGGCAGGCGCCTAGCTCATCTTTTATCCACTTGAAGGCCATTGGCAGGTTTTCTTCGCAGTCCAGCATCCTTACTGCTATTCTGGTCATCGTTATCTCGCATGGAATAGGGATAGGTGTTATTTCCGATTTAAACAGGGCTCTGATGAAGAACTGCTGTCTTTTATGCCTTTTGCTCGACTGAGTCCAGTGCTCGCTTCTGTTCGACTCGCTGATCGTTTTTAGCGGTATCTCCCATCGTATCATTGACCAGCCTTCTTTTTAAGTTATCAAAACAGGCTGCTATATTCTGAACTTCACGGTCACCGTACGATATAGCAGTAAAGTGGTCATGGCTAAAATAACACTTAATCCCTGGAACCCATCCATGAGATGGATCCTGAATCATCCCCAGCTCAATGAAGAGAACCTTGTCTAGGTTTATGATCTTGTCCGCACCGGCAAACCATTTCATAGATTCCTATGTCGCCTACCTGTAAAATCTATGCCATATAGCACTTGATTCATCCCAAATCAGCGCCGAAAAACCAGGATCCTTATGACCTTTAAACTCTAATGGTCGCTCTATGTCGTCCATTTTTAAATCCAAGTCTTCTGCTATCTCACCCCTTTGTCTATATGACACGAGTTCAAGTATTTGCTTCAATTTTGAAAAACATTTGTTGTATCTTTCGTGAAGTTCAATCGTTAAATTTTCTATGGCTTCTAATTCTGTTTTTCCGTGAGCAATTATTGTTCTCTCATTTTCGTCATCATAATCTTGTTGAATTGCTACGTAATACAGCTCCTCTTCAGGATCTTTAACGATTTGAAAGGCTTTTCCGAAATTAGGTTTTTTCTTGTCTGTCATGTCTACCCTGTCGTTAGATTTTTTTTTCCCGTATGTGGTCATGCATTTCCTGGAGCGCGTACATAAATGCATTGCTGTCCAACTTTAGAGATACCTCTAGTGGGGTCTGTTTATCCACAATGAAATAGAACTCCTCTTTCCACGTGGTCCAGGATATGTTTCCAGCAAAAATGTTAAGAAGCAATCGATTTTTTTCCACTTGGCCAACCCTAGCTATTATGCCACCGTCCAATATCTTTCGTACGAAGCCTCCACGATTTCGTATATTTACTCCTCTAGCTGCCTCTTCATCAGTGAAGACTATGGCTTCGCGTATTCGATCTTCGGAATAGCTTGAAACGGTATAGGATAGCGTGGCGTCATCGGATCCAAGATTCTGCTCTTTCAGCCATTCAAATAGAGGCTGCTTATCCTGGCTGTGTTTTATTTTCGATTTCCTAGCCTCGGTCTGCCTCTTTTCAGAACCCTTTATGTGTGATGATTTCTGCAATGATCCGGTCCGTTTGTGTTGCGATTTCGGTTCGCCTCCTTTGCAAAGATCATTGTATTCTCTTTCTTCATCATTGCTTTCTTTGTTATGCGACACCGGTGTCCACTCGAGGTGGACATCCGTGTCTACTCGATCTAGACATCCGTGTCTACTCTTAACAATATTTTGAGTTTCATTTCCTAAGTAGATCTTTCTCAATCGTTTGAAGCCCCTCATTCCATGATAAGCTGTTATATGACCACACTTTTCTAGCAATCCTATCCATCGAGTGATAGTTCTAGTCGATATGCTAAATGTTTGGGCGAAATACTCATTGCTAGCCCAGCAATAGCCTTCACGATTGCAAAGAGATCTGATCTCGCCATAGAGGCTTTTGACGTCTCCATGCTTCTTTAATCGAGCGTCATATCTCACGGACGCGGGGATAACGGCATCCCAAGACGGTTGACTATGTATAGGGGTACTATCAGACATTGCTAACCCCCGGTACTATTTCCACGTTTAATCTAAATATGTCTACATCATCCTGTTTCTTTTTCTCGAGAAATCCACGTTCACATAGATCATTAGCTCTAGACAAACAGGTTTTTTCCGTTTTGATCCGAAACTTTTTGTGTTCCTGTATCTCTTTAAGAATTTCTCCTATCGACCACCATTTATCCCATGTGCGATCAAGGAAGGTGCGAAAGAAAATACAAAGAAATATTTCTCCTTCGAAATCTCCAAAAAGAGGAACCCATTGATCTATTATATACTTAGGATAATACGAATAATCTCCATTGGGAATTGGCGGTTCTTCGATCGTAATCCTTGAAACGAGTGTATTTTTTTTCCGTGATGACGTCATTGAAATCTTCCTTTATCATTGCAAAATGATTTTTTGTAGTGCAAAGAATGTGGAAGGAAAATATGTCACGTGATATATTGTGATACATGTGATTGTTCCTTCTCACATCCCCGGATCTAAGCTGCTAACCTAGATCTACCGTGTGCTGCGTCAACAGACGTAGCACACTTGTTTAATTAATCTCCAGCGACCATTTCATCCCAACCGACCAATTCGATTGCGATACCGTCGCCGTTCTCTTCGTAAGTCAACAAGCCCTTGCTATTGAGCTTCCTAAGGCCAGTTCGAAAAGTGTTTTTGTTATAGTAAACAGAAAGGTCTTTCCAAGTCATCTGGAATCGACGCTCTTCGTTCTTGTGGTCCCAAAGAAAGCAATAGACCTGGCTTGTGCCATCCATGATCTGTTCCATGAACAGTCGGGGCGGCAAATTTGTCTGGGCATGAAAGTCTTGGCGGATCAACATTTTCAACTCCGTTTTTGCACGACATAGTCTTACGATATGCCCTAAAATATTTGCAATCCTTTCCGGAGTATATTTAAAAAATATTTTAATCCGTCCGTTCTAGGCAGCAGAAGCGCTTTCCTGTTGAGGTTGGTTTTCACCTTGTCTTTGGTGCCTTTTCTTCAGTTTTGACTCTAGTCGTATCGTTCCGCCGGTAGCTATTCTAACGTCTTTTGCCAACCTGCGCCCCGCCCTGACTCTTCCATTCATTACGGCAGACATGTAGGTCATGTCACAGTCCAGCATCCTACAGAAATCCTTTAGAGTCTGTCCGGTATTTGCTAGATAGGCCTTCAAATTGGTTACTTCCATGGCGTTACCTCCGTTTTTGCCCAATCTTATATCGGCAGCGGTTTTTGTTGTCAATCTTCGATTTTATTTCTGAAAAGTTGTGTTTTTTCTTGCGTAAATCGTTCTGTTGAGTTACATTTTGTCACATGAGAAACGAAATGGATCGAGCACAAACAAAAGGCACTCCCTTAGGGGCCAACCAAAAGAGAGTGACATTTAAACAATTTTTTTTAAATATGAGGAGTCTTCGATGAACTTATGTAAAGAAGGTGCAGCGTCAGGAAAACATCAACAAGATGGTCCGCCAAGACTAAATTCAAGCCGCTGCGGGAGTAATCATACGCCCTCAAATGGTTTAAATCAATCCTTGTCTGGCGTGCCGTCTATAGGCACAAAAAAAACAGACGGGGGAAAAATGAATCAAGAGCTCGCCTTAAAACGCGAAGAAGACTTCTCTGCTATCGAGCAGGTAGTCATGCAAGGGGACCTGTCAAGACTTAGTGCTGAGCAAAGAGTTACCTATTATCGTAAGGTCTGCGAAAGCGCGGGCTTAAATCCATTCACCAATCCATTCGCCTATATTTTGCTAAATGGAAAACTCACCCTATACGCAAAGAAAGACTGCACAGAGCAGCTAAGAAAGATTCATGGCGTGTCTATAGAAGAGTTGGACGACAAGCTCATAGATGACATCTACGTGGTTACAGCAAAAGCGCGCGACAAGCATGGGCGAGTCGATCAGGCGAAAGGAGCCGTTGTTCTTGGTCACCTGAAAGGCGAGGCTAGGGCCAATGCGATTATGAAATGTGAAACGAAAGCCAAAAGGCGTGTCACATTGAGTATCTGCGGTATGGGTTGGACGGATGAATCAGAGATTGATTCTATTCCAAATGCTCAGCCGGTGGAGATTGATTTGGGTACGGGAGAAATTAAGGCAGACGTAATCAAACCAAAACTCTCCTCAGACCAGGTTGAAGAGCTTCGAACAATCTTAGATGATTGCGAAGGCAAATATCAAAAATGGGTCTATGACTATGTAAAAAAGACATTTAATGACTTCACTGGCGTCCCAGCTGATATGTACGATCAGATAAAGGCTGCGGCTATCAAGAATAGGGAAAAGAATAGCGAACACCTTCAGGTGGAAAATCAGGCTGATATGTTGGTTGAGGTGGCTCAATGACCCCAGAAGACGTTATTAAAGAGGTTCAAGATAACGCTTCGGAGTGGTTAGAAATGTCTGAAAACCCTGAAGAATTAATGACGGGGATTTTGGCAAATAAGATAGTGAAACTCAATAGCTATATCATATACTTAGAACGAAGGCTGAAAAATGACACCGGAAGCACAAGTAGAGTTGATTGATTTAGAACAGGGGTGCCCAGAGTGGCACTCCTTAAGAAAGACAAAGATCACAGCTACCGATAGCTGCGTCATAATGGGAGCAAGTCATTGGAAAACGAGAATACAGCTGTATCACGAGAAGCTTTCTATTGAACTACCTGCACCAGCTAATGAGAGAATGCAGAGAGGAACTTTCTTAGAACCCATTGCAAGGGATCTTTTCAATGTGAAGACAGGGTGCAAAATGAAACCTGCTGTTGCAGTGAAAGACTGGCTCATGGCCTCTCTTGATGGTATAGATGAGAAGTCTGGTTGCATTCTAGAAGTTAAGTGTCCAGGAGAGAAGGATCACTCTACAGCCGTTCAGGGAAAGGTTCCTGATCATTATTACCCTCAGCTACAGCATCAAATGTACGTTGCAGGCGTACAGATGGCCTACTATTTCAGCTTCGATGGCATGGACGGCGTGATCGTTCAGGTTAAACGCAACCACGAATACGTCGAAAGTATGCTTGTAGAGGAGAGAAAGTTCTACGACTGTTTAATCAATAAAACTCCCCCAGAACCGCTTGAGGGAGACTACATTGAAAGGGATGATTCACTATGGGACGCGTGCGCAACGAGATGGAAGCACATAACCAACTCCATAAAAGATCTGGAGAAGGAAGAGGAAGAGATAAGAAGGCAACTCATCTTTTTAAGTGGCGAGTCAAATACGAAGGGGGCCGGTATATCACTGTGCCAGGTTCAACGAAAGGGCAACGTGGAATACGCGAAGATTCCTGAACTCAGGGGAGTGAATCTAGATATGTACAGAAAAGGCTCTATAAACAGCTGGAGGATCACATGTCAGTAATGGATATTGCTAAAACGACTTTTAAGACTACCCTTGGGGTCTTTCTTGGAATAATTGGAGTCGTAGGAACCAGCATCATTGGGTGTTGTGCAGTCTACGTGGTTGGTGGTGGAACAGTATACCTAATAACTTCTCTTTTAAGGTGAATTATATGAAATTGAAAGAATTTTCCATAAAGGTTGTCATAGTGACGTTTTGCATTGGCCTGCTTCTTTATATGTTCTATCCGCGATATGAGTTCCTAGATTCAAAAACCAGGTGTGATAAAATCACTGGAAAGGTTCAAAACCACAATTGGTTGGGATGGCAATAAAAAAAGAAGGGGTAAGGCACTGCTGGACCTTACCCCTGTCCCTACTAATCGAAGAATGACAAAAATCAATAGGAGGTCACTTTCTTTTTACACTATTTCTTTTTTTTCTTCACAATCTTTTGAGCTTTCTCGACAACTTTATCGTGTTTTTTGTCTTCTTTGAGAAGAGATTTTTCCCCTTTAAGCAGGGCCTTGGTCTTTGATTGCAACTTCTTGATTTTCTTATCCACGTCTACTTTCCTTTCTTTTTAGGTGGCCTAGGCCCGCTTTTTCTGGCAACATTCAGTGCTATAGCGACAGCCTGTTTGTGGGGATGAGTCTTCTGTTCCATCTTAATATTTTTCCCGATGTTCTTCTTTCCTTTGAGTAGAGGCATATATTTCTCCTGGTATGCTAACCGGAAAATATCATGGCACACATAATGTGTAAAATATTTATTGACAATATTTGGGAATGGACGAAAAAATAATCCGTTCCTATCATCCCATGACGTAGGATGACCTGTACCACCAGTACATATAAAATAACGCAAGAGAGGTCCTGGAAATGGCCTTCATTTCGAAATAGGAGAGCTAGATGAACTTGCTAATATCGATTATGATGTTTTTATCGCCTACGATAATGTCGGCCGATGGACCAGAAGACTGGCGCCTATGTCCAGATTGCAGGCACGATATGCCCAAGACGATTCAGGAATGTCCTTGGTGCGGGAAAAGGTTGAATTAACCTTTCTCTTCACGCTGCTTACGAGACTTGTAGTCGGGTTGATCGAATACTAATTCAGCAAAGGCGGAATCATCGGTAGGAACAGCAGACATCCGGTCTTTAAGCTTAGACATCCATTCGTTCTTTAACCGTTCAAGACATCTCTCGTATTTGTGAGTGAGCACCCAATTAATCCGGCGGCGCATATCTGATTCAAACTCATCTGCATGGATATCATTCTGAATCACTTTCTTCTGTATTTCGCTTAGTGTGTAAACTTCTTGGTCATTTACTGAAATTTTCATTTTTCACCTACTATCATTTAAATGTTTTTAACAGGCCAGATATCCAGAAAAGAAGGTGTCTCTTTGGTTGCTAACCACGCTCACTGTCTTCGCTCCACCCGTAACGTTTACGCTCGCTGTCACAGTATCCGCAGCATCCATATCAATCAATACAGAAGAGGTCATGTTGTATACGGTCCCTACGGATTGAGTAACGAAAGGATTGCATAAACAGCTGTCATATGTTCCGTTTGACGATGTAAACACTATAAATCCAGTAGTATGAGCGACTCCCATAGGTCCGATGGAGATGCCCATTGAAACCTGATATCTTCCTGTTACCGGAGCCGTAAAAGTTCCGTTTGTATTGAAATCAGCGCTTTGGTCAAAGACCTCTGTCAATGCCGTGCCGGTTCCTATAACGAAAGTGGTTGCATCACCCGTGGCGGTTGCAACACTAGATGGTAGAAACGCTAAAAAAGCGGGCTGTAGGGGCATCGTTCTTTCACCGGCAGAAGTCATTGTCCATAAGTTAGATCCTCCGGACGGTGTAACCTCAGCAGCATCGAAATTTATCTTTAACTTATCGCTATCCGAATTGTCAATACCATAGCAGTAATTACTAGTGGCATTAATTGAAACATGTAAATAAGGATCCGCTGCAGAGGCGTTAGCTACTCCTGCCTTTACGCTAGATGTGCTAGCGGCATTGGTATCTGAATTTAGAACATTAAAAGTTAAAAGAGCGGAAGTTCCCGTATTGTTAAATGTGGTGTTTCCTGCGGTATCAACCACGTGAGTATTCAGTGTTCCCAGCGCTGTAGAGGCGGCAAGTACGAAAGAATCTGCTGCGCTATTATCAACACCTTGAGACCAGTTGGTCGTTCCTGATACTGTATAGGTAGCGAAGGCATCACCAGCTGATGTTCCGCCTACTGTAATGTTTACAAGCGCTTGGGACGAAGCTGTGTTTGATGGATTGGTAACCGTAAGAGTGTTGGTAGCTCCACTATTTGAAGCACCTATGTTGGAATTTATCGAGTTAGCAAAGTTGTTCGCCATGTATAGCCTATGTAAAAGTCCAAGTACCTGATATGCCTGCAATAGCACACCAGCAAGTATCGCTTGCCCTATAAGTAAGCTCGACGCTATCTCCTTGAGCGGTGCTTACAAAAGTTCCCGCTGCGCTGCTAACCTGACTTCCAAACCTAATAATTTTTCCGGCTGTTGCCTGAATAGTCAGAAGTTTTGAGGCATGATCTACGAAGAACTTG
>ERZ1292642.1492-Hain-H14-01um-R1-1492-length-10964-cov-8_pt1 | contig 10964 bp, 14 predicted proteins | sample MGYA00564403_ERZ1292642 | MGnify/ENA primary metagenome ERZ1292642 (study PRJEB36523, sample SAMEA6512643) | groundwater metagenome | collected 2019-01-09 | study: AquaDiva: Metagenomics assemblies of 32 groundwater samples | reverse complement strand
CCGTTACCGCTGAATTGACCTCTCAAGGATAGCCCGGTTCTGTCTATTAAGTGCTAGGCACAGCCCGATTTCACTGCTCTAGTAGCCACAGAGTGAGTTCTACCCCTAAGACTTTGCAATCATAGTTGCAAGACCTATGCCAATGTGCTATGATGCCCTTGGCTATGCAACACGCATGCCAGCCATTTCCCGGACTCCAACCGGGTTACTAAGGAGCACAACATGGCAATCGAGGGAGGCGGCGCGGCGGTCGTGGACGGTGCGAGCGGCGCGGCATCTGGCGCGGCAAGTGGCTCAACCGGCAGCTCAGGTTCAGTAGGCAGCACAGGCGCAACGGGTTCGGGGAGCCCATCCCCGTCACCAAAGTGGGAAGACGACCCCCGCGCTAAAGGGATGCTGGCCGACCTGCAAAAAGAACGGAAAGCCCGACAGGAATACGAACGCAAGCATGCGGAGTACGAAACGCAACTTGCGGAGGAGCGTCGAAAGGTTGCGGCACTCACCAATTCCAAGCTTCCCACCAAAGAGGAAGCCGACGAACAGGAAGTGCGGGATCGGTTCGCGCAACTCTATCCACACCTGTCAGACCTGACCAAAGAGGACATCGACGCGATTCGGGAGTTTAAAGCCTCCCAGGCGCAGATGCAGCAAACGGTTCAGCACCACTGGACGACGCACAGTAAGCAAATGTTGGAATCGGTGTACAAAGACGTAAGTGCCGAACTTGGCGATCTGACTGAGCGCCAAAAGCGTAAGATCGCGGCGCTGTACGTGTCTGAAGCCGAAGCCGATCAGACCGGGGCGTTCATGCGGCGCCACGATTCGGGCGATCCCACCCTCGTGAAAGAGTTCGTGAAGAACTACTTGGAAGATACGGCCGAGCCCGCCCGCCGCAAGCAAATCGCGAGCGACGTAGGGCGCAGTCGGGTTGTTCCACAGGGCGGGCACCGCAGCGTGCCCTCGCAGGACGGCAAACCCATTGACACCAAAGACGATAAGGCCGTGATGGACTTCATCATGGAGTCCCGCAAGGGCCGATTCGGACGATAAGGACACACTATGGCAGGCGCAGACCTCACCACCCTCTCGGGCCTCGAAAAAGAAGTCTACGAGAAATCCATTTCCGAAGGCGTGAACAACAGTTTCGACCTCAAAGAGTGGTTCAAACTCGACGAGGAATCGTATCCCGGTGGCGATGGACTCGTCTGGTCCCATCACGGCGGGCGCAACAGTTCGCCGTTTTGGGCGAATGAAGCGAGCGCGTACCCGGTCGCCGGCAACCAGACCCACTCGAAGGGCCGGATCGGTGCCAAGAAGATCATGGGCCGTATCCAACTGACCGAGGAAGCGATGGAGGATTTGACCTCCAACGAAAACTCGTTCCGCAACGGCATGACCGACGAGAAGACGCGGTTGATCGACGATCTGAGTCGGCGTGAGAATCACGCACTTGGCATGGACGGTCGCGCGGTGCTGTGTTTGATCAACGTCGCACCGACGACTACCACGGTCAACGTCGACGCCCCTGGCGGCATCGCCAACTCGGCGTTTGGCAATCGGTTCATTGACTCGGGTATGTTCATCGGCGCGGTCAATCCCACGACCGGCGCACTCCGCACGAGCATTCGGCAAGTGACGGCCGTCGCCAACGGCGGCGCCTCTGTCACAGTGGATGCTGCGACATTTACCGGCTGGACTGACAACGATTATGTTGTTCAGGTCGCGAATGCCAGCGTCACCGATATTCTCGATACGTCGTTTGAAGCCGCCGCGTGGGGTCTTCCGGCGCTCGTGGACGATGGCACCAATCGCGACAACTACTTCGGCATTCTTCGCTCGCTGGTGTACTCGCTCCAGTCGTATGTGCTTGGCTCGACCGGTGCGATGTCGATGGACCTCGCGCAGCGCATGGCCGACGTGGTCTATAACAAGCTCGGGGGCACGATCAACGGCATCTGTATGCACACGAGCACCCGGCGCGAGTGGCTGAAGATCACCGACCAGGATCGGCGGTATAGCGGGGCTGACCTCCGCAATCCCGACCCGAGTACCAAGGCGTTCACACAGGGCGACATCACCGTTGATGACGTGAAGATCAAGGCTCTGCGCAATGTCGGGCTCGATCAGGCGTACTTCCTCGATACGAACAAGGCGGGTCTCACCCGTTACGTCGCGGAATCGGGCAAGTTCATGGACCGCGACGGCTCGATGTGGATTCGGTCTGGTACCGGCACGACCGCGCGTCATGCGTACGAAGCGACCTATTTCCGGCGTGTGCAGAACTTCGCTAAGAATCCGGGCGTGTGCGGACGCTGGGATGGGATCACGGGTCAGACCCTCATCGTCGTAAGAGACCTGTAATCAACAACTTACAGGGATTTATTACAATCTCTGTAATAGACTCGTTCAAGTCCTGTCCGAAGTGTGTGGGCATATTTCGGACAGGCAATTCTCAGAGGGAGAGTAGTTTATGGCCGTCTTTCAAACGCTCGTGCCCGTCTTCAACCGCGCTCCAGTTCCGTTGACCGTGCGGTTCGACGGACAGGAATACACGATTCAGCCCGGCGAGGACAAGATTCCTGACGTGACCGTGCTGTTCGCCAAGAACCAGAACCCGGTGATGGGCAGTGCCGATCCAAACAATCCCCATGTGAGTGGGGCGCGGTATCTGATCGTGGAAAAGGGCGACGACGGCTATGGAATGCCTATTCCCAAGCAGGAATGGGAAGATCACTTGGATCAGCCGCAGCGCATTGACTCACAATCGGCATTTCGGGAGAAGTATGGCTCCGACCCCAAGGCGAAACTCGTGACATGGGGCAAGGGCAAGAAGTCCACCGCGAATAGCCGGTACGAGGCTGGTGAAGCACCCAGGGGCAATGCGGTTTTTTCGGGGAAAGACTAATGGAGAACAACAGTATCAATTCGACTACGCCATTGACATTTTGGCCAGAGGGACAGCCAGTTAAGCCTGTTCATGTTTGTCCGAATTGTGGCTATTGTCCGCATTGTGGGCGTGGCGGGTATCAAACATTGCCATATTGGCCAGCGCCAACTTGGGGCTATCCGTATCCGAACTCGGGTACCGCCTACCAACCATATCCGGTATATCAGGTGCTTTGCTAGTGGACGGCTTCGATCAGGTCTACATCGCCGACAACACACGGATGGAAACCCCGCCCGGTTGGTTTTTGCAAGCGTTACACGACTACGACGCCGACCTTGTAGTGCTCCCTTCGCGTATGCGGCCATTCGCGTATGTTATCGCGCGGCGTCTGCGCAACAAGCGGTGGGATATGGCCGCGGTTGATAGCACGACCCAGCCGGATACCAAAATGTGCATGTTGCACGGGTTGATTCCGGTGTGCCTGATGTTCAAGCACGGGCCGACGTGGAGTGCGGAGATTATTCTCGCTAAACTACGCGCCCGCGACTTATGGGCGCACGGTGGGCCTGATAAAGTAGCCAACTTGCTGGAGGAACAGGAAGCCGCTGAGAAAGCCAAGATTCAAGCCGACATACGCGCCGACATGTGGGATCGGAGTGGAGACGCATGGCGGTCGTATCAAGCACGGACGGGGCAGCGGGTATCAGTCCCAGGCCCTTCGCGACCCGGAGCGGCGACGTAAACATGCTCCTCTAGTAGTACCGGGACGGGGGCGGCTCAGTAGGCCGTCTGTCTGTGTCGGGCGAGGATTCCACTCATGGCAGCCACAGCATTCGGCGATCCCAATCTCGTTTGGCAAAAGGTTAACCAGGCGTTGAGCACGCAAGGCAATTCAGGCGTGTCCGGCGCGGCTAGTCCCGCCTCCCAAAACGCTTTTCGGGCGTTGAAACTCCAGTTGGCAACACAGGAAGGCAACGCTCAGCTACAGTTTGTGCCGTTTGGCGAGGCTGACGTGGACGCGGCTACTGGGTTTGCCGGGCCGACCGGCGTCTTTACGCTCTACGGCATGTGGGCGAAGAAATCGGGCACTGGGACAACCATCTCGTTCCTCAATCTGCGCAATGGCGTATCGGGCGGTACAGGCGCGAGCGGCGTGCTCGTGTCCACGAAGTTCAGCGGGCCGGGCGACGAGGGGATCTACATCAGTCCCTCGGGATTGCCGTTTGGACAGACGACTGGATCGCTCATTATGTCGGTGACGGCGATTGGTGGTTCAACGGCGACAACCGGCGATTCCGACTCGCAGCACGGGTTCCTCGTTATCGGCGCGTAACATTCGCTCCCGGCCGGCGCTTCGGTTAGTCAGCATAGGTGGGGTATCCGGGTGCCCCACCTTTAGACACGAAGAAGGTTTCCTATGTCTGTTCGTGGTATCGCTCGACGCGCAACGGCGGTGGGCTACGCCCACGGCACCAACGCCCCCATCTACGTCGACTCTGACGACAACGCGGTCAAAATTATTCCAGCTGGCACCGGCTCAACCGAAGTAGTTGTTGGCATGGCTGCCTCGGCCAGTGGCTTCCGGTTCGCTGCCGGCACGGGTGCGCTCGTCACGGGCACACTAGTCGTTGCAACCGGACTCACGTCTGTACTGGCGTTTTCTACGAGTCTGAGTGGCACGGGCGCAGGTGCGACGGGCGCGACCGAAACCGTCACGATTCGCGTGTCGTCCATTACGACCGGCGCGGTGTCGGTGGTCGGATCGTATCAGGGCGCTACGGGCACCAGTATTGTGTCGGCGTCAGGCGCGGAAACGTTCTACTGGATTGCCATCGGCACGTAAATAAAGCCGGGATTCCTCAATGAAAACACTAGTGTTGTTCGTTGTTGTGTTCAATACCGCGCTCATTGTTGCAATGTTCGCGACTATAGCATATGTGCTCGCACTAGCGTCGGGCGGCGTCGGAATTCTCGCTCAATAATTTTCGCTCTAAAGACGATCGGGCCAATAGATACCTTAAAGGTTGTTTTACACAGTTTTGTAGTCAGGAGTTAGTACACACATGGGCACTCTCAATTTTATGAATCGGTTCCTGCGAATGCAGCAGGGTGGTATTCTGACCGCACCTGAGGTGCAGGACGATTTGCTGAGCACGCCGGGGACCACCGGCTCTCGGATCGCGGCGGGCACCGGCACGCTCGTGTCTGGAACTGTGGCGATTGCCACAGGACTGAACAGCGTGATTGCGTTTTCGGCCAACATCATCAAATCGACTGGCGCAGCGACGGGTGCGGCCGAAGTTAACTCGATTTGGGCCGGCACGATCACCACGGGCTCAGTCGTGGTGACGGGCTCGTTCAACTCGTTCGTGACGGGTTCGGCGACCCCATCAGCGAGTGGCACGGCGTCGTTCTATTGGATCGCGATCGGCACGTAAGCGGCGTACGCGGTCTGGAGGGACCATGACCCTAGAAACACTTCAGGAAGTGCATAGGCAGTTGGAAGACCAGTTGAAAGCGGTCACGACGGCTGCAACGGATAAACCCGTGATTCAGTACTGCAACGCGATTGAAGTGCATGGCGCACTCCAGCTCGCCAAGCAGCTCATTCAGCAGGAACAGATTCGTCTTCAGGCGCCGCCTGGATCGACAGGCCCCCACTAACATGAATAGCATCAATCAACCTGTTCCATCGCCGTTTCCCACACAAAACGTCTATAACACCCTTGACGCGAGTCAGGCCAATACCGCCGCTCGACCGGGAGTGATTTTTCCTGAAATTTCGCGTATTACGGGTACCTACACGAGCGACATGATTTCAAACCCGAGCGCCCGAGGCGTGCGATTGTGTCTGACGATTGCCCCAACCGGACCCGCCACAGGGACGTATGCTCTCACGGTGGAAGTTCCCGACCCGGCCGATACGACGATTTGGAAACCGTTGCTTGGAACACTGGCTACGGGGTTGACGGGTGTTGGAACAGGCGCACTCACGGGAGCGTTCTTAACGGTCTATCCTGGATTGACAGGGATTGCCGATGCCGGCGCGGTCAACGGTCCTGTCACCATCAATCAACATCTCGGCCCACGATGGCGTGCAAAGGTCGTTACTACGCTTGCGACACTGACGTTCTCGGTGGGCGCAGATTACTTACTATAAGTGTGTATATGGGACAACGACAGCCAGCACCAATTACCGGCATCGGCAGTCGCGGGAAACCGCCCGAGCCGCCACCTGCCCCACCGGGACAATCTGGTGCGCCGCCTCAACCCTATACGCCGCCGTATGTGCCCGACTCAACCAGTCTTGGAGCACTTTCAAACTTAGTGCGCGGTCAACGCGCGCAGCCGCCCATGCCAGAGTCCGAGTATGCGTTGCAGGGACCGCTCGAACCCGAGCAGCCTGGTCAGGGCTTTCCTCTTGAACAGGCCCTTTCACCCGAACAGCGTCAAATGCTCCTGAATCTGCGCGCCGCACTCCTGAGTCCGTAAATGGCCGCGACCAAATATGACGCGCTCATCAGCGCCGCTCGCTCCCATTTGAACGCGCGGCGTGGTGAGAACGCCTCTGTCAAGATTGATAAGTTCTGGACCGATGATGAACTTCTGAGCATCGCCTTGCGCGGCACCACCGACCTGTGGGCAGGCGTGATTGACCTCAACGAAGAGCATTTCCTGACGGTAGACGCCACGAATGTGTCGCTGGCAGCGAGTACAGCGACCTTGACAGGCGTACCCGCTGATACCTTTCGGGTCTATTTGATTGAGCCGCGTGACATTACCGATACAGGTGCCGCACGCTTTGTACATTTTGTGCCCCGCGATTACAACCACCCGGAGTTTACGAATGCGCGCGCATGGACTGGCGCAAGTCCTACCGACTATCTCAATGTGTTCTATGCGCTGAGCGGTGCGGGCGCTCCAACCAATACGCCGATTGTGCGAATCGCGCCCATGCTGTCTACCGCAATGGATTTGCGCTTTGTGTACATTCCGACGTTGGGCGTAAGCAGCTATACAACGAACTCGGACAATCCCATCCCCGGCGAGTCCGATCATGCGATCATCGCATGGACTGTTGCCTATGCCCGCGCGAAGGAACGTGAGGATCGCTCACCCGATCCCGCGTGGATTGCGGTCTATGCGACCGAGAAACAATCGTTGCTTTCTCGGATGGTACCGAGACAGGTGCAGGAGCCGATTGTGGTTGATGGACTCTTTGAATCGTACTGGAGATAGAAACCCATGTCTGCCTCGCAAAATAATCTCTCGCTCGTTCTCAATCAGCAGGATTCAAATGGCGTCAATATTCTCAATCGGTTGATTGGGCCTATCGCATCAAGTGCGGCCACGGTCGGTCAATTTACCGATGGGCTGCTTGTGACTGGTGCGACAGCGTTTACGCTCCCAACAGCCAATATTTATCAATTTGCCTTTCAAAACAATCACGCCTCCTCGATCGTCACGATTACTGCTACCAAACAAGGCGGCACAGGGGCGATCTTGGGACTGGTCGGTCCAAGCGGGGTGTTAGTCTATTGGGGCGCCACGAGTGGAGCCACTGAAGGCTATACCGCCATCACTGGCAACCCCACCGTCTCGGGGACACCCTATCATATGTTCCTGGGGGGATAAATGCCCTCTATTCGGGTTACGACGCTCGGAGAGGGCGGCGTCAACGTTGACAAGAATCCTCTCCGCACCGAGGATAACGAACTCCTTTCCTGTCAAAATGCCACCTATGACGGCACCCGCCAACGCCTCGGGGGTTTAAGCAAGCGCCCTGGTCTGGATCGTTTCAACACGGTGCCGATGGGTGGTATCGTGTTGGGCGGGATTGAGGCACCCTACAAAGGCACCGCGAGTGCGCCGACTTCTGGTGGCGGCGGTGGCGGTGCGCCCGGCGATAGCGGCGGCACTGGACCTCCCGCCGGAGGAGATGGCGTCGGCCCCGGCGATAGTGCAGGCGGCGGAAGTGTTGATGGTGGGAGTGTCGGCGGGGGCTTGTTCAATGGCGGTCGGCGCATCTTCGGTGGGCGGCGAATCGTCATCATCGGTCGTATTCTCAACAGTGCGGCCTCAGCTGGTTGGTATATGACCAGCGAAGGCTTTCAGGATGCGGCGTGGCGGCTGAACTCGGGAACTGAAACCACAGCCGGCCCTCCACAAGGCCCGCACAATGTCAACTTTCCAAACGGGGCGAATGCGTCCGGAGGCGGCAATGAACTCTCGGCGATGACCATTGCCAACGGACGGCTGTACTACGCCGAGGATGTCTGGAATCAAACAGCCGCGGTATCGCCCACTCTCCCTCGACTGCGCGTGCTCGAAGCCGATGGCAGTGGCGATAAGGTCATGCTGACGGTGCCCGATAACCCGGCGATTCTGGCGCTCGGCACGATCCCCAGCCATCTCACGACCGTTACGGCCATGATGACCGAGTGGGGGAACGGCGATGCGATCTATGTAGCGACATATGACTTAGTCTCAACGGGGGCTAGTGCGGGTGACTATGGCCGTATCCTTCGTGTATCGGGACTCGATGCTGGTAGTTATGCCGTGCAAGAGGTCTACAACTTCTTTACGAATCCCTTAGGGCTCGCAACGGGAAGCGTCCCTCGGGTCTTGGAGGCGTTTCTCGGTAGGACGTGGGTTGGTATGTGGCACGGCGTCAATACGTCTGATCCACAGATTACCCGAATTGTGCCCACAGACACCGATCCAACGCCGACGTGGGGCATTGACAAAACGAATACCGTGACAACTGTCGCGTCGGCGGCGGATATCACCTGCTTGCGCGCTTACAGTGGCAAGCTCTATTTTGGCATTACGACCCGCGATCCAACGGTGGGATTCGCTACACTCTATAGCCTCACGCCTGACGATGCTGTCACGCTGGAACTCACGGGATCGGGCGGCACAGCGATTAGCCCTTCGGGGTTTGTGTCTGCGGAGTTGTTTGGTGGCAATCTCTATGTCTCGTATTTTGCCAATACGCAGGCGTCCAAGATTTACCAGTTTGATGGTACGACATGGACAGCGGTCTATACGGCATCCACGGCCACAGAGAAAGCTGTGCAATTGGTGCTTCGAGCCGATGGCGATTACCTCTATGCGTATGGCGGCGATGTGCTCAGCAGCACTATCAACGATTGGCTTGTCACATCAGATGGCACAACGTGGACGACCAAACGCACGAGTTTTGTCGGAAACTTGGGACACGGCGATTTCAGTACGAGCGCCCCAGTGAATATCTTGTTCGGCATTGATCAATAAATGGCCTTTTCCCTCGTTCAAGCCGGCACGAATCTCTACTCGCTCAATACTGACGGGGCGTTGTCGGCCGCGTTGACCCTCCCAACTGGGGTAACACTCTCAAGCACACGCATCCCTCGATTTGCCCGATTCAAAAACTACGTCATTCTGGTGAATACGCCCACGCGGCCCCTCTCGATCAGCACCGAAGGGGTCGTGCGAGTATTAACGCCCTCGCCGCCAGGATCGGCGCTGACCCTCACGAATGCCAATGGAGGCGCACTCTCGGGTACCTACACCGCTAAACACACCTTTATCATTCTTGACGCGGCAGGCAATCTCATTGCCGAGAGCGATTATAGCGCCGTCTCCAATTCTGTAGCCATTACCACTGACTATCTCCGCGCGACGAATATCAATATCTCGGCCGATACGATTACCGCTCGGCGGCTCTATCGCACGGTCACGCTCGGCACGGCTTACTTCAAGTGGATCGATGTAGATGGCAATGTGGCGGTGGCGGTACAGGACGATCTGACCGATGCGGGGCTTGGACTCGTGGAGGCGGGTACGCTTGGCACAGCGCCCGATCTGGTACTCATCGCCGAGTGGATTGGGCGTCTGTGGGGCGTGGGTCGCTCGGCGGGCGATGATCTCCGCTACACGCAAGCGGGACAGATGTATGCGTGGAGCGCACTCAATACGTTGCCCATTCCGCACGTTGGCGATGATCGCTATGGAATTACCGCGCTCGTGCCCCGCCGGGATGTGTTGGGCGTTGGACGCCGTAATCGTATCGTGCAGGTCGCTGGCAATCAAACGTCCAATATTCGGCCGATTGGGGTGATTGAGTCGTGTGGGATTCTCTCACAGGAGTCCGTCATTGTCTACCGCGACATCGTGTTCTTTCTCTGGTTGGATGGAGTGTATCGGTGGGACTCCAATGGGGTGACGTGCGTGAGCGATGACGTGGGTGTGCGGAGTTGGTTTACGTCCAACGATTATTTCAATCGAGGAATGTTCTCGCAGGCGTTTGCCTCGTTTGATCCGGTCAACACGGCTTACCGCTTGTTCCTGTGCTCGCCCGGTCAAACAACCACCGACCGTTGGGTTGAATACAGCCTCCGCACGGGAAAATTCTACGGACCGCATCTGACTTCAGCCTTTACGCCGAGTTGTGCCGTCACGATTCGCGGCACCAACGACCAGCCCTATCCGTGCGTCGGGAGCCGCGAGGGGTTTCTTTCGCAGGATGTTGACACCAAGAGCGATTGGGGGATCACACCGATTGCGATGCGGGTCGAAACGCGCGGCCACGATAATGGCTCGCCCGACCGCGAGAAGTATTTCGGGGAATTGTCAATTCACACACAGAAGGAGTCGGCGGGCACGCTGACGATCACCACCTCGGTCGGAGAGGAAGATGATCCCTTCGTCAACGAGCCCGTCGCGCACGATCTGACACTCTCGCGTGAGCGGCTGGATCGGATTGGCACCGGCAAGAACGCTTCAATCGTCTTTGAGAACAACGAAATCAATCAAGACGTAACGATCTACGGATACGAGATAGATCCCGTCCACGAAACGGGCAAACGTTAATGATTGCTCCATCGAAACCCTTTACGATTACACACCCGTCTGTGAGTCAGATGGAAGACATCGATCGCATGTTCGATGAGTTGTACCGTGCGCTGACCGAGTTAGATGGAACGGCTATTACGACGGGGACGTTAGCCGCATCGCGCGGCGGTACTGGTATCGGTACCTATGTCATCGGCGATTTGCTGTACGCGAGCGCCACCGACACCCTGAGTCGTTTGGC
>ERZ1292642.1491-Hain-H14-01um-R1-1491-length-10967-cov-14_pt1 | contig 10967 bp, 10 predicted proteins | sample MGYA00564403_ERZ1292642 | MGnify/ENA primary metagenome ERZ1292642 (study PRJEB36523, sample SAMEA6512643) | groundwater metagenome | collected 2019-01-09 | study: AquaDiva: Metagenomics assemblies of 32 groundwater samples | reverse complement strand
CGTCCATTTGCCCTCGCCAGGTCTCGTAGAGCATGAGGGGGAGATCATTGCCGGCGGGCGCCAGATAGCCTTGGACGCTCACATCCCCCAATTGGAAATAGTCGAGTGCCCCGCCCGCACCGCCCTCGTTGCGGGCGATCACGCGCACACCAAGCCGTTCCGTGTTGCCCAGGGTGAGTGCGGTGAGCGTAAATACGCTGTCGAGCGGGCTCAGCGCCTGCCGGAATAGTTCCGACTGAAAAAGATTATCACGAAGCACGTTGCCATTGGTATTCACCGTGCGTACGATGAATTGCCCCGTGACTGTCGTCAGGCTGCTCACGCCCCGACGATGTTGTACCGCGGAAACGCCGAGCGTGTTCGTGCCGGCAAACGCCGACGTGAACGAGGCGAAAATATCAAGGACGCCCCAGCCATAAAGACTGCTTGCGTTGATGGCACTCGTGGAAAGCGTCACGATGGTGGAAGGATTGCCGTCAATGGCGAGGCCTGGCGCGCTGGCGCCGAGCGAACTGCCGACGGTCAACGTGCCAATCTCTGCCCCAAATTTGAGACTTTGCAGCGCACCAGACAACGCAAGAAGTGCCAGACTGTTCGTCGCCGAGGCATCTCCGGTGTGCGGATGGTACGTTTTGGTGCCGGTATCGTAGAGCGCGAACTGTGTTCCTACGGTATACATGGGATGGGTCGCCGCAAGATACGTATTGGTCACCGTGTCGATGAGGAGTAAGGGCGCGGCCGGCGCGATGGGACTATTCCCCGTAAAGATATTGATCACGTCCCCACGACCATAGACCAACGGAATGGCCTGTGTCAGGGCGCCGTCCGAGGCGTTCGGATAGTTCGCTTGCGTGACGAGCGTCTTCGGCAGCAGAATGTTGCGCTTCAGCGTATCATCGATGGCGGTAATCTGACTGACTGCGATACCCGCCGTGCCACCAATGGTTACTTCCTGAATATGGCCATCGAAAATTTGCAACGGCGTGGTATCGCCCGCGAGTAGGATGTGAAGCGTGATGTGCTGTCCTTCGAGCAGATGCGTCGCGTTCCAGCGCTGCAGCAGACTCTGCCCCGCGCCATCTTCATAAATCTGGACGACGAGGTTCCCAACCGTGCCAATACCGCCGCCCGGGTCTGTACTAAGGTCCACTGTGCCCAGGCTGGCGATGCGGTGCTCCCACGTCCCGTCGGGATTGTATTGATAGGAAAGCTTGAGTCCGGCGGCTTCGCATTGGAGAAGCCAGTCTGCTGCGAGAAAATGGGCACTCTGGATCACGGATTCTGTGAAGATCGCGGAGTCCTCTACGGGCAACCCCGCCGCCACCTGCGCCAACGCTAAGGTCAATTCTGGCAACAGGCGCGCTTCTCCTACGACCTGGAGACTGGCAGCTGGCGTATGCCATGCGCCTCTAGCAGGGACCTGTGTCGCAAAAAGACGCATGGCTGCAGCGAGTGTCCGCGCCTGTAGGAGCGCCGGAACTGGGAAGAGAAACACGAGGGTTGCGGCTGGGGTCAGCCAGGTACTACGGGCGGGCTGGGTGGGAAAGAGTAGTGTCCCGGACGTCAAGCCAACAGCGGCAAGGGTCGGTACCCACTGACCATGCGCCGGCGTCGGTGGCGTGTGTACGCGAAGCCCGGCGGTTTCAGGCAGGAACTTAGCGGCTACAGGAGAGGCTGCAATACCAAGGTTGACGGTAACGCGGGCGGCCAGGGGCCGCCAAGCGCTGACGATGGGTTGTTGAGATAAGTGTACCGTACCGCCAATGACCGTTACGGATGCTTGACGCGGTGCCCACTGTGCGGCGGCTGGCGTGGTCAACACCTCGGGCATTAGGCCCCCCTAGATCACGCGACGCAGGATCAAGGTTCCCGACCAGCTATCTACTTTCTGCGCCCGTCCGGCCGCTTCGACCATCGTCTCAAACCCCGTCATATAGCGTACCGTAAAACTGTCGCCATCCGGGTCCGTGACCTGAAAAGGAAACTGGCTCCAATTGACGCTGGACGCGAGAAATGCGGCGAGCTGCGTCACGCCATCGTGCGGAACGGGCGTTGCCCGCGTCGTCGTCGGAAGATCCAGCAGTTCGAGCGTGAGTTCCAACTCCACGTTGCTGCTCAACTGGTAGACCCAGACCTCCCCGGACTCCGCGATGGACACTTTCTGAATCGGACTCAAGCGTGGCTGCGTCATCTTCGCGAGCGCCGGATTGAGTGTCACAAGACGGCTGCGACTATACGGCGGGATCGGATCCACGTAAGACAATGTAATCTGGGGCATGAAAGCATCCTTTACTTATGCCGTATAAATAGTGTACAATTGCGGTATGAATAAACCACGAGCAACAAGTTTACGATTGAGCGTAGAAGCTAAAAGACTGCTGAAACTCTTGGCGGACAAGAGTGGTATCAGTATGACCGCCAAGTTAGAAGTGACGATCCGTGAACAGGCGAAGCGAGAGAGAGTCAAGTAACGATAATAGAAGAAGCTGTTTTTACCTACTTTATATTGATTCATTTACGCAAAGCACAGGCATCTTAGTGTTTTCGTACTTGCACTCGTGTGGCACCATAATCTCCAAGTCGTTCAATCCTTCGGATTACCTCGTCAACGACTCTCCCAGGATCACCTGCTCCATTGACATTAATGTTCACATTGCCGCGCATGCCATTGTTTTGATAGGCCGGAATAACTGCCTCGCCCTGATGCAATTTTGCAACCATATTTCTTGCCACGTATCCCGTCCCGTGCTGGTAGCTGTCCTCGCCGCTATCCGAGAACGGCGCATTCGTACTGCCGCCCGTGGCACTGACGGCCGAGATGCGCTGCAGTTCCGTGAGTTGGTCACGACTGATCCCTTCGATGTTTACCAAGGCATCAAGCTGCAACACGATGGCTTTCGAGAATTGTGACTGGGTCAGGGTCGAATCATCCAAGAGTGCGGTGATGGACTGCATCGCCGTCAACGCCGTTTGCCCAGCACTGATCGCGGTGTCAATATTGTCCAGATGCACAAGTGAATCCAACAGCGCATCGATCTGCTGGTTGGCCAGGTCAATCTGTTCATTGAGCGCATCCTGGACGTTGGTATACACCTTGTCCGTACCCGCCTTGAGCAATTCCAGATCGGCGACGAGATCATGTTGCAGCTGCGCGACCGCGCCCGGATCTGCCCCGAGGACGTCTTCTCCTTTCCCGAGACTGATGATCTCGGCAATGAGGTCCTGAAACTCCGGCACGAGGGCGAGTTGACCCGCGGGAGATGCAGCATCATATTCAATCTTGAGCGCTGCTAAATCTTTTTTGCGCTCCTCAAAAAGCTGGGCATTGGTAAACGTGGCTTCTTTCACATCTTTGATGGACTCGTCAAGCGAGTCATCAAATTTCTTCTGGTCCTCTTTCAGCTTGTCGATGGAGGCCTGCGTGTCGGTAATGAAGTCGTCGAAGTCTTGGATGAGCGGATCGATACGTTTCGCAGCATCGATCAATTTCCCGATGGTGTTTTGAAAAAGGTTAGGGAGTTCGGTTTCAGCAAAATCGTCCAAGGCGTCCTGTAGTTTTTCGCCTTGCCCTTTAAATTTACGGCCTTGCAAGGTATTGAACAGTTCATCGGCCGCCGCATTGATCGGATCCACCAGCGCTTTTTGCACCTTCTCGGTAAATCCCGACGCCGTGGATAGCGCCGACTGGAAGGAGCTTTCCAGTTGTGACGTCAGCGCTTCCGCGATCTTGTGGGGTTTAATCCCCCCGAGATTTTTCCCAGGACCAAAGAGTAACTCAAAGGATTGCAGTTCTTCCAATTGCCCGTAGGGATCTAGCCCTACCTTGCCCGCCTGGCCACCTTCCAGCGTAAACTCCGCGTCTTTCTTTTTGCCGCTACTCGTGAACCATCCAATCACTGCCCCGAGTACGGTCCCAATGGCCGCTCCAATCCCTGTACCAATCCCAGGGAATACATAGGTACCCGCGATTGCCCCGGCTGCTGCTCCAGCTCCAGCTCCCGCTAAGGCACCACCCGCTTTTCCTTCGATCCCCAGTGCCTCATTGATTTGGAGCAAAATAGCATCGACAGCGATGCCCACGGCGACGGCTTGACCAAGACCAAGCGCGGCTTGGCCAAGTGTCACAGCCGTGCCGCCGGTGGCTCCTGTCGCGAGTGTACCGCTCGTCTCCGCAAGCGCGAGCGTTTCTGCAGTGGCAGCGCTCGCCCCCCCGGTCGAAAAAATGACCGTCCCTCCAATATTGTTGATTGTCGCACCCACTCCTGTGCTCGAGGCGCCTGAACTATTGAAGAGCCACGAATACAGCGTGCCCGTCGTCGGCCCCCCAAGCGCCCCACTCGCCGCACTGCCCACCGTTAGCGCATCCGATGCCGTTCCGAGCGTACCACTGCCCCCGCTGGACGTGCTCGTGCTCGTGCCACCGAAGAGGCTCACAATCGTTGCCAGGGTGCTGCCACCAACGGCCGCTGCGCCCGTCGCCGTCGAGGTGCTCGAGGAGCTTGTCCCAAGCCCAAGCGATAACAGGATCTGGTGCGTGATGGCATAGGCGGCGAGGTCGGCGATCAGCTTGATAAACGCGTCCTTGATGAGGTCAAACACGGTCTTGCTGCCGGTGAGGACACTCTGGAACGCGCTGCTGAGGCTCGATTGGATCTTGTCGCCGAGTTTTTTCCATTCGGCGGCTTGATCCTCTGCCGCTTTTTGAGCAATTTGGGTTTGTCCGGCGGCGTGCATCGTCGCCAAATCTTTTTCCCGAATCCCTTCGTGGCGATACGCTTCGAGTTTTTTGGCAAGCGCCGCCTCAAGATCATCGAGTTGCGTGCGTGTGCCCTTGGCGCGGATGGCGTTCAAATCATCCTGGAACCGTTGCGTGGTTTGCCGCTCTTTCTCTTGGATCGCAGCCATGCCGGCGGCACGCAGTTCATCAATCTTAAGCGGTTCTAGCCCCCCTTCGCGAGCTAATGCGAGTTTCTTATCAAGGGCGACGCGCATGTCGTCCAATACCGTCTTCGTGCCCTTGGCTTGGAGGGAGGCAAGATCATCTTGGAATTTCTTTTCATGGGCGAGTTCATTGACCTGGGCATCCGTGCGTGTCTTGATGCGCTCGATGGCTTCCCGTGTGTCAATGTCACCGAGTTTCTTGGCAGCCGTTTCGGCAATGAAGCCTTTCTCCATGCCAAGATCGCGCATCTGCTGGAGTTCAGCTTCTACCGTCTGGCGCTCTGCCTCAAAGCGATCCTTGTTAAGACGGATCAGGTCCGTCGTCGTTTTCTTCTCAAGCGCCTCACGCTCGCTGGCGCGTTGCCGATACAACGTCATCGTTTCACTCACTTCTTTCTGTTCCGTCTGGAGCGCCTCGACCGCTTTCTGGGCTGCCACAAGCTGCGCATTGACGCCACTGACCTTGCCTTGGATATCTGGGGACAATTCTTTCCGTAATCCCTCATTGGACGCAATGACGGCACTAATGCTTCTCACGGACAATTCAATGGCCTGCAACTCGTCTTTGGCTTGTTTGAGGACGTCGGGCGCCATGAAGTGTTTGGCTCGCTCCTGGATTTCTGCCAGGTCTTGCGCCATTTTGACCAGCGCCTCATCGATTTCTTTGTTCGCCTGTTTAAAAGGGATTTCCGTGGCTTGCGGCGACGGGCTACTGGCCCGGATGGCCTCTTCGAGTTCTTTCCGTTTCTGGATCAGCGCTTTAATCCCATCCAATTGCGCCTGTAATTCTGCTGCTTCTTGGCGATTCGCGGCCATCCGACTTTCTTTGAAAAACGCCGAGCTTCCCGCCAGTTCGTCATAGAGTCGTTTGAGTTTCGCAAGCTCCGCACCCAGCTTCGTGATTTCCTCACGTTCCCCTGGGGTCGCAGTCTCAGGAATTCCTCCCGCCGCGACACTGGTTTGCCGCTCAAAAAATTTGTTGGAGTTTTTAATGGTGTCTGCAGACTGATTGATGAAGTCGACGACAGGCTTAAGGATCTTGAGGATTTGATCCCCCACAGTCACGGAGAGATCGCGCATATTATTCGTAAACCGCGCAAAGCTCGCAATGGCCGTATCCGCCGCGGCAACCGCCGCCTGCCCAAATTTCTCATGGAGGACATCACCAACTTTGGGAAGTACCTCTTCTGACAACACCGTCCCGGTTTTCACCATCTCCATCATGTCCTTGACCGAGACCCCCATGGCCTGGGAAAAAACCTGGAGCCCGCCTGGCATCGCATTCGCCCATTGTTTACGTAGCTCCTCAGATTGGATCACGCCTTTTTGCATCATTTGTTCCAAAGCGAGAAAGGCATGTTTGACCTGATCATTGCTCAGGCCCATGACCCGTGCCGCTTCAGAAACCCCTACAAAGATCCGTTGGATCTTCTCACTGGTGACATTCGTGCCAATCGCCGCCGCCTGGAAATTCCGAAAATTGGTCGTCAGACTGAGGAAATCCAGTCCAAGACGGTTGCTCATCCCCCGTAAGAATTCGAATTGTACCCCTGCGTCCTTGCTACTCCCAGCGACCGCCTTCATGGATAACACCAACGACTGCATCGTCGTGGCTGTTGCTACGGCTTGCGTCACGAAATTACTCAGAGCGCTACTGATACTCCGGATGCTTACGGCAATCCCCAGCCCAGCGAGCACACCGAGCGCCGTGTGCCAGGTGTTCGTCGCGCTCGTCGCTCCTTGCGTTGCCGTCGTGACATTTTTAACCGCCGAGGTTACCTGCGTCGTCGTCTGTCCTTGCTGCTGGGACGCTTGGGTTAGTTGCTGGGTCGCTTGGGACTGCGCCTGGACGGCGCTGGTGAGCGTCTGCATGCCCTGCGAGAGTTGGGTAGTCGTTTGCTGCATCTGCTGCATCTGTTGAACTTGAGCTTGGAAGGTCGTCGTCGTGGCGGCAATCTTTTGCTGGACTTGTTGCGCAAAAGTGGTGATCTGCGCCGCTGCGGCTTGCAGGGAGGACGTAAACTGTGACAGGTCCAGGGAAAGCGCGGCGGTTAATTGCTCGGCCAAAATATCCTATCCTTCAGAAGGACATGACTATAGTCGCGCTCCACCGGGGAACGCCGCCTCATTGGCCATGCGCTCAAACTCTGCCTCGTCTTTCTGGCGCTCATGCGCGCGCTTTTCCTTCAGCCCCTTCATCGCCAAGAACACCTGATAGAACAGCCGTTCGGTGCGGGGAATGCGCCGGATATACTCCGGATAACTCAAGTGAAACACTTCCAGCGCTACGTAACAGTCAACATAGGTGGACGTCGTCGCGTCAAGATCGTGCAGTTCGAGGTGCGGCATACACATCTCTTGCCACACGGCGTCCGTCGCTCCCAGCACCTTCCTTATTCCCCCAGGCGCTCTTCCTCCACATACGTCGTCAGATCATTGATCGCCCGGTTGATGCTGACGATCTGGTTCAAGATGAGGCCCATCTCCTTGAGTGCCTTGATCGCCTGCTCTACGTCATGCACTTTGTTGTCCGCCGACCAGACGACGTCACGATTCGCATTACGGATATCCAATGCCATGCCGCAACACGCCGTAACGTGGGCATACAGCATGTTGTAATGCGTGAGCTTATCGGTATACTCTTCATTCGCCAGATCTTTGACCGTCTCCCACTTGCCCTGGATATGCTCACGCCGAATCGGCGCCTTGGGCCGAAACGGCTTACAGAGTGCCTCGACAAACTCTAGGTCCACCGATTGAATTGGGATCGCCAGGGTTTTTGTGCCGACACGCACATTGGCTGTCCCAGACGCATCGAAGAGTTTATCAAGCGCACACAACGCAATAATCGGTATGGCGTGGGCCTCATGCGTCCCATTCGTCGTCACGCTAGGTACATAGGTATCTTGGCCTTGGTCATCGTCATCATGAAACAGATGCACCTCATCCATACGTCCCCCAGAGTATCAAACCTGAGTACTAGCGACTCACATCCGTCCCTGGCGAAAATGCCAGGATCGCACTGATGGAGCCATAGGTAAAGCCGGTGACCCCGAACTTGATGGCTTCTGGTCCTTCTGTCACACGCTGATGCCCGGCGTGAAACCATGTTTCGTTCAGTGTGAACCCGTAATCATCCGCGCCGGCCGCGACGCCGCGCCACAGGACCTGGACGTTGATACGATCATGCTGCGTATCAAACGGCAGGAGACAGCTCACGACGGACCCAAAGCCGTTGTACATCGTCGTGGTGCCGTTCGTATTGGCAAACGGGAACCCGTTGACGAGCCAGGGAACGTCACGGTCTGGGTTACTGAGTGCCTGGCGCAACCCGCGCCGGTTGATGGTATTGTCAATGGTGCACTGCCACGTGATCTGCACCGGCGTAATGATGTCGTTGTCCGGCCCCTGGATATAGTGGCTAAAGCTCGTGATGAGCCCCCGGTCCAGCACCGGGATCTCGGGCGGGCGCATGCGGCCTGCGGCCATGGCGAAGTCCATCTGCATAAAGGCGACCTGGAAATAGTACACGCCACCCGCGCCGTCGGACTGGGCGCTGTAGCAACGGAGTTCTCCCCTTTTGCCAAAGTAGGCTGTCTCGGCCATGTCATTGTTCTCCAATGAGTTATGAGGATTTTGTGTTTAAAATAGGGTACGATATTATACTTAAATCCTATCGTCCCTGCACCGCCGCCGTCACCAGTCTCAACGCTTCATCGCGACTCAGCAGCGGCCCTTCACCGTCCGGTGCCAGCAGTACCGCGAGCATCGTCTGGCAGAACAGCGCCAGCCCCACGCCAAGCGCTTTGTAGTGGATCGCTTGCTGCACCGCCTGCGTCTCAGTCTCGTGTTCTTCTTGCCAGGCGAGCACCTGTTCGCGATCCGTCAATGGAGGACGAGGCATTGACGATGCCTCGCCCGCTCCTGGAAGACTCCGCCCTGCCATCCATCCTGCGTCGGTTGCTACCATCGCCCCTCCTACGCCCGCGTAAACTCTTCAAGGTACCGCGTCCCTACCTGCACCACATGCTGGATAATGCCGCTCTGTTGGCCCGTATCCTGTACGTGCTCTTCAATACCATCCAGTATGAGTGATCCGACTTCTAGGAGCGTACCACTCAGGTCATAGATCGGCACAATGCCCCCCTCCGGGAACGCCGCCACAACTAGGTCGCGCATCCCTGCTGTGACGTAGCGCGTTGTAAACACTCGGGCGCGCTGGTAGAGATTAAGCTGCAGAAACCCGCGCCGGTGTGTCCCGAAGATACTGCCCCCGACCTGGCGCTGGAAATCACCAGTCAGTCCAAGGAATTCGTAATGCGCCTCGATCCAGGGCGCGTCGACCGGCGGCACGAAGCGCCGCACCCCATGCAGGCGCAGCGCGAGGGGTTGCCCCTGCGCGTCCACGAGCGACGTCTGGAGATAGAGATCGAGTGAGGCGTAGACGTTCGCGAGTGATCCACTTGCAAGGAGCGCCATGCTACGGTCTCCGCTTTGTGCCAAAGGTCGTGCGATGGAGCTGGGCCATCACGTTATACACCTGTGGCGACAGTATGCCAGGACTCCCTCCAAGGTTGATACCAAACAAAGCCCCGAGATTCGTTCCGGCTGGTAGTCTGGACGACGGCGGCGTGTTCGGCCAACCCCCACCCATATCGCGTGCCGTCCAGGCGCGCCCAAGTAGCGTCCGGATGCGTACGCGCAACGGCTCGGCCGTATTGGCCAAGGCGCGCCGGACAAACCCCAGTGGCGCCTGACGACTATAGATTCCCGCGCCGGCCACAAACCCTGCCCCCAAGGAACCACCGGCGAGCCCGACCGTCTTGAGACCAATGCCGCGGTAGCCGCCATATTCCAGGATCGGTGCATACGGCGCCGAGTTCTGGACTTTCCATGCCAACGGTGAGGACCCAGGTGTTACTGGGCTCCAATGGGCGCGCAGATAGCCCGTGTCCACCGGAGACGTCGCCACCAACTCGGCACGCAACGCCACGGCCTGTGCCTGTACGGCCTTACTGCCATCATCGGCCATCCGTCGCGCAAAGCCCTGGAGCCGTGACGCAAATCGTGTCGCCGTGGCCGTCATGGTCATGGTTAGTATATCCGCCATCGTCACTGCCCCATCTAGGGAAAGAGCACCGCCCGCATGAACCGCATGCGAAACGTGGCAGTCTTCTGAAAGAGTTTCACCTCTTTGGCGTAGACTTCCTGCACCTCGAACCGCCGCGTAAAGAGAAGAAACCGATCACCATAGCTGACGTCCCGCATCTGCTCCACCGTCCAGTCCCAATAACTATCCAGGACATCAATAACTGCTTCGGCGATGGAGGTGCGGCCCAGGGTCGCAAACACATGAAAATGCACGTCGAGCCGTTCTTCCGCTGTCTCGGCCTGCGCCCCGCCTGCCTGCATCCCCGCATGCGGTTCTTCCATGACGATCCAGCCTTCGCCATTCGGCTGCGGCTCATAGCCCGACAGAACACTCATGGCTTGTGGGAACGCCCGGTACAGTCGTTGATTATCGACTGTGCGAGGACCTAAAATGCCAGGGACCAGCAGGGGGTCATCGACCAGCGTCTGATAGATCCCCTCGAAAATGGCCGTCCGTCCGGTCGCCATCTCTTCGCTACCTTATGAAGTACACATTATAAGACGCACGGTTGACGAATCGGACCCTGAATTTGCAAAGTGCAGGTTCAGCAATCCACTTCCGCCGCCATTCGTCCAGGCCCATTGCGTCGTCATGATCCCCGCGCTCGCGAAGCTGACATAACTCGTGGCATGCCCAATCCCGCCGAAATTGATGCGGACCTGATTGTTGGCTTGGAGCCCGAGGACGTTCATGTTGCTGAACTGTGCGAGGGACACCACGAAATCGCTGACGCCTGGCAGTAACACGAAGTCCATCGCGAGGGTTGCGCTGACGGTCGTCAGATTGGAAAACGTCTGATTAAACAGGCCACTGGTCGAAGAAACACGCCAGCTGCCGCTCAAGAGAGCCTGAGCATTTGCCATGGGACACTCCC
>ERZ1292642.651-Hain-H14-01um-R1-651-length-18804-cov-8_pt2 | contig 10970 bp, 35 predicted proteins | sample MGYA00564403_ERZ1292642 | MGnify/ENA primary metagenome ERZ1292642 (study PRJEB36523, sample SAMEA6512643) | groundwater metagenome | collected 2019-01-09 | study: AquaDiva: Metagenomics assemblies of 32 groundwater samples | reverse complement strand
TGGCGCGAGCTGCATCCTTTCCGCTCCGCTTGCCTCCGTCTGCCGGGCTGGCTGCGCGAGCACTCCCCGGCGGCATACGCGCGTCGAGCGAAAGCTTTCTGGCAGAGAGGACGCCGAGGCTGGGCTGACGCGGATGTGTGGAGCCTGGATACGTACCTCGCGCCTTTGATATCCGGGGCTGTAACCTGTCTTCGCGACAATCTCCACAGCTACCCCCCAGACATGACCTTCGAGGAGTGGGAGCGTACACTCACAGAGATTGTCGAGGGCTTCGAGGAGGCCGGCAAGAAGCTCGGCTCGGACGAGTGCGACCAGGGCAAGATCGACCGGGGCACGGCGTTGTTCGCGAAGTGGTTTTCCGCTTTATGGAGTTAAAGGGATTAGGAGGAGCAATGATCATCACATCAGGAGACATCGAGGCCGCACGCGAGCTGTTGACGGAGAAGTGGGGTCGGGGCAGCTACCACAACACACAGAATGACACCTACTGCGCGGTCGGGGCGCTGGACAAACGCGCTTCTGTAAGGGTTATCCAGCGCGATGTGCACGAGTTGTTCTGCGAAGCCAGAGTGATCTCCTGGGTTGACAGTGTTGAGCGGTGGAACGACAACAGCTCAAAGCAGGAAGTCCTCGACGGCTTCATGAAAGTGGCTAAGTTCTTGCGGGACAAGGGAGAATAGCGATGAAGGACAGTGAGGTAATCGAGGGCGCTATCGAGCGGCTCGACCGAAAAGGGTGGTGCCAGGGGAAGGCAGAGAACAGTGCCGGCAGCGTGTGCATGTCCGAGGCGTTGGCGGAGGCGTTGTTGGGTGTTGACAGCCTCCACACATTGGGTGCGGTGCCATTCGGTGACGGGGCTGCCAAGCAGTGGCGAAGAGTCGTAGCGCGCCTGGGTCTGGGTGTCTCTGTCCCCATGTGGAATGACTGCCCCGAACGGACAGCCGACCAGGTCCGCGACCACCTGATGACCACCGCGAAGGGACTGCGTGATGAAGGACAGTGAGGTCGTTGAGCGCGCTATCGAGATCCTCGACCAGCGAGGGTGGTGCCAGTGCCAGGCGTCAGACGACGAGGGCCGCGTGTGCATGTCCTGGGCTGTCGGCAGAGCCGCGATCACCGAGCACTTCGACGACACCCGTCAACGCGGGCGGGTGCTCGACCACATCTCTGCGATCACCGGGGGACTCAGCGTCCCTTATTGGAATGATCAGGCAGGCCGCACGTTCGACGAGGTCCGGGACAAGCTGACAGAGACAGCCAAGGACCTGCGGGACAGGGGGCAGTGATGAGGGAAAGTAGCACCGCAGACCAGCGGAGCGATTCGGAAGTCGTTGAGCGAGCCATCGAGATCCTCGACGATAAAGGGTGGTGTCAGGGAACCCAGGTGAACCGTGCCGGGCAGGTGTGCGTTGGCGAGGCATTGGCACAAGCGTCTGGAGCCCACTTGTGGAACGCGACCTGGGGGGTGCGTCTGACCGGCGCGCAGTGGAGGCAGTTCTGCCGCGTCCGTGCCGAGGTTACGGCGATCGTCGTAACCAGGTGGAACGACCAACCGGGCATGACTGCAGAGTACGTCCAGGAGAGGCTTATCCTGACCGCGAAGCGTCTGAGGGAGGAGGGGCGATGAATGGAGATTAGCAAAGAGGATCTGGCGCATCGCATCGAAGAAACCATCGCCGACCTGGACGAGCTGGACCCCGAGTGGCGGTTAGGTCTGGCGTGGTGCCATTCTGCGTGTTCGTCTGATCTGGATGTGGAGATATTGGCTTTGGTGGCGCAGCTCGACACGTTCTTGTACGTGCGCGATGGCGGTGACTATCGTCAGTTTATTCCCAACCCTCCGAGGGTTATAACCGGGCTCACGGTTACTGAGGGGTTGTCGTTGTACGGTTTGGGTCCTGATGACTAGGAGAGAGCAAATGAAAGTCAGTGAGGCATACGAGTCAGCCATCGAGATCCTCGACAAGAGAGGCTGGTGCCGATGGGCCTTCGAGAGCGTCGACGGCCGGGTGTGCGCGGAGGGAGCCCTTATACACGCGACCACCGTCGATGTGGGTCTCTCTGCTTACAGCGCCGCTATCAATTGGCATATGAAGCTGTTTGGTGAGCCGCTTAACGCATACAACGACTTGAGCCAATCAGTCGCCGAGGTCCGCGATCGGATGATGGCGTGCGCCAAGGCAGCGAGAGACAGAGGCGAATGAGCGTCGTCCATGTCCTGCCGGTCGACGACTTGATCGAGCACACAGACGACGACTGCCTATGCGGCCCGGACACCGAGCCAGTGGAAGGACCAGATGGTAGCATAGGCTGGTTGGTGTCGCACCACTCACTAGACGGCAGGGAGAAGGAAGAATGAAGCGAGTGATATCGTTATGCTAACCTCAACTCACATCGAAGCCGCCCGAGAACTCCTGACCGAGAAGTGGGGCCAGGGAAGGTTCCACGACTACGACAACGACACCTACTGCGCTGTCGGAGCGCTGAACAAGGTGCGCGGTGGCATGACCCTGTCCGAAATTGCCAAGCTCAGCAGGCTGTTCAGTGCCGCTGGGGCGCTGGGTCCGTATGCGACTGTGGTCGATTGGAACGACCACAGTCAAAAGCAGGAAGTGCTCGACGGCTTCGACCGAGTGGCGAAGTATATGAGGGACAAGGGACAATGAGCGATCCAGCGAACAGTGAGCACTATGAACGTGCAGTGCCGCCCTTCGTTCAGTCGGGGTCTTATGGTGGGCCTGGATACCTTGTGGGGTTTGGAAACGTGGCTTTCTACGATGTCAGTTTTGTCCGGGAGAAAGAAGGCAGGCTTGTAATCCGTCCTCTGGAGCAAGCAGATTCGCCCTATGTGGCGAGCGATTGCGACAACCCTTGCACGTGTAACAGCTACGCGCCGACGTCCTGCTCTCCCCCCAAGTCGGTTACCTTGATTTGCCGGCGCTGTGGCGAGGAGCTGCATTGGGACGACTACAGCGAGGACTGGCGGTCTGCGGGTGAAGTTCGGTGCGGGTGGTGGGCGCGTCGGCATATTGCGGCGGTGCGACAGATATGATATTAGACGTCTATACGATGGAGAATTGGAACGACGCGATGCAACTCGCGTCACATTGGGTAAGGGTTACCGGGCAAAGGACACGGGTCGTTGGGTATTTGGATCATCGTGGTCGGTGGCGCTACACGTGGGGTTGGTCTGACAGATGACCTTTTCTGCGATGAAACCAACGGACCACGGCTTTGAGTACCTGGTGAAAACAGCCTACCGCCGCTACGATGTCAAAGCTAATAGGCAGCGCCGGGCGTGGCTAGACCGAGTCCGAGTAGACGACGATGGTTGCTGGACATGGGTCGGGCCTGTGTCCTCTCGCGGGTTCCCGCGTTTCGGCAAGGAGATGCGGTCCGCTTACACGTCTATGCTTCGTTTGTGGGGCGTCGACGCGGACCCAGGGGCCTACCGCCGGTGCATGAAGCGGCTGTGCGTTCGCCCATCATGCATGACGGTAGGCATCTCATGGTATCCAGACCGCCCTGTGCAGATCCGAAAGCTTCTGGCTGAGGGGCTGTGCAACGCGGAGATCGCACGAGCCCTGGGCCTGGACTCGTCTATCGTCGGCCGGGTGATCCGGAAGTTCAACCTGCCGAGAGCCGCCCGGCCGAGCGTGCACTCCGCGCAGACGGTTGAGCGAGCACGTCGGATGCGGTTGGCCGGTGATACGCTTCTGAAGATATCTAACGAGTTAGGTGTGCCGTATTCGACTGTGGGAGCGTGGAACAGTCGGAAGTGGAAAAAAGGAGAGAACTAGATGAGAGACGCCGAGAACTGGTTGGAGGAGCAAGGTGTGCCGCGCAGCGCTACCTTAAAGAACGCCGAGGCTGCTTGGCGGAGGGTGGCGTCGCCGTATTCTCTTCGGGAGGTGCGAGACGCACAACGACATCGGCGGGAGAACCCCGTGGTAGATCCTCGGTGGGTGGCGCTGAACAGTCTTTACGAGGTTATTGACTCTATGCATGCTGCTTTGGACGGCATGCACAAGATGATCGAGGCGCTGCACCAGGACATAACCAGGCGAGATTAGCTCAGCCGGACGTCCTCCAACGGCACCTTGCGCTTTGCGTCGCCCACGTCGATCATGACGTAGTTGGCCGCTACCTCGATGACTCTCGCCGGTACCCAGAACTTGTCTACCTTGGCGTGCACCAGGTCGCCACGCTGATAGCTCAGGTACTGGAGGCGGACGGACATGTTCATACCGACACCGCCACTAAGGACTGGTCTACCCAGATGTCGCTGCCGTCCCGTGATCTGAGGAGGTAGTCTGTCCTCCCTGGATATGCGGACGGCCTAGCCCCGACGACGCGGAACGAGTACGTGGGGAAGGATGTGTATTTGACCTCTTGATAGTAGTCGTACTCCACCGTGATGGTCTTAGGCGGGTACGGCATTTTCACTGGCTCACTCAATGTGTCCTCTTTTTCTCAGCAGAGCGTCGATCGCGACAACCAAGTCTAGGAACTGGGTCCTCAGCGCGCGAAGTTCGTCGGCGTTGAATTTTTCTCCGTTCAACTCCTTCGCCATTTCGGCCACTGTTTGGTCGAAGTTGGCGATCTGCTTTCCCGACACGTCCTCCATCAACTGCAGCATCAGGCGAGCTAGCCGCGACTCCGCGTCAGCCATCGGGGGTCCTCTCATAGCGCTCGATAAGCGCTTCCGACAGCAGGCTGATTTGCGCCGCCTGCTTTTTGTGGACGCGCTCCACGTAGCGTATGAAGATGAGGACACCCAGCCCGAGCAAGACGATGGCCGCGCCGAGAATGACATCGATCATGATGTCTCCGACGCGATGGCCTGGTCGAGGAGCGCGAGAACCTCCGCCTGAGTGCGTTTTGGCGCGTCGTTCCATGTAATCGCGTTCATGTTGTCCGGCAGGAGCCGCACGATGGCCTCGTCTGCCGCGTGGCGGTCTGCCGTTGAAGCCTCCGCCGCCGAGTTGTCGAACACTGCACGCGTCAAACCACCCGCCAGGCACCACCGAACCGCGTTATCCGAGAGGCTCGACACCGCGTTGTTGTCCACGTCGACCGCGTAGTACGTCTGAGTCCAGCCCTGAGCGATAAGCGCTCGGGTGGCGGTGAGAATTGTCAACTCGGCGGCTTTGTCGGCGGCGGTCATGTCATCCATTCCTTCACTTCGGTGGCTGTCATGCATTCCATGAGCATCATATCTTCCGCCGGGTTCGTGCGGTGGCTGTCGGTGAAGCGCCACACCTGCACAGGTCCCTCGGTGTACTCTTCGCTGAACCCCAGCCATCCGGGGTTGTGGAAGAGCACGTGCCCGCGCCACGCGACTATCTCTGGGCTACATCTGGTTGGGATCATGTCGTCTGCCTCTCGACAGCGTCCCTCGCGTACTCGCCTCGGGTCCAGCCCTCGCCTTGGAGCTTTACGCGGACCGCTCGCAGTGCGTCGAGTACCTCGGTCATTTCAGTACCTCCTTGATATGCGCCGCCAACTCTTCGTACGACGTTATACCTGTCGCGTAGAAGATGGCGATGGCCTCTCCCGCTGTTAGCCGCAGCTCGTGTCTGGCGATGGTGCTTGCGTCCCGCACGGTGCCGTCCTTCGCGTAGGCCATGTTGCCTAGGGGCGTCCACCCGGCGGCCATCGCGGCGTGGCCGGCGAAGCACGCGCTGGTGCCGCAGGAGTTGTCGGCCCATTTGCCTCCCCATTCACACATATCGAAAGCGTCCATGTGGTCTTGGATGTGTCGCATCGTCCTGTCGACTGCTTCTTGGTTAGCCATTTCGGGCCCATGCTTTCGGAAGCTCGCCACCGGTGGACAGGTGCGCGTCCAACGTCGCCATCGCGCTGATCGCTTCGTTTCGGCGATCGAAATACGTCTCTTCGTCGTTGATGATGTCTCGGAACTCTGCCAGCAGCTCGTCTGCTACGGCGTCAGGTTGTGACTTACGTCGTGGTTCTACGAGCCTGCTCATGACGGTACCCCCTCATCCTTGTTCAACTTGTCTCGCTGCTCGACAGCCTCGTCGTAGGTGTTGTAGACGGTACTCACGAACACGTGCGAGTCGCCGTTGACATACGCCAGCCACTGCTCGTAGTTGACCACTCGGTAGGTGTCCTCCGGGTTGCTCACCGAGTGCGGCTGCTGGATAACATAGGCCATCACGCCGCTCCTATCGCTCGGTCCAGCACCGCGAGCACCTCGTCTTGGGTGCGGCCCTCCGCGTCGTTCCACCGCGTGAGGCTGTTCGATATTCGGGGTTCTCGGGGTTCTCCGAGTGCTCCCCACACGAGGTCGTGCGCTGCGTGGTAGTCGGTGTAGGAGCTGGTTGCGCCAACGGCTATCAGCGCCCCATCGAGGCACCAGCTCACGGCTTCGGAGGAGTAGCTGTGCACTAGCACACCCCGATTGTCCTGGGCGAACCGCCCCTGCACCCACCCCCGGGCGATCCGGGCGCGGGCTTCGATGAGGATCTCTTGTGGAGTCATGTTGCCTTTCCTTGGATGTTGTACTGCGGGCTCATCGTCAAGGCCGCAGCGGTCATCCCATGCCTAGTGTATGTTAGGAACAGCCTAGGTGATCTGGTTCTCGCCAATGCTGGCACCGCGTGGGTGAAAGCGTGGGCGATGGCGTGGTTGGTCATAGTGCTTCCCTTTGTTTCGCGATCTCTACGCCCCACTGGCGCAGGGTGACCGGGACGTCTGCGTCGACCTGAGTCATGAGGCTGTGCAACGCTCCGAGCGAGCAGCGCACCACAGCTTTGGCTTCTTGCTCGGTCAAGCCGTTGACGAGGTGCTCGGCGGTGTCTTGGTCGTCACCCTCGTGCAGCAGAGTCAGCAGGGCGATTGCCGTGGTGGCGGCTTCGAAAACGTCCGGGGTCATCTCATCAACCCCGCTTTCTGCGCTAGCCTGATCGCCTGGCCGAGGTCCTTGGTCGTGGCGTTCAACGCGGCCATGACTGCGGAGTTGTCCGGGCGGCCCAACGACATCAACTGCTGCTCCGGGGCCAGCTCGAAGACTTTTTGGGTGTACGTGTCGGCGAATATCTGCGCTTCTTCGGGGTTGCAACCGAGAACGCTACCGAGCTTAACGATAGTGGGCCGCATGTCTATGATCGCTTGCCTGACGTCGTTGGTCATAGTTGTCCTTCATTCCCGATGGCTTGTTCGAGGGCGAGTTCTACCTCTCCCGGTGCGGACCTGTCACTCCACACGCCGAGCATGCCCCAATGAGGGCTGATGCGCGGCACTGTTGCCTCTACTGCTTGGTAGGTGGTTAGGTAGGCGCTGTAGTTTTCTTGCGGCGCGCTCCATGTCGGGATGGGATTTTTGAACGCCGCCTGCCTCAGCGCGCCGATCAAGCAGTATTGCCCTGTCGCGCGGTCGAAGAACCGCAGTCGTCCGAGCCCTTTTGTTTGGATGAGGTGTAGAGCCTCTGTCAGGATTTCGACTGGTGTCACATGCTTCCCCCCGTTATGCGGATCCTACGTCGGACGTGGTCGGGCAGTTCCGGCCTAAGCTCCTTTGGCGTGCCAAGTGCCGGGTTGTATATGGTCACTTGGCGCTTGTTCTGCTTCCCAATGTACATCGCCAGGTCGGCTCTGGCCAGGGCTTGGCGCGCGTTTCCATCGTAGCTTGAGACGCCGATGGCAGCGGAGCCGTCCAGCGGTGCCGTTTCGCAGAGAGCGCATAGCTGATGCGCGGTCATTGGAGCGATGAGCAGGAACTCATCACCGCCTAGGCGGACGACGAGGCCTCCGGTTCCTTGCATCGTCACCTGCAGTGCGTGCGTCACGGATTTGATCAGCTCGTCGCCGGTCAGGTGGCCGAATTGGTCGTTGACGGCCTTTAGCCCGTTGATGTCGGCTATGCCTACACTCACCAGAGTGTGATCGTGGTCCGCCGTCGCGAAGGCGCGATCCGCTGCGTAGCGGTCCGGCAGTCCGGTGAGCTTGTCGGTGTGCGCTTCTGCTAGTTGCTGGCGCAGGTGCTGGTTCTCTCGGATGAGTGCTGCCATTGCCACAAGCAGCCCGAGCGCTATCATGTCGGCCCTCCTCCCTCACCCCCGCCCAGCACGGAGACTGGGTCGCGTACTGGGCAGGCGGGGGCTTTCACCGCAGGAGGGAAGCGCAGGTTTTGTACTTCCTGTCCTGTTTTCTTGTGCTTCACCTTATAGGGTACCCCTCTCGTGGGTGATGTCAAAGGACCTGTCCCTGGGAGGCTAAAAGACCCGCCCTGTTGACGCAGGACGGGTCTTGGTACTGATCAGACTTGAGGCTAACACACTAGGCCGCCTCCCGTGCCTGCGCGGACGCGGGATGGATCGGCACGATGAGGATGTCGGCGGATGGCTCGCTGTGAGTGATCACCCTCAGCCAAGACGCCCGTGCTCTCTCCGCCGCGCTCTGCTCGGAGAAGACTCCGAACATCCTCGTTCTACCTTTGTACGACACGCATAGCGAGAACCGTGTTTTGGTGACAGGCATGATGTCTCTCTAGGTGGTTGTTAGGATGCGGTCCAGCGTAGCGCGGGCCTCTGCCTCTTCGACCGCTGTTTTCCCGCCCAAGAACTTGAGGGCGTTGGTCTCGACGCGGTTGCCTCCTTGGATTGTGGCGAGGTGCTGCTGGAACGTGCTGACCGCTTGCAGTACCCCCCACTCGGAGCCGGACCATGGTGCCACTCGTGGGTCGTGGAAGTACAGCTCGTTGAGCGTGTCCTGCTTCTTCTCGGCGAGGGACTTGGTCCGCCCCTTGTCCATCTCACTTGGGTCGCCGGTGTGCGCGTTCAGGAACTCGGCCCATTGTGCGTCGCTGACGCTGACGTCAAGCAGTTGATCCAGTTCGGCAGTGAAGGCGTCTCCGATCTCACCGAGCTGAACGTTGAACCGCTGGCGCAGCTCTTCGGCGTTGACCTTCGACCCCGACGTGTGGCGTTTCCTCAGGGTGACGTTGTCAGCCCCCAGGAACGCGGCCAGCGTGTTGTCGCAAACGACTCTTTGTGCCCCTGACTTGTACGTGGTGGCGAAGCTGGAGTCCAGCGACGTGACCGCTGTGATGAATGGGCGGAACCGTTCACCGGCGTGCTGCATCGTCTCCTTGAACTCCATCTGGGCGAAGGCGACTGCTCCGCCACGGAGCAGGCCGACCGAACCGATCTCGACGCCTCCTCCGAGGAAGGCGAACACGTTCTCAAGCAGCCATGCGCAGTTGTCGTGAACGAGGTAGCCGGTGCCTGGCGTGCCGAGCACTGTCGCGGTGTCCGCGCGTATCAGTGCCTTCTTGTCGGGCACGGTGAGGAACTCGCCGCTCGGCAGGATTGCGGCCAGCGGGCTCTCCACGACCTCGAAGCCGATCAGCCGCCGAGCCTCCTCGGTTGGGATCGCGCCTGGGAACTGGCTGGTGTCATCGTCTTCCCGAGCCCACCACGCCTTGCCGCGCTCGGTGGTGAAGCCTACCTTGATGTTCTGCTCTAGCCACTCCTGAGTTTCCTGAGACATTTGTCTGATTCCTCTCCGGTAGGTGGTGCATCTAGGAGAAGCTTAGCTCCTTGTTTGGCCGGGTACAAGGGCCAGGGTTTGGTGCAGTTTTCTCTCACGAGTCGTAACTGGACATACGGGCATAATCGTGCTAACTGGGTGAGAGCTGCGCGTGCCGCCTTCACAGAGGCCAGGTGCACGCCTGGCACGGTGTGGAACCGAGTCTCATCCCGGTGCTTAGCTTCGATATGCAGGTGCACTTGCGCTATTCCTTTGCAGCTCGGCCAGGTGTGCCATGGAGGTGACCAGCGACAAGCACACGCAGTCTCGCCAAACATAGCGAGAAGTGAATTCGGTTGGGTGGACGACGTAGAGCAAGCGGTCAGCATCTGGATTTGCTCGCGTCCAATCTCTGCACGAGAAGACATGTGCGCTGTGTGCGGACACGGGTTACTCCTTCCCGTATGCTGTGTTCGCGGCGTCTGTGAAGTGCGTAGCGCCTTCGAGGCTCATGAGAGGGTTGTCTTCTATCAGCATACCTATCGCCGCACGCGCCCCGTAGGCATCCACCCGCTCGGCGGTGACATACCCCACGCGGATAATCTCTTCGTCTGTCACGTTGGCGAACAGCGCGTGATCGGGGTTGTCTTGTCCTCGGACGGCGCTCACGAATGTCTGGTCTATCTCGGATTGGGCCGGTTGGCTTGTCGCGGGCGGTGGGTCTGCCTTGTCTTGTTGGACCACCCTGTACGCGAGGATAAGGCTGCCGCCAATGAGGCATAGCAGCAGCGCGACGACGCCTGTCACGACAAGTCCGATGAAGAGAGGTTTGTGGTTTGGTGGCGGTGGTGGCTGTACGGGAGGGTAGTCTCCCTGGTTGTCGATCATGGACTAGTTTCGCCTCCCTCGGGCGTCGAGTAGCCTCCGTCATAGAGATATTGGACATGTTCCGCGTTGTCAGCGGCGTCTTCTTCGGTGAGTACGATGACATCGTCACCAACCGTGTAGATCACTGTGGCAGGTGTTCCGTTCAAGTCGTTGGACTCGTACTGATACAGTTTACTCACGTGTGTGCCCCCTCGCGTGATTTGACCTGGTTTACACCTACTCGTACGATAGACCCCTTGGCGTAGGTGCAGTCGCCTGTAGCAGTAATCAAGAGTGTAACCCATCCTTGCGCTCCGTCACGTGAGTGTGTGGTGACGACGACACACTTTACCAACGTCCCATTCCAACGGCGCAGGTATACTTTGTCTCCTTCGTTGAACGTTGGCATGGTGCTCACCTCCGGTTTGAGTGTACCTCGGAGGGGCTGTGCTTGGAAATCGTTGGAAAAAGTTCAAAAAGCTTACGCAGGGGCTGTGCTTGAAATTGCTTAAATAAATCTGTAAATAAATCTGTAAACAAGCCTGTAGGGATTGCTTGAATAAGTTTGTAAATAAGTCTGTAGGGATTGCCTGAATAAGTTTGTAAATAAGT
>ERZ1292642.1490-Hain-H14-01um-R1-1490-length-10978-cov-4_pt1 | contig 10978 bp, 13 predicted proteins | sample MGYA00564403_ERZ1292642 | MGnify/ENA primary metagenome ERZ1292642 (study PRJEB36523, sample SAMEA6512643) | groundwater metagenome | collected 2019-01-09 | study: AquaDiva: Metagenomics assemblies of 32 groundwater samples | reverse complement strand
GCTCGCCAGTTGGGGAAAGCAATTGCTGAGATTGCCCACCGTCGAGCCGAGTCTCTTAACCTTTATGAACCTCTGCCTGCACAGCTTGCTTTCCACCTCTCCCTCGCAGCTGAGCGAATCATTATCGGATCAAACAGAGGAGGGAAAACTCTTCCGAGCGCTGTTGAAGTCGCACGTGCCGTTACCGGCAGCGATCCTTGCGGAAAGTATCCAAAAGAAAACGGGCGGTGCTATTGTATCGGGCGAGACGGGCGCCATCTGGGCGCTGTCATGTGGAGAAAGCTTGGACGAGCCGGGGCATTTCAGATCATCCGCGACAAAGAAACCGGCCTTTGGCGAGCGTATCGTCCGTGGATGCCGGAGGATTCTGCTCGCCGTGGAGAATCTCGCCCGGCGCCTCCGCTCATCCCTCCCCGAATGATCAAAAGCATCAGTTGGGACAAGAAGTCCGAAAGCATACCATCAATGGTAAAGCTGGTGACTGGTTGGGAAATCTCCTTTATATCCTCTTTGGCTGATCCAAGCAAAGGCACAGACATCGATCTCGCCTGGTTCGACGAGGAACTGGAGCACGAGGAATGGTATTCGGAAACGTCTGCTCGATTGGTTGACCGGGCTGGCCGCTTCATTTGGAGTGCAACCCCACAGACTGGGACCGAAGTTCTCTATGCCATACACGAACGTGCTTACACTCAGCGAGATTGCCATCGCCCAAACGTCGGCGAGTTCTTCGTCAAGCTGGACGAAAACCCACACATTCTAGAGGAGCAGAAAAAGCTCCTTGCTGAGAAGTGCATCTCCGAGGAAGACTACAGGGTTCGTATCGGTGGCGAGTGGGCAATCCACTCATACAAAATCTATCCTGAGTACAATCGGATAGCTCATCAGATAAAGTCATTCGATGTGCCGCGCGAGTGGACTCGCTACGTCGCTGTAGACCCTGGCCGCCAGGTGTGTGCCGCTCTCTTCCTTGCCGTCCCCCCTCCTCGCGTCCGAGACTTCTCCGCCAAATACCTGCTGTACGATGAGTTGTACATCAAAGATTGCAACGCAGATATGTTTGGCCGGGCGATGCGGGACAAATGTTTTGATCAAGATATCCAAGCATTTATCATTGACGCCAACATGGGCCGGAACACTGATGTTGGCTCAGGTAAGACGGTTGAGGAGCAGTATTCTGAGGCAAACAAGCGGTACGGGGTACGATCCTACGACACCGGATCTGGATTCATATGGGGTTCGGACTCAGTGGAAGCTGGCATCCTTGCTTGTCGCGAGCTATTGCGCAGGCGCGAGGATGGGACCACTTCTGTCCTTGTTTTTGACACTCTTGCCGCGTTCGACAAAGAAATCCGCATGTATCACAACCGGCGAATAGCCGGCAAGATACAGGACAGGCCTGACCCGAAAAGCGCCAATCACCTCATGGACTGCTTTCGTTATCTGGCGCTGCACGAGCCTCAGCATGTGGTGCGACCTCTGCGAAAGATGCAAAGTTACGCGGTTCGCATGCTGCGCGAAAAGCAGCTCCGAAAGGCAATGAATTCAGATGGGACGAACCTTAGATTGGGACCCGGCCGTCAATGAGGTGCGGCTATGCTCCTGTCCAGCCGTCGCAATCGATTTGAGAATGGAGTCTACAAGATGCAGAAGCGTGTTTATTTCGTTGGCGCCCAGTCAACTGGGAAGACTACCCTTTCAAGTTTAGTCGCAACAAGACTCCGGTGGAGCTACATTCCTGAACAGGCGAGAGTTGTACTATCAGAGAAGGGCTGGAAGCTGGGGGAGTTTGCCAAGGACCTCTATAAGGCTGCTGAGTTTCAGCGACTCTTGATACAGAGGCAGCTGGCTGAGGAACAAAAGCTTCAGGGCGAGGATTTTGTTTCGGACCGGGCATTTGACGGGATCGCGCATGCGGCCGCCAGTACACTCATCGCTCCTGAGATTTACAACTCATTGGATTTCAAGGAATACCTTGGTGACTTTCGCACATTCGGCTCAATCGTATTCTTCGTGCGGCCGCATGTTCAGCTGATTGAACAGGATGCGGTTAGGCCAGATGCTTGCTGGGAGGCTATCTGCCGAATAGACGGCATGCTGGAGTATGTGCTTGAGATTGAGAAAATACCGTACATCCCTCTTGAGTCAATGTCTATGAAATCCCGCGTCCGGACGGTAGAGGGTGTCCTTCACGCGGCTGGAGTTCCATACTATGGCTGTTAAGGATGAATCTGGGTTTTCCGAAGGAACAATTGCGGTGTCAGCCTTTCGGGCGTATCGCAACGCCTTTTTTGATACTGCGGACCAGCCAGAAAAAACCCCAGACTGGGACGATCTCGACGAGGACCAACAACTTGCTTGGTTCTCCGTGGCCGAGCGGGCACTTGAGATGCTCGAAGATTGCGAGAATCTTCCCTGGGCGACGTTCGCTAGGTCGCTATTTGGCACCTGGGCACGTCGCATTGAGTATCCAATTCAGGAGTTTAGCGAACTCACTATGCCTGTGCAGGCTGCGTGGGTCGCTGTTGCACGTCACATTGCCAACCTGTGCGCATTGCAGGATGCCGAGGACCTCGCCTCGCACGAGGAACGATGGATCGGTGCTGCCAATCGCCTTGGATCAGCTGTGGAGGCCTAATGTCGAAGTTGTTTGAGATGCCACGAGTTTATCTTGGCCAATTGGTTCGATGGAAGCCACATCCTGGGTCAGATGGCGGGGCGCCAGCTATGATTGTTGCCATTGGCACTGGCAACGTCGGCCTTCTGGTGTTCCACCCGAAAACAGTGAACGGATTCCCGTATGACGGGGTCCTTCATGAGGACGATCCCAAGTTTGAACCCATTCGCTACGGGGATACTGGCGTTTGGGGACACATCGAGGACCAGGACGACTATCTTGCGTATCAGATTGCGGCCTCCCTCGGGGAGGATAAGTAATGAGCACTAAGTGGCAGCTGTGGGACCGGGAGGGTTCTACGTGCGCTCTCCATGTGGAGTCGCCGCCATGCCATCGCTGCAAACACTGGCGCCCAGTCGTTGAATACAATCCAAATATCAAGGATTTGAGCCAAAGATATTCAGTCACTATGTGCCACAGCTTCGACATGAGACGAGATTTCAGCTGCTTTGAGCCAAAGCCGGAGGCGTGATTATGAGCGAGACTGTATGGATACCAATAGATGACAACCCATCCGACACAATCGACGAAATCAACAAGATCATTCTGCCAAAGTTTGGCCATCATTTTGTAAGCGACAATCGTGACCATGTTGGCTACGAGGTCTTTGAATTAGTTCCTGCCGAGTCTCCCCATGCTTGACCATCCTCTGCGACCAATTGTTCAGCAGTGGCGGGATAAAATCAAACTTAGTGCAGAGTGGAAATGGAAGAAATTCGGCGACGACGCCGCCGAAGCCGCCCGCTTCTATAACGGGCCGCATGATTTTCTCTATAATGCCAGGATGGGCACTGCCTCGCGAGCTTTCGTCATCGACGAAGACAGCGTGACGGCACCTAGCTTCATGATGACGGTCAATAAGGCTGCGGAGCTAGTGCAGCTGTTTGGCCCAATCCTGTACCATAAAAACCCAATCCGCCAAGTAAACGCCAGGAAGGTGCCAGAGGTTCCCCAGGCTCTCGTCATGGCCCAGGTGCAGCAGCAGGTGCAGCAAATGGGCTTAAGCATGATGGACCCGATGGTGGCGCAACAGGCGCAGCAACAGGCTTTCATGATGGCTGAGCAAATGTATGCTCAGACTCAGCAGCAGACGTTTATGATCCGGGAGACGGATAAAGCTCGTGCCGATCTCCTCTCCTTCTATCTAAACTACACCCCGAACGCCCTTGATCTTAAAACCGAGGCTCGGGCGGCGATTGACGAAGCTCTAATTAAGGGCCTCGGCTGTCTTTGGACAGAATTGTACCAACCAGAGGGTTTAGGCATCACGATGGTTGGCACCTTCTACGATACCGTAGACAACCTGCTAATAGACCCAGATGCCGAGACGCTGAGGGACGCCAAGTGGATTGCGAAGAGATGTATTCACCCAATCTGGCAGGTGGAGCAGGAGTACAAGCTGCCTCCAAAAACACTTCGCGGCAACATGGAATCCTTGAACCGGTATGCGGAAAATATGTCGGATGAGGATGCGGATTACAACAGGAAGACAGGCCACTCGAACGACCTCCTTGTGTACTGGAAGATCTTCAGCAAGATGGGGATTGGCGGAAGGCTCGTTGGGGTGCCGGACAGCTTGAAGGAGTCTTTGGAAGTCTTCGGAAATTTCTGCTATATTGTCATCTGTGATGAGTTGCCATATCCGCTCAATCTGCCGCCCCAGCTGATTGAGTCCCCTCCCGATCCGGCAAGCCAGGAAAATCCAGTTGATAAGGCTGTCCAATGGCCAACGCCATTCTGGGCAGATGGCACTTGGCCCTTTACGCCGATTGCCTTTCACTGGGTTCCACGGTCTCCGTGGCCGATGGGCCATCTGAAGCCAGCGATGGGAGAACTTAAGTTTTTGGACTGGGTTTACTCCTTCATTGCCAGCAAGATTCGGATCAGCTGCCGCGACTTTCTGGCAGTTCAGAAATCAGCCTCTGCTGAACTCAAAGAAATCATCCTTTCCGGCAAAGACTACACTCTTATCGAGATTGAGAAGCAGCATGGCACAATCAATGATGTTGTGCAGTTTCTCCAACATCCTCAATTCAACGGTTCAATCTGGGATGTGGTGCAGGCTGTTGAGCGGAACTTCGCCCAGCGCACCGGCCTTTCAGAGTTGATGTATGGTCAGACTGCCCATCAATATCGTAGTGCCGCCGAGGCTGAAACCAAGCGAAGCCAGACGAACATCCGCCCGGACGACATGGCTAACCTGGTTGAAGAGGCAATGACAGAAGTTGCCCGCAAGGAGGCATTGGCCGCCAGGTGGCACCTATCTAATCAAGACATCTTGCCCGTGATGGGGCCTATCGGCGCCCAGCTGTGGATTCAGTTGGTGGAATCCTCTGATCCTGCCGAAGTGCTGTACCAGCTGGAATACAGAATTGAAGCTGGCTCCGCCAGGAAGCCGAACAAAGACAGAGATGCCGCCAACCTCCAGCAGGCAATGCAGATCATGTTGCAGCCATTTTTCCAGTACGGCATGCAAACGGGGGACATGAATCCATTGAATAAGCTTGTTGCAGAGTGGGCGAAGGCCATTGACCTCGATCCAGAGGGGTATGCCCTTATGCCGCCGCCATTGCCACCACCGATGCCAGCTGAAGCCCCTCCAGAAGGCAGCAGTCCTGGCGCTTCGCCAGCTGGCGAAACTGGGCCGCCCAAATAATCCCGACACTACTTTTCCTACGGAGACTGTTTTTATGGCTACCGTTCCACAAGAACTCCTGGACCTTCTGAATGAGGCACATAGGCAGCTGGAAGAAGCCAATGACGCGATGATTCTCCACTCTGTCAAGGAGCAAGAGGCCGATGAAGCAATCGACGAAGCCGAAGAAGCCAAGGAGTCCGCCTTCGAGTTGCTGCAAGAATCCAACGCATCAGCCGGCATTGCATTGACAGAGCTTCAGGGATACTTTGGGATTTAGGACGCATGTCAAGAAAGCACTTCGTAGCCCACGGCGGCGTTATGAAGAGACTCAGGGCAATAGAAATTCGCCGCAGGAAACGGAATTATGCGAACTATATCGAAGGACTCGAAAGTTCAGAAGCACTACGAGATGTGCCTGTCGCAAGGGACGAGCGAGACTCTATCCGAGATGTTCGCACTCGGTCAGCCTCCGATGAGCAACACCGACCGGGAGTTCATGGAAGGATTCTGCAATGGCAACGAATTTGAGAAACAGCCGTGGATCGGAGACATGTACAAGAAGGAAGCGTCTGCCGCTGGTGTGAGCATCACTGGCAAACGCTACATGTCGTCACTGGCGGACTACCCCGGCGATCCCACCGCCTGGGTTTCGGATCGTGGCGATGTCCAGCGTGTGGCAGAGGAGAAGGGTATTGCATGTCAGGGAAGTGTGAACTACCGTCCCCCGGCTCCGATCTCGGGGCCAGTAGATATGCCACTGGCTGACGATATCGTGGCAGACAAGGTTTCTGAGATTGTAAGCGGACTGCCGAAGGCTGACCGTCCGCGCATCGATACTGCCGATCTAGCGGAGCAAGTTAGAGAGGCATTAACACCACACTGGAGTAAGTAATGGCTCTCACGGACAATGCCCGAGTCAAACTCAACACCGCCGCCGGCGACATTTCTGTTGGCGATGAGCTTCTGACAAAAATGGCCGACAAGACTGCGGCCCAGACATTCACTGGCACCCAGACATTTACCACTGTTAATACCACCAACCTTGACGCTGGCGCGTCTGGCACGGCTGGCACGATAGATGTATTCCCAGCCACAGCGGCCAAGGGCAAGCTGCAAATCACATGTGCTAACCAAACTGGCGACACAACTGTCACTCTGACGGCTGCTGCTATGGCTGCCGCCACAACGGTCACAATTCCAGACCCTGGCGCCGCCGCTTCGTTTGTCATGACGCAGGGAACGCAGACTGTTGTTGGAGTAAAGACATTCTCCAGCGACGTGGTCATGAGCGCTGCTCTTGATCACGATGGCACCACAGTTGGCTTTTATGGAGTTGCGCCGGCGACTAGGCCCACAGCGTACACGCAGACGTACTCTACGGCTGACAAGACGCATGCGAATGCGACATCGGCCGATCTGGTTACTACTGCTGTTACTCAAACAACTCCATTTGGGTTCGCCGGGGCCGCTCAGGGCGACAACATTGCTACTCAATTCAATGCACTGCGAGTGGATGTTCTTGACATCAAACAGCTCGTCAACTCGATCATCGATGATCTTCAGTTGCTGGGAATCCTCCAGTAAGGTGATAGGTGTGTTAAGCGTACTGCCCAAGTGAGTTTCGGCGCCGTGGAACTGCCGGTGGCGACCAATGCCTATTGTTCGCCTGCTCTTTTCTGGTTGCCCATCGGCAGTTCCCAGGTTCATAATTCCCATCGTTGTTCACTCTCTCAACAGTGTGCAGTGGTGATGGTTTAGGACCCATATCTGCAAAGAAGTTTTCAAAAGAGTGCCACCTCGCGCACACCGTTATTCCGCGACCTCCGTATCTGTCGTAATGCACTATGTTCGGGTTGTAGCATCGTTGCTTCATTGCCACCCAAGCGGAGTGTTCGATTCGATGTTGGTTCCAAAGTCCGTGGACAGTGATGGCCTCTGCTCGCAAGCATCCGCAACTTTGGTGTTTGCCAGACATTAAATCATTGGTGTGCGCCACGGATTGGCAGCCGCAGGCGCACGCACACATCCACCTCCTCTTTTTTCCTTTGTTTTCGGCCAGGCTAACCACTGTGAGTCTTCCGAATGTACGACCGATCAGATTGCGTGTCACAAACACCATCCTTTCTGTAATCATTGTAGCACTTTTGCACTCACTGTGCGAGGCTGTTTGTGAGTGATAACACCGTAATCAACCCCGGAACCACCGGTGACAACATCGCCACTGACGACATCGGTGGTGTCAAATTCCAGCGGATCAAGTTGATCCACGGGAACGATGGCACCAACGATGGGGATGTTTCCACCACAAACCAGCTCCCAATCAAGCTCACCAATCTGGAGAAGGCTGAGGACGCAGGTCACACGACTGGCGATAGCGGTGTCATGCTATTGGCAGTTCGCAGTTCCACTGCAACCCCGTTGGCAGGAACCAACCTGGATTACATCCCACTCATCACGGATGCCAACGGAAGGTTGTGGGTCACAGCGCTGATTGATACTGCATTGCCAGCCGGTACCAATGCAATTGGAAAGCTTTCGGCAAATAGTGGCGTTGATATTGGCGACGTTGATGTCACTAGTATTGTGCCCGGCACCGGGGCCACCAATCTTGGCAAAGCAGAAGATGCAGCCCATGTCTCGGCTGACACAGGCGTTATGGCGCTTGCTGTCCGATCAAATACCGCCGCTTCCACCTCTGGGGCCGATGGCGATTATCAGCCGCTCATCACTAACACCACTGGCCATCTTTGGGTGGATGCCAGTGGCCAAACTCTGACCGTAGGGTCGCACAATGTAACCAATGCTGGCACATTTGCTGTCCAAGCGACGCTAGCTGCCGGCGCGGCGAATATAGCAAAGGCGGAAGATGCGGCTTCTGCCGATGCTGACGTTGGTGTTCCCGCGCTTGCTGTGCGCAAAGCAACTCCCGCTAACACCTCTGGGCTGGATGGCGATTATGAATTTCTCCAGATTTCAGCTGGACGCCTTTGGGCGTCGGCTACGATAGATGCCGCGATCCCAGCCGGGACGAACGCTATCGGCAAGCTTGCGGCAAACGACGGGATCGATGTTGGCGATGTCACTATCAACAATGCCTCTGGCGCGTCCGCTGTAAATATTCAAGATGGCGGAAACAGTGTTACCGTAGATGGCACGGTCGCTATATCCTCGATCACAACCTCGGTTACTCCTGGTACGGCTGCCACCGACCTTGGAAAAGCCGAGGACGCCGTCCACGCATCAGCCGATGTTGGTGTCATGGGGCTTGCAGTCCGGACCGATGCGCCAGCTAATCGCTCGGGCGCCGATGGAGATTACGAGCCGCTGCAAATATCAGCCGGCCGCCTTTGGGTTAACATCCCTACTGCCGGCACAGCTACGCTTTCAAATGTGGCTGGATCGGCAACCAGTGTGCCGCTCTTAGCTTCCAATGCCAGCCGCAGAGGCGCCACCTTTTTCAATGACAGCACGGCGCTGTTATATCTCAAATTCGGAGCGACTGCATCAACGACCAGCTTTACCACGCAGCTGTCAGCAAACGGCTATTATGAGCTGCCATTGCCAATCTACACAGGGGCCATTGATGGCATCTGGGCGAGCGCCACTGGAAATGTTCGAGTGACGGAGTTGTCGTGACGACAAAGAGATGTTTCCACTGCGGAGAAACTAAGACAGTCGAAGATTGGTATCCGTCGCAGCGAAAGTGGAACAGGGTTCGCTGCAAGCAATGTCATAACGAATACGTGCGCGAGTATATGAGAAGGACGATGACTCCTGCCATGTACCGCGACAAAAGTCTTAAGCGAGACTATGGAATCACTCTTGATCAGTATAACTCAATGCTTACTTCACAGAGTGGTGTTTGTGCGGCGTGCAAAGGTCCGCCTGGCGGCAAGGGCACATATCACGTAGACCATGATCACCGAACAGGAAAAATTCGCGGACTGTTATGCCACAATTGCAACGCTTCGCTTGGTATGGTCAATGATGACGCCAGCCGCTTACGGCTACTGATTAGATATCTCAAGAAATATTCTTAGGCGGCCCAATGCCACTTGTAAACCCAATTAACCGCCCCGCTGTCTGCGAAGGCAGACTGACATTGGTCTCTGGGACGGCCGTCACTCAGACAGACCAAACAGCAAAAACCACCGTTTACTTTACGCCATATCGTGGCAATCGCATAGCATTATTCAACGGCGTCAACTGGGACGTAAAGACGTTCTCCGAAGTCTCGGTGGCTGTCCCAAGTGATTTGTTCCGCCTCTTTGATGTGTTCGTCTATGACAACGCCGGCACAATCACTCTGGACGCCACAACCTGGGACCAATCAACTGGCGCCATCACTGGAGCTTCGGCAGCTAACCCGTGTGTAATTACAGATGTTGCTCATGGCCTTTCAACTGGCGATATCATTGGAATAGCCAGTATCACGGGCACTATTGGCACTGACGCCACCAATGGATTAAATGGGAACATCTACACAGTTACAGTCCTCACGGTCGATACATTTGAAATCCGACCGTCAAATACTGCTGGTCTCGCATACACCTCCGGCGGAACTTGGTATAAACTGCCGAACACTAGAACGACCGCTCTAGTATCGCAAGATGGAGTCCAGGTCAAAACCGGCGCGACATCCAGGCGATACCTTGGAACCTGTATGACCACTGGCACGAGTGGCCAGACTGAGAGCAGCGTCTCCAACCGGTACGTATGGAACTACTACAATCAGCTCTTTGCCCCGCTGGTCAGGCGCGAGAACACAGGCTCTTGGACCTACTCCAGCGCTACGGCGCGGCAGGCAAATGCTCGTCCTCACAACCAACTCAATTTCGTTTGCGGGATTGCTGAGACCACGATACATGGCTGCGTCCGAATCAAGTGCGAGGTGAGTGCCCTTTCGGATGTCACGGTTTTTATTGGCCTAGATGGCACGACAGCGCTTGCCGACTTCATAGCGAATAGCATTCCAATCTCCGCTGGAACATTCACAGTGGTCGTATATGAGGGGTGGTCAAGAGTCAGCTCAGCCGGCTACCACTTTCTTGGTTGGGTGGAACAGGGCAACGGTGTGCAGACAATGACATTCTACGGCCAATCCGCATTCGGCATGGCTGCTGACATTCTTTGCTAGGAAAATAGATGCCATCATCAATCACTCGCCTGGATGAGATGGTTCGCGAGGCCGGCATTCCCATCTTTGGGATGCGAGGCGTCCAGGGAAACGTGAGCATCGACTTTGATCCGTCCGCGACAGACCAGCAAAAGACCGATGCCGCTGCCATCGTGGCTGGATTCGATTGGACTCCGCGGAAACCGAAGAGCCACCAGGCACTCATCGCTGGCATCGCCAGTCTGCTCGTCACTGATCGGAGTAAGCTGTTCTCAGCCGTGGCTGCTGATCTTTTGCGGCGCGATCCCAGATTCGCCGTAAAGCTAGGTATCAATATTCTAGGCGATGAGCCTGACGTTTAGGTTGTGTTATGGCATTGTCAGCTTCGACAGTTTGGGAAATCCGGGTTGATGGCTCGGATAATAATGGAGGCGGCTTCGTCTCTGGTGGTTCCGGCACTGATCGAAGTCAGCAGACTGCGGCTCATGCCACTCTATCCGCATCGTCCACTGTTCACACCACCACGACGCAAATTAACGTTGCCGCT
>ERZ1292642.1489-Hain-H14-01um-R1-1489-length-10984-cov-14_pt1 | contig 10984 bp, 12 predicted proteins | sample MGYA00564403_ERZ1292642 | MGnify/ENA primary metagenome ERZ1292642 (study PRJEB36523, sample SAMEA6512643) | groundwater metagenome | collected 2019-01-09 | study: AquaDiva: Metagenomics assemblies of 32 groundwater samples | reverse complement strand
CAACTCAAAATTCTGTTCATCAATAGAGGCATTAGCTGGAAATGTGAGTGGACTAGCTTCCGTAAGAAGTCCAGACACAAACGTGTTCATCTCTACAATCTGATTCTTACGTGCCACTATTCAACCCCTATTTACTTTCAACAACAGACTTGCTGTCAACATATTTATCAATATCAGCTTTAGCTAAATTTGAATGTGTATATTTACCTGATAGTACTATTGGTAAACTACCCTTGCCTACATGCTTAATTTCAAAATAGGAATACTTACCATCACGAACAATTTTATAACCGTTATAATCCATATTACTCTCCAACGTTATTCTTATCAAAGTATGGAGAGCTTTGCTTATAAATGCTGCGTCTACCATAGTCTGGGTATTTGATCCCACCATTAACTCTAAATGCTTTCCTGCTAAGCCATACATCTTGACGCCTAGAGTTTTGTTCTGCTTTCAAGTCTTGCACTTGCTTAAGTCTAAACATACAAGTTGATTTAGCTTCTTCAAGTAATTTAGAGAAAGCTTCTTCTGGTAGATCTGGTGTAAAGTTATTAGTATGTGTCCATGTAGGTGATACATAAGCATAGCCCTGTATCTTACTAGTTTGTATTGTAGCGTCTACAGCAGCATCATATGAGTCCATAACCACAATGCTGTCATTAAATGACGTGTAGTATGTAGGGGCTACATCATTCTTAATAAGAAGCTCTATACCACCCGGATCAGATATAACATCTACGTTATCTTGATCATTATCTCTCTTATTTAGTATGCGTAGAAAGTTATCAGGGTCAACCCACTTAATCTCTCTATACACCTTCCTAGTTTCACCATCTTTAATGCAATTATACTTAATGAACAAAACTTCTTTTACAGTGTCTTGTATAGTTACATGAGTTGGTAAAGATGTATCACCAGACCCTTGGAATCTTATTGAGCGTCTGAGGTGAGGCCAATTCCTACTATCAATCATACTATCATAGGTTGAACGTATAATCTGTGCTACTTGTGCTGATTCAATAGTGTCATCAATACTGTTAACTTCATCACTAGACATATCAGAAAGTATGTCTTGTGTCATCTCTAATAGTGTCTTCTTCATATTAAGAGGCTGCCACTGTTACTTTTATATACCAACCACTAACAACAACATTAAGCGTACCATCTGAATATATTTCAAGTTGGCCGGGGTTATCCTTAGTGAGGGTGTTACCAATATACATATTGAAGGTTACAGCCCTGCTGTAGGTTCCTACAGTCTTATAATGCTGGCTACCAATACCTATGCTATACTCACTAGCGTGACCCTCTCCTAACACCATTCTAAAGTCTACAAACTGGTTTGCACCTACAGTGGTGAAGGTTACATCAAGCCTCATTTCCACCATTGAACCTAACGCCAGTTCAGTAAAATCAAACTGGTTATTAGTGCTGTCCCACAAGCTACTTATGGTGGAGGGAATATAGGTCTCAAGAGTTTGTGGGCCTAGTGCATCATTTGTTAGCTTAGTCCACGTCGAAGAGGATATAGCTTGTGGTGTTATACTTGTAGCGTAATCATTATAGTTGACAAAGCCACTTCTATTCAAATCTGTTGGTATTGGATCTCCCCAAGAGCCACTACCAGCACCATCAGCAATATACACTGTACCGTCTTGAGCAGTTGAAACTCCTTTAGGTTCATGTAATCCAGCTTCTGGTATATTAACGTGTTCTACCATTTATCAAACTCCAGACAATAAAAAAGGGGCTTGGCCGAGTCTCCCCAACCAGCCCCGTTAGCCTTACGGCAATTGGATATATTCAATTACAAATTGTACATCACCAGCAGTGGTCTTAGTTGGTGAACTTCCACCAAGTGAAAAACCTACCGTGGTTTCAGCAGCAAGCTCAGATGCCCAAGTACCAGTGAGTGTTGCGCTAATATCATAGCTACCAACTACCTCAGCAAGTGAGTCATCCAACACTGCACCATTCGTAACCTCAGTTGTATCAGTACCAATCAAGATTGTTGGATTGGTTCCACCAAGTACAAAAGCAGTTCTTACCTTAGCGTAGACATTGATAATCTTTGCTTTAGCAGGAATCTTAAGGGTTTGGGGAGTGGTACCATCAATCATTGCTGCATCTACGTTGATAGACGCTTGTACCATTGTACCAACAGTCCCAATCACTCCAGCGGTTTTGCCAGAGTCACGTGGGCCGTAATAGTTGTTAACGCCGAGACCGGCGCTGTTTTCAAAAGACATTGTATTCTCCTATTATGCTATTGCAGTTGCAGAGGTTGGCAGACAAGCAATCGTATCTAGACGTTGCAAACCAAAGCCATAACGGCAACGAACTACGTGTTCATCACGAGCACGGTCTTTATTACGCTCACCTTCCGACTTAGGCAGACGACGCCATACACCCATAATAGGCTTGACTTGATCATCTACAATACACATTGCCAAGTTACCAACACCAGAGGTAACCGTAGTGGTTCCATCAGTATAGGTTGCTACGTGCAAACGGTTAGAGGTGATGATGTCAAATCCATACAGATTCATGACAAAGCGTTGACCGCGAGCCATACCTTGCTGGAGAATGGAAGCACCAAATTGAGTAACATCTTTACTAATGGTTACAAGGCCATTAAGAGTTGCTTCAACTACTGGGTCACAGATAAACACTCGACCTTCTGCTGGTACGTTAGCCTTATCAAAAGACAAACGACACTTAATCAACTGTACAAGCTCGAAAGACTTGTTAGTCGTAGTAGCAGGGATGTGGTGAGGGAATCCGTTAATGTTGTTAGGACTAGAGGCTCCAGTTCCACCAGCAGCATAGTATGAGCCACCAGTCTTAAGGAAGTCAGTCTCAAACACTTCTTGAATGGCACGGGTTGATTCAGCGGCTCTAGCAGCCAACAGACTATCAATCTGTGCACCATCCTCACGGAGGTCATCAGTAATATACCAAGCATCACCTTTATATTCGGTAATGGTCAGACTCACTGTACCAGTATCAATTGGGTTGTAAACAAGCGGGGTATCTTCTGCTGCTTCTTGCAGAGTTACTGTACCGATGGTTTTAATGTAGATTGTTTCACCAGAACCAAAATCAGATACGTTACGATAGAACGTTTCTGGTAAGAGTCCATCGTGAAGGTTCATTAGAATGAACTTGGAATATTGTGTGCTTTCAATAAAGGCACGAGTATTATCAGTTATTTGCATCTTTGCATCACCTTAAATTTAATTTGTTATACCATGTTCTCGGTAAACCTCTTCCTTAATTTTACGCATGTATTCAGTTTGCTCTCTAGTAGTTGCCCCTGTTAACAATGATTTTGTGGGCTTTTCTAATGGAGCTACTGAACCCGTCGTATAGCCGGGAAGGTTTACATTTGATGTTGGTGGTCTTGCACCTGCTGGTGCGCTTGCATTAAATAAAGCCAATACCATTGCTGGGTTTTGACTTGCTAGCTCTCCTAGTTTCTCAGCGGTAGTTCCAAGTTCCTTAGCTTTAGCTAGGATGGTTTCTTGGGCCTTCTCACCAAACTTAGATACAAGAGCTTCTTGTACTTTGCTCTGGTTAGTTTGTGCTACAGACTCTTGTGCATTTTGCTGTAGGGCTTGTTTAACCAGATTTAACACAGCTTGTTCATCAAGACCATTAACTTGAGGTGGTGTTCCTTGAGCTGACTGATTAGATGTTTGTGTGCCGGACATACGCTGTAACGCTTGTTCTACAGATTCTCTTTTTTCCAACTCAGTTTTCAACTGATTAATGAGGTCGTCTTTTGCTGTTACTTCCGATTTAAGTTGTGGAATGTAAGACTGAGCATTAGCTAAACCTCTAAGAGCTTCTTCTACACTAGCGTACTTCTGTTGTCCTTGCTCATTTTTAATCAACGCTAATTGGTTATTGAACGCATCATTAGATGAGTTTGTATTCTGTGAGGTTGTCACAGTTTCGTTTGAACTAAAAACATTTGTCGGGTCTGACATATGTATAATCTATCCTAAAATAATTTGGGGTGAAAGTAAGAATCGAACTTACGTCTTCAGAGTCACATTCTGAAATGTTACCACTACACTAAAATCACATAGTATCTATAAGTATATATAATAATATTATTAATTAATAATCTATAATATATCCTGTCTTCGACAGATTATACTATAAATACCATGCTTATTCGTACATTATTCTGATATTAATTCTATAATCTCGTGCAAAGCACGTTCATAACCTACGTTATCAGCTTGTAAATAAGCCCAATTAGGATTGGAGTAAGTTGTCTTACTCCTAGCCGTAGTGTTTGATTGTTTAGATTTATCAAGCAATAAGTCCTTTAACCTATTACGCATAAGGGAAGAAGACTTAAAGCTAAGCGTAATATCAGAGGCTACTTGATCGTCTAGACCAACTGTCCAAGACTTTTTCATTGTGCCCCCTGTACTGGAACTGATTGTTCCATTGTCAAATCTTCTTGACCTTGGTTAATTAAACCCTGCGTCTCTTTTTGCTCTGCTATTGCAACGTTAGGTCTAAATATATTATAAGCACTTAGTCCAGTTACATCTTCTACAAACTTAGTTAAGTTTATAGCACTAGTATGAGGAGCAATAATTTGAGCAATAGGGCTATTAAATATACCAATAACATTCTGCAAGTCTTGTGATTGTTTAGCGAAGTGTCTAGCACCAATAGGTCTGAGTTTACCAGATGCTGTAATATCTTCACGAGTTATTGTCATAAAGATTTCAACACCAATATCATCATCTAACACTCTAATAACATCACTACCATCAAAGTTTCTAACAGCAACCTCTAGCATGGCATTCAAAGCCATCTCCAGAAGCTCTATTTCAAACGTAGAGATCTTCTCTTGGAATATCCTGCCTGCTGCATTACTTAAGGTCTGAACCTCCAAGGCGGTCTTCTCACCGGGTGTACGGATACCCATAGCTTCTCTAGGAGCACCAGCGTAAAGTTCCATCTTATCTTCTAAGAGTTGAATCTCTTGGTTAGCGCCTATAATGCCATTAAGGCTCTTAGATATTTCTTGTATTGAAGCACCTTCGTCTAAGAAGAATTGTGAACCGGGAGCCCACTCATCACATTCAACTTCACCGATAATAGCTAATGGGGGATGTACAACCAAATCCATAGCATCAGCTTTAAGGTTCTCTAGGTGGTCAATCCTATATTGCATACCTACAAGGTTAGCCAATGGCCCCATAGCCCATAGGTTATCTGGTCTAAATCTCCAACCAACATGATATATTGGAGCATGTCCAAACCAGTTAGGCATGTCTACATCTCTAACAGCAACAGCTCTGTCTACTACCGTCACAATTCTATTAGTCTTTAATTCACCAGTGGTTTGATTGTGGTAATCCCCATAGAACTCTAGTATTTCTACATAGTCTGATTGGTAGTATTCATGTAGGTTACCAAACCCATCTATACTATAACCTTCAGCTTTCCTATAATCTTCTATAGAGTAGCCTGCTAGATTGCGCTGTAAGGCTTCTCTTTTGTCTACAACAGGTTGCCAGAAGCCTTGCTCTGGGTATGTACTGGCTAGCTTCTTAATCTCCCCTACGGTCTTTACAGAGCGTACAATCTTGAACGTGTTTAGGAAGCTATCAGCTAATGGGTTGAACACTACATCGAGAGGACTAACCCTCTTAATACGAGGGCCAATATAATTAGCAACCCTAGAACCATCAGCAGCATCTTTATAGCTAGCTTCAAAATCCACTGTAGCAAATGCATTGCCATAGTCAATGTAGTCATATAGAAGTTTTGAAACTTCTGTTCTAAAATGACTCTCTCTGCACTTGTTAGACATGTAAGATTCAATAGCTTGAGCTTTAACCTTTGTGCTATCATCTTTTCCATAACCTTTCCACACTAACCAATTATCATTGGGGAACAGGCTGCTTAGATAATTAGAATGTAAATTATCTCTTATTTGGCACAACTTAGGTGTGGTGGTAGAGTTCTTCCAAGGAAGTTTACCAACCGTTGTCTTAGTTGTGTCAGTGGCAAATACATAATTTCTAAGTTCTAAACACTCTTCTATGTATTCTGAACGTTGGTTGTTGAACTTGTCCCACAGTTGTGCCACCCATTTGGAAGCATCATCCTGTTGTAATACTGACGCAAGTTCAGCTACTTTATCTGACATATTAGTCAATTCCTATTAATATTAACGGTATGATACACCACCGAACCTACTACTAGATCCAGCGTAACTCATAAAATCTGCTACTTTATTATGTGCACTTCTTGAGGGTGCTACAGCTATTTCTACCACTGAAGCTAGTGCATCCTTGATGTCGTCATGTGCAGGTCTAGCTAGTACAAGCTCTTCTTCAAGGGCTGGTATCCAACCACCTTCAAAATGCCAAACTTCCATATTATCATACCTATGTTCTAAGGCTGCTGCTATCCTTTCTTCTTTACTACCTTCGTGTCTATTAGGACGATTCTCTTCAATAGATAGCGTCATGCCATCTCTTTTGATGTAATCTTTTATAGAGTTGACAATAACCTTCTGTGCTACAGATACTTCAGCTCTTAGCTTATTGAACTTCCATTTAGAATGTAATTCTGATATATGTCTAAAGTATTCTATTGTCTTATCAGACTTAAACCTATCTATGTCTAAGACATATATATTCTTATCACAATCAACACCTATAACAACTATGGCAGTGTAGTCAGCCGCTTTAGATAAGCTGAATGCAAAGTCAACTGCTGCATATATATTAAGTTTCTTATCTCTATAGAACCACCTACTACCATCACGCTTTAAATGTCTAGCGTCATAATATTGAAACTTACTCCTAGCTATTCTATCTGATGAGGGGTCATTAGGATCGTTATAATACTGTGAATAGAATTGAACTCTATCAGAATATTCCCCTTTAATCCTAGCCAGCACACTCATATTAAAACCAAAGGCTTTACCATCTTCTCTAACACGTCTAGGCCAAATAAATATACCATCTGACTCTACAGCAAACTCTTTAATCTCCCATACAAGTTTCTGATCTGTCTTAATACCTTCATCATCATACACATCATACACCTGATCTTTCCAAACAGAATATATGTCATCAGGGTGATAACGTGTACCACAGGCCATTGTCAATCCACCAGCATTACGTATGGAGGTGAACTGTGAAGCCTTCTTAGAAACACTCTCTCTACCATCCTCAGTGTAAGCATTCTCAGGAACCACTAAATCGTCTGCTATGATGACATCAGCGTGCCACCCTGTGGTGTTAGTGGTTAAGCCAGCTATCTTCAGTGTAGCGTCTCTTACGCCCTCTGAGGAACGCTTAGGGTGGTCAATCATTATTGAACTAGCACACCACTTCTCACGCTTCCCTTCATTAGGGTGGATATACTCAGGGAAATATCTACAATATACAGAAGAACATAACATGTTCTGTATTGAGTATAACTGAGTTATAGCAAGTTCTGCTGTGGCTGATACATATAACATGGTGACTTCTGGGTGCCTAGTTATAACCCATACGCACCAAACAGCAACCATATGAGACTTTAAATGTGCTCTAGGTAACATTGTCAATTTATTACTAGAGAACTCATCATTAACTCCGAACAATGAATAGTCTTGCATCCACTGGAATATCTCCTTATGGACGTCACCATACATATGTCCGGGGTTAATAAGCTGAGCAAAATAGAACAAGTCTACTAATGCCCTCTCTCTAACCTCTTTGGCGGCCTCTGGCATCCTACTTAACTTCTTCTTAGCCTCCACCAACCAATCATCATCAGCCATGCATCACCTATTTGTCTACAGCCTTAAGCCTAATTATATCAGCTTTAAAGTCTTCATTTAGACGTTCGTTAATATTATCTTCTCTTTCTTTTTCATTCTTAGTTGGACGTCCAGCAGCTCTCTTTTCCCAACCTCTATCTGCTATCCACTTAGCTGCTTGGAACCCACCAGATTCACTAGCACTCATACTTATAATGTCTCTTACAGCTTGTGAGCGTAACTTATACTCAAGCTCTTCACGCCACTCATCAAAATACTTACGAAGCACTTTATTCTCATTAAGACGCTTCCAGTGTGACCAGCTAAGGAGATATGTCCTAGCAAAATCATACTCTGTAGGATCTTCACACTTTAAGTATATCTGTTTAAGTGAGGGATAGAGCTTACCATTATACTCATGGTCTTCTTCTTTCAATGTGTATACAGCAAACTCTGTGTTATAACCTATCTCCAAGAATAACCCCTGTGTTAGCGGGTTACCTCTACCATCTTTAAATTTAGACTTATCTACCTTCATAATTACTTCCAGATTTCTCTTGGGTCAGGCACTGCCGATACACGCCATGATCCCACCTTTATAACTGGTGTACCAGCTACAGCACCATCTAACTCCATCTCAACCCTAGTTCTTAAAGCGGTTGATCCACTTACAATTTGGAAAGGTGGTGTGACTAGCTTGCCACTCCAAGCTTCTGAAGGGAATGGTTGCAGTACACCAGAGCTATACTCCTCTAATGAGTAACCAGTCACACCCCCAGTACCTTGGTCTTTAAAGTATAGCTGTATTGACCTCCAGCCCGCATAAGCCGCCACATCCACATCACAAGAAGCCTGCACCCAAGTGCCTGCTGCAAATGTATGGGCCATGTCAGCAGTTGAAGTGCGGAACAAGAACCTCTCAAATGCTGCTCCAGCGGGCGTGAATGTTAATACCTGCCAATCACCATTGTTATCGGCCCTAGTCTCCTTAGAGGAAACAACAGTGACTGCTGCACCTATAGATCTTTCTATCCTACAGGAGGTTGCTGTGTCCCCAGTTGCTCCAGTACCTTCAACGCCAGTATTACCTTGGAGCATTGGATTTGGGAAGATGTTACCGTATGGATTATATGTAGCATCATAATCATCATCTTGACCAATTATACGTACCTGTCTAGGGGGCATGAATCCACCTAAGTAGGCAGCTAATGCTTTACCTATGTAATATCCACCTATGACGTTCTCATGTATCCCATCATCACTGTAGCCAGTCAGAGGTTCACCATCAACGTTAGCTGGGTCAACCCAAGGTTGGTTCCAATCAAAATACATACAACCTTGTGTCTTAGCTGCATACCATCTACGCCAAGCATTAACACGTTGAGCCTTCTTACGAGCTTCTGAACCACTTGCCCAGCTACTAACTGCCCTTGCTAATATAGGGAGAATTATAACCCTAATACCATGTCTAAGTAAGGCTTTATAAATAATTTCACTGTTAGCAATTATAGTTTCATAACTGTCTGTATTAACCTCGTTAGTACCATTATCCACTATAACTATATCTGGTTGCATAGCTATAAGACTACCAAGTCTAGCTATAATCTCTGTAGACACTTGACCACTAACACCATGATTAGCACCTGTAAAATTCCTACCGTTCACATCAGTAGTGTCATGCCAAATACTATAAGTAAATTCTGGGCCTAATACTTGAGCCCAAGCTAGTGGGCCACGAGAGTAATTAGACACCTTAGTTGCTGTAGCAACACTGTTATATTGAACCAATGATGTACCTATAATAGCCACCTTAGTTCCGGGTGGACTTAAATAAGGTATGCCAGTTCGTTTTGAATATTGTTTTGTCATGTGTCCTAATTACCTATACAAGACTATTTCAGAGTGGACTAGAGTTACAAACTCTGTGATTACTGCTGGAGCTGCTGTAACCTCAACAGTGAAACTATTAGCTGTGTTTATAGCTGCTGCTATAACGTCGGATGTACTACCATTGAATGAAGTGGCACTACTAACATACCCTACTTGAGCACTTAATGAGTTGTCATTCCTTATTCTGTAAGACTGGTTTAAACTTTGTGAACTAGCTCCACTGAAGCTGTACATGGTGGAACCACCAACCTTAACTTTAATACTTTTTACCCCAACACTATTAGTCATCCTAAACAGGTTTTCAACATCAATGTAGGAGTTAACTAACATAAGCCCAGCAGGTACTGTTACAGAAATTAAAGTGGCATCTGCTGCTACACCATTACTTGTGGTAGTTACACGGCCTGCTGACCTACCAAGAGGTATTGGTGACATAGCATCCCATGTTGTACCATTACTACGGAACCAAACATTATAGTCAGTTACAATTACTTTCTCACCATACATTGCAGAAGCACTTGGTAGGTTAGCAAATGTACACTCCAAGATGGTTCCTGGAGCTTTTACATGATTACCTATTCTTGATATTACATTCATACTAATTTAACCCTCCCAGTCATTCTTCCAAGTCTCATTACTAACGTACTGTTAGGGGCAACACGTAATCTACTACGCACTGTAAGTGACGTAGCACCGCTGTCTATAACTGCTGAAGGTGTTTGATATCTACCACGTTCTCCAACAAAGAATTGTGGTATTTCAGTTTCAGTTGCATCACTAAAGTCTGATATAGACTTGTTAGTTGTTACGTTATCCATAATACCAAAACTGTTACATACCAATGCTTGATCAGTCATATATTGAATTTTGTAATCAGCCATCATATATGCTTCAGTAACACCGGGAACATAACCAAGTCTACACTCAAACACAGCCGTACCAGATGTGAATTGTTCACCTAATCTGGTTGGGTAGGTTGGTTCTGTGCTAGCATGTGAAGTTCCACTGGTTACACAAACATACCAATAGCCATTAGCAGTTGCTGGCTTAACCCAAGAACTATTTATTGTATAAGCTGTGTTCTGTGCGAATGTACTTGGTGGCGTTATAGTCATTTTCAAATCAACTATAGTTTCAGTACCTGCTGTCACAACCCCTACTTGCCACCAAGAGTACTGGTCAAACCCAGCATCATCATATTGCACTATGGAAGAAGTTACTGACGTTGGCGTACCACTCACAGTCTCTAATGTCCATCCTGCTGGTATTGTTCCAGTTGGTGTTGGTGTGCCACTAGCTGT
>ERZ1292642.1488-Hain-H14-01um-R1-1488-length-10985-cov-5_pt1 | contig 10985 bp, 19 predicted proteins | sample MGYA00564403_ERZ1292642 | MGnify/ENA primary metagenome ERZ1292642 (study PRJEB36523, sample SAMEA6512643) | groundwater metagenome | collected 2019-01-09 | study: AquaDiva: Metagenomics assemblies of 32 groundwater samples | reverse complement strand
GTCCTTGTCGATGGCGTGTTGTTCCGAGTCGGTGGCGAAGTCGCGCATCCGCAGCCGCTTCTCCGCGATGGCGACATGACATTCACAAAGGCACGGGCTGCCGAGTTTGTTGGAACAGGCCGCAGCGTCGCCACCGTACTCTTTGCATGAGCAGCAGATGAAAAGCGTCCCCATTATCATCTCCCAAATTGGTCAGCCGGGGTGAGCGGCTTGCCTGGATGGTTACATCTGGTCAATCGCCACGGTCAGGGCGTCGATCTCACTCTTCACGGCGTCCAGCCGCTTTAGTCGGTCCATATGCTCCGCAGTCGCCATCCCGAGAGCGTCCGGTCCCTGCGGGTAGTAATCGCGGCCGTTGGGGGCGGTCTTTTTCAGCATCTCATAAGCGGTGTCAAGGGCGTCGCTGGCCTCAGTCAGGGCCAGTAGAAGCCGATCCTTGCTTGTGCCGTTGGAGTGAATCGATGGTAAAATCATGGCCCTCTCCGGTTTGTCAGGTGTTTCCTTGTCCTCTGTACCTCTTATATCCCAAAGCGCGGCCAAGGGCGGACACGCGGGCAAAATAAATTCCCGGCGTGGCCTGGGACGTGGAGGAAATTGGCGGGGAAAGCTGGAAAGCGGTGTCCGGGCCGGCGGGTGTTTCCGAATACACCTGTGAGGACGGAAACGATACTCAAGCGGGGAAATGCGATGACGACTTGGTGCCTTTTGATTGTGGACGGGGCCGGGAACATTACTCAATGGACGCGAGGCAGCGAGGCTGAATGCCGCGCCGCTCTGAGTCGTTTGCCTATGAACGGATATGCGGAGTATCGGTTACTCCGTTGGACCGGGAGCGAGTGGAAGTGATGAAAAAAGGCCACCGGGGCTGTAACCCCGGCGGCCCACTCACAGGAGACGGACACGATGCAGCAGCAGTATCCTACCCCCCATGATGCCCGCTGGTAAGCCGCTTGGGACGCCCAACTCCAGGAAGCAATGGAAGCGGCCCCTCACGGCGTCTACGATGCGGATGATATTCGTCCTACCCAAGCCGCTCGGGACGCCCTGGCGGCGATCCTGGCGGGAAACCCGCCCTTCTAAAGGAGAGACGACGATGGCACAGATCGCAGTGTTTCAGAAAAAGACGCCGATAAAGGTGGAAGTGCAGCCAATCCAGGATCACGAGCCGAGGCACGTGCTTCGGCTGGACACTGGCGACGATTGGCTTAACGTCCATCTCAAGGACTTGGCGGCCGCCCGCGCGATTGGGCAGAAAATCCTTGACGCCGTAGCGGAGTTGGAAGAGCCTGCCACGGTAACGCTGCCGGCCGACGCTATTGCGGCCGTGCGGGAGAAGGCCGCTAAGTTCCCTTTTGACCGAGAGTACAACTGAGCCACCCTACGGCCCTCGTCTGGCATCCGCGACGACATGGTACGTTCCTCCTGTCGCGGCAATTCCGGGCGAGCCAACCCGCAACGTGCCCATGTTACCGGGGATCGCTCTTTCTCACGGGGAGAGTGAGCGTTGCGGGTGCCGTAGGATTTACACACCAAACAGGAGAAGCAATGGACAGATATGTCTCAGGGAGTGGCTTGGATCGCACGGATAAAGAATGTCGCCTTGACGCTCTAGAGCGGGCGTTGCGAACCGAATTCTCCGATGAAACCTATGCCCAGCTAAAGAAGCTGACGGCAAAGGCGATTCAAGAGGTGCATGTCGCGCTGCAAGCACGCATTCCATGATCGCTAGGATTTGCACTCTTTTTAGGAGAGGATCGAAATGAACATCAAGATGTTTGAAGTGCGGGACAGGAATACGCTGATACCTGTCCTGGCCATTCAGTTGCGGCCAAGAGAAGAGGTTGAACGCTTTTTACTTGCGCGGGCTGGTTATGGTTATACGCCCAATGACCAGGCGGAATACATATTTCTGTGCAAGATCAGCGGCGGAACGGACGGCCAATACGATCCGTTTCTCTGGGGCGATCGCACGATGCTCAACGCCCACTTGCACATCGCAAAGCACTTCGAGGTGCTGAAGACCGGCGACGTGGTGGACGTGGAATTCCTGCTGCAAGAAACGCGGGTCGCCAAACAATCTGAGCGGTTTTTGTCCGGCCCGGCGGGCATTACAGGATAAGCCTGTAGCCCGAGAACCTTCCCCGGTTCCGCACCGCTAAAGCAACAGAGTGGGGCAAGGACGCCAGCGGAACCGGGGATTGCGGGGCGTGAAGTTCACGGCGAAAGCACGATGTACGGGTTCGACTCCCGCGCGCTCCATGAATGCGTCTGCGGCGTGGTGTGGAGGCGGAGAACACGCAGGAGCTGGGATGCTCCCCTTCGGGTCGGGAACGCGGCGATTGAGTCGCATGGTCGATAAAACGGTTGATCCGAAAGGCAACTGCGGCCCTCAACTGACCCCCTTGGACTGTCGAGAAGACGAGACCAAGAGAAGAAACTACAGTCTGGGGCGGACATAGCCCTTAACGGTTAGAATCCGGCCAGACGCATTCTTTTACACCAGGAACCCTGAGCCAAGAGGCCCTGTCTCCGTGGCCGCAAGGCCGCTAGTTGTCTCTGTCCCGCCGACGACAGGCTCTACGCGGGAACGCCGTCCAGGGTGGTGAGCGGCAACGTCAGCTTAGCTGGACAGACGTGACAGCCGGGAGAGACCGGCGTAGGGGTGCCCGGCAGTGGAGAGCAAGCCCGACTGTACATCGGGCCGCCGAAAGGCTGTGCTGGTTCGACTCCAGCGGACCCCATTTATCGTCCTTAACCTTTGAGGAACCCATGAGCCAAGAAATTGTGACACGCGATGGCGAAGTGATTTCCGGCGCTCTTATGCCGGCGATCACGATTGAGCAGATGGTGAGCCGTCACAAGCTGATTCAGCAGTGCGCGGCGCAGGTCATGAAAGAGGGGGCCGACTTTGGCGTCATCCCCGGTACGGAGCGGAAAGACGGCACGAAGAACCTCGTACTGCTCAAGCCTGGCGCCGAGAAGCTCTGTACGCTATTCGGCCTTACCCCGGATTTTCAGGCGGACCAGAACGTCGCGGACTTCGACAAGGGGCTGTTCTTCTTCTCCTATCGTTGCGTGCTGCTTCGCGGCGCGGCGCAGGTCATGAACGACGCCGGCAAGGTTGTCACGATAGGGCAGATCGTAGGAATGGGCATTGGCAGTGCCAACAGCCGGGAGAAAAAGTATCGGCGTGAGGCGCGTTCCTGCCCATCGTGCGGGGGGACGTTCATCAAGAAGAGTAAGTTCCCACCGCGAGACAACCCCAACCTGGCCCCCAGGTGGTACTGCTATGGGAAGATCGGCGGGTGCGGAGCGGAATTTGAGGCCGACGACCCCGACATTCTGAATCAGGGCGGACAGGTAGACGTGAACGAAGCCGCCGAACTGGTGAACACGCTGCAAAAGATGGCGCAGAAGAGGTCAATGGTCGCTGCGGTTTTGGTAGCGACGAACGCCAGCGACCTCTTCACCCAAGATTTTGGTGAGGAAGAACCGGCGCGTCAACCTGCTCCGGCAAGGCAACCGGAACCGGAGCAAGAGCAGGTAATCAGCGCCAAAGGCTGCGCGAATTTCCGGCGCCTGTTCGTGCAGCATGGCCTATCGGAAGCGAAGGTATGCGCCGCTTATGAAGTCGCCCACCTGGAAGACATGGGTAGCCGGTCGGCCGAAGCGGTCTACGCGATTTTGAAGGCCGGCGGGCGGCCGGAATGGAAGGAAGCCACGGACGGCGAGCCAGTGGACGATGCGGGCGAGATCCCCTTTTAAGGAGAACCTGTGCTTACGGAGTTTCAGCGGAACAACATCGCCGCCCTGACTGACGAGGCGTTAGGCAAGGAATGCGTATCGGCGATTCGGCTGGCGAATCGTATCCCGGATGGATTCAACCGCCTCTGGAGGGATGGTTGCTACGGCGAGGCTAACCGTCGTGGCAAACTGTACCTGTACCTCGCCGCCTTGGAAGAAGTGCGGTTGGAGAACGCGGCGTCCCGGGTGTTGAACGCCAAGCCCCCGAGTTAAGGAGATGACTGATGGAAATGTGGAAAAAGGTCTGGCGTGAAGGGGTCCTACCGCTCTTGTCGCAGGACCACCTGGAAGCCATCCGAGACGCTCTAATGACGGATGATCCGCGGCTGATGCAAGGCGGCACGACGACTCCGCCGCCTCTCCAGTGTGTCATGGATTGGCCGGTGGAAGCCGTCTGCTTGCTCGCCTTACCCGGGATGGTGGATTGTGGGGGCTGGGGACAGGCAACGGTAGTGGAGGTGGAAGAGCGATTCGGCAAGATGTGCTTCGACGTTGACAATCTGATCGGCGAAACGGCAGGCTGTCGGTGGCTGCTCAACTGGTATGACGAAACGCCCCGCGACGAAATGCGGCGTTTACTCCTGCCAGAAGTAGAGCGTGGCGTGGCTATGCTGAAAGATCCGGTAGAATAATCGCCCCTAACTTCGCCCCACAACAGGAGAGAGAAATGTCGGATGAAAACGGTCTGAAAAAGAAGGGCTCCCACTTGACGCACGAGCAGTTTTACCAACTCGTGCAATGGGTCGCCAGCAACGGCGAGCGGCTCATGAAGGAAAAGCCGACCTACAAGGAGGCTGCACGTCAAGCCGCTGCGGCCTTGGGAGTCGAGGGGGTTTCCGAAGACGCTTCGCTGAAGAAAGCCATGAAATTGGCTGGTATCGAATGGGAATCGGCGTGCGCCGGCGGCCGGACATACGCACGGATCAAGCCGGCGGACTACGAGGCGCTGAAGACCCGGCTGAAGCAGAGCGAGGCTGACGTGGCGGTGCTGCGCGGGTTGATACACCACCTGTACACAGAGATTGGGGCGAAACCACCGGCCGGCTACGTCATTCCGCAGGCGGTCTACGCTCCAACCTCGATGCAGCGAATCAGCGACGGCGGGCGGTGAAACCTAAACTCGCCGGGAGCGCGTCCACTCCCGGCGATACGCAAAGGAGTCTGACATGCTAGGAATCTGGAATTGGATTGAGCAAAGCGACTATGCCGCCTTCATGCGGGGCATCCGGCGTGGTCTGGACGAGCTTCAGTCCGCCCCGGTGGACGTGGAGCCGGTGCCGCGTCTGACGTTCTCAGGGGAGAAAGAGAGGAAAAAGTGAGCGAACTAACCGATTACATCCACGAAAGGACGTTGGAGCGGGAGGCTGAGAGCATGTACGCCGCTCTGGTAAGTATCCGCGACCATGACCCCGAGACGTGCGGCGGAGTGTCATCAGATGATTGCTTGGACAAGGTGCGAGAGATCGCACGAGCGGCAATCGCCAAAGCGGAGGATCGCAAGTGAGCGACCGATTAGACGATTCCATTGTTTTCGACGCCCACCCACCGGGGCCGCAAAGCTCGGCGGTTGGGGATACGCGGCGGGTGAAAGCCTTGCTGGCGGCTGCGGAGGGGATTCAGACGGTCGACCTGGAACACGCAGCGAGGGAGCCGAATGCGTACCGGCGGCTGCGGTCTTTGTCGGCGAGTGCTTTTGCCGAGGCGATGTGTCGGGGTCTCTTTTTGGGGGATCGATCGTAAACAACCGCCAGCTGAAGCAGGCGGCTTTGCTGCTAGACGCTCGCAAAAGAATCCGTAGCGTCTGCTACTTTTGGGGCCGGTCTACAGGCGGCCCAAGCTCTCGCCCGAAGGTTGAGAGCAGCGTTGAGATCGGCGTTCGTGGAGAAACCGCAGTGCAGACAGCGAAACTCAGACTGAGTCTTACGGTTGGCCTTTTCACAGTGGCCGCACTCGGAACAGGTACGGCTAGTGTTGCGCGGGTCCACGGTTACGACGGGTACGCCAGCCAATCGCGCCTTGTACTCAATGCACTGCCGAAGATGCCGGAAACTCCAGTTGCCGAAACGTCTGCGGAACTTGCGAGAAGCCGTGCCTTCGATCCGGTCTCGGATGCCTTTGAGGTCTTCCAAAGCGATCCCGGCCGATTGTGCCTTAGCCTTGTTCACAAGACGCCTACTGATTTCATGGTTTGTGTGGCGCTGAAACCGGGCCTGGCGCCCGCTCATGCGTTTCAGTTTCCGCCGTGCGCTCTTCGTCCCCTTTCGCTGGTGCTGTTTCCTGGCTGTGGCTTGCCGCTTGCGGTTCCGGTCAACCTGCTCACCGGAAAATGTCTCGCCTGTGGAATCGGCGGCGAGATTGATTATTCCAAGGTCCACGCCGAGCCATTCGGCCGGTTCGATAGGCGGCGGTTCCTCAAAGTCCACCGTGACGTAGAGGAAGAACATGCCGTCGCGGTACACGAGGTCCGCCTGTCCCATCCTGCGGGAGAGCATTCCGGCGAAGTAGTCGCCGACCACGAACGGGCAGCGGATGCGTCCCGCTGTGGTGTTGACGCTGGCCGTCTGCAAACCGATCAGGCGGTACAGGCGGTCGTCGAGCGGCACGGCCCCGAGCGGGTCGAAGACGGGGCAGATAGTTTTGTCGCGGGCGAAAGCGTCTACGGCCTTCCCGATGGCGCGCACAGCGTGCTGAGCGCCAAGGTGGAACTGCTCGCGGATGGCGTAATATGTCAAACCGTGGATGAATACCTGTCCAAAGATGCCGTGGTCAAAACCGACGCTGGCCGCGTGCGTAGCGGCGGCGTTCATCGCTCGCATGGTATCGAGCAAGAATTCCGCTTGTTCGGCGTCGGGCAGCAGTTTGACTTGAACCGTCAGTTTCATGCGTTCACTGTAAACGGAAAGCGTCCTGCATTCAAGGTCGGTAGGTGGATTCTGAAACCCTAACTGTGAAGGCGTCGGCTTTCCTCTGTCAGCTAAAGCAGACAGTTTCCAGCCGACGAAATTTATGAAACCAACTTTCGGCGAGACGATTCGGGCCAATCGGCTCGGGTTCAGGGCGATGCAGGGTGTGCCGTACTGGCTCAGGATCAGCACAGACGGTCCGCCGCATCTGATTGAGGTGGTGCGGTTCGGCAACCTCCGGGAGTTGAAGCCGGGGCAGCACCACTATCACGTGAAGTGGTGGGAAGGGGATCAAGAATATCTTCAGGGCATTGTGAAGAACGTCCTCTGGCGGATTGACCCGACCGGCGAAGTCTCTTTGCTGACGTTCCACTTGGACGACGACGGAAAGGAGGTGACGGCGTGAAAGGTGTACACGGGAAAGCAGCATACTTGAATACGCCTCGTTGCAAGGCGGAGAAACCCAAGGTGTACGTCGAGTTCATTGAGGCGGTTGAAGTTGATCCAGAGCTATTGACGGTAGCGGAAGCTCTGGCGATGTATCCCGACCTGCATCCGCTGAAGGCGATAGCGGCCGATCATCGCGGGATCTACGGCTCCTCTTGCCGTTCCCCGCGCCCGTGATACCATATGACTCTGTTCCCAGCCAGGAACACCAGAACACAACCCGTAAACGCCGGTTCCGTTGGGAACCTTTCACCTGGCTGGGAAATTTATCCAGCGGGGCCGGCGCGTCTATGGAGGGCCTTATGGCTCGCAAACTGTGCGTGAAATGCGGCGAAGCTCAGGCCGTGCGAGCCGGCGGGCTGTGCAACGGCTGCTTCTCGGAGCAGGTCAAAACCAATGGAGTCTCTACTGTGCCGACGACGATGGTGCCAATCGCCAAGATCCACTTGAACGAAGGGACGCAAACCCGCGCCGAGGTTCGCCTGGACGTGGTGGACGATTACGCCGAACACGCTGACGCCCTGCCTCCCGTCGTGCTGTTCACCCTGGATGAAGAGACGTATTGGCCTGGCAGCGGGCATCATCGCATTCCGGCATGGGCGAAGGCTGGACGGGAAGAAATCCCGGCCGACGTGCGGATGGGCGGCAAGAGAGAGGCGATCCTGTTCGGCGTCGGGAGCAACGCAACGCACGGGCTGCGCAGGACAAACGAGGACAAGCGGCAGGACGTGAAAAGCCTGCTGGCGGATGAGGAATGGCGGCAGGCGAGCGACAACTGGATTGCCGAGCGGTGCCACGTTTCAGACAACCTTGTCGCCGTCGTGCGCGCCGAATCAACTTCCACAAATGGAAGTTCGACAACTTCTCCCCCTCCGGTAGGGGAATTTGCGCCGCTCAAACGCAAAGGTAAGGACGGCAAAAGCCGTCCGGCAACGAACGCTCCGGCTCTTTGCGAACGCTGCACGCGGGTGGCCCCTGGAAAGGGTCTACCGGACTGTACGGCTTGCGCAGAAGTTCGCAAAGCGGCTGACAAAAAGAAGAAAGCGGCGGCGGCGAAGAAACGGGCGGCGAAGGCGAACGCCCCGCGCGCCGACGTGCTTGACCAGACAGGGGCCGTGGTTCCCGACTCGTGCCGAGACGCCTTCGCGGACCAAGCTTTGCCGGACCTGATTGGCGACCTGGAATCCGTGGAAGCCATGCTGAATGCGGAATCATGGACGACGCGGGCGGGAAACCTTACCGCTCACTACCCATTCATCCTGATTGAAAAGGTTAAGGAACACGCCTGGGAAGCCTTACACCGCCTGCAATTGGCTTTGGCGGCGATCAAGGCTGGAGTTCCCTATGCGGTCTGTCCGAAGTGTCAGGGGATTGACAGCACGAACAACGGCAAGACGTGCCGAACCTGTCGCGGGGGCGGCCACGTCGCGGAAGCACGGTGGAATGAACTTCAGGCGGAAAAGGCATGAACACCCTCTTTGACGAATTGATGCTGGTGGAGGACGGCAAACCCTCTCCCATGCCGATCCAGCTGGAGTTGCTGGAGCGAGGTCGCGCGTGTTATCGGGACGGCGTGCGGCGGGTAATCTATCAGGCTCCGTGCGGGGCCGGCAAGACAGTAATCGCCAGCGAGCAGACGCGGATCGGCCTTTCGCGCGGCAGGACGGCCCTCCATATCGCCCCACGGCGGAAACTGGTCGATCAAATGCTGGGGATGTTGAAACGGTTCGGCATCAACGCCGCACCGATCATGGAAGGTCGGCAGACGTGGAACAGCAGCGTCTATTGTGCCTCACGCGACACGCTGCTGGCGATGCTTAAAGCGGGCCGATCTTTGCCACAAGTCTCGTGGATTGGTTTTGACGAGTGCTTTATCGGGGGGACGCAAATCCTGACTCCGCTCGGCCTAAGAAGCATTGACAACATGCGGTGCGGCGATAAGGTATATTGCGCGGGCGGGATCGGAACGGTAAAGACTGTTTCCTGCCATCTGGCAACCGACCTATACCGCGTGGAGTTCTCTGATGGAAGTCATTTCGTCTGTACCGCCGGCCATCCCATCTTTACCGACCGAGGATGGACAAAAGCGGCAACCTTGGGCATCGGTGCGATCTCGTACAGCCCGGAAGGCGTGCGCCTTCTGTGGGAAAATGTTTCAGCCGCCGCGCCGCGCCCTGCAGCCGGGAAGGGTGGCGGAACAAGTGATGGGCGAATTGGCGTGGGAGAGACAGGAAGCCTGCTCGATTTCTTGTGGCAAGAAATTGAAGAACCCAATGAGCGACCGTCAAGCTCGACTCAAGATGAAGGCTACGCTGCGACGAATCAAGCATCAGCCTTTGAAGCGCGGCGGCAATGGGCAATTGCTGCCCTTGCCTCAACTGGCGCTACTACACGCGCTGGGGATAGGATGGGAAGCCGAAGTAGCCGTGACGACAGGTACGACGCGGGGAACTGGCTTGGCGAACAGTTACAAGATCGACGTTGCGAATCCGACTCTGAAAATCGGGATCGAATTGGATGGCCCTTGTCATGGACCGACAGAGAGGCGGGAAGCGGATGCGAAGAAAATGGCGTGCTTGGCCAGTCTAGGGTGGTCTGTGTATCGCGTGTCGAACGAGAGGGCGCTGTTCCTGTATTCAACCTTCACGTCAGTGGACACCCTTCTTACTTCGCTAACGGGCACCTAGTCCACAATTGTCATGTGGCCTGCCAGGAGGTGCAGCGCTGGTATCTGCAAAACCATCCGCAGACGTTCTGGACAGGTTATACGGCCACGCCTGTTCAGCCGGACGGCAGTTCGCTTACGCCGCCGTGGCAGGCGTTGGTCAGTATGGCCCCCACGTCCAAAATGATCGAACTTGGTCGGCTCGTTCCGGTCAAGGTCTACAACCCAGACGCGATAGGTCAGAGACGGCGCAAGGGGGACAAGGTGAAGCCGGTAGGCGATCCGGTGGAACACTGGAAGCGGTACGCCCTGGACCTGCCCACGGTCGCGTATGCGGCCACAATTTCCGATTCAGAGGCGTTGGTTAAGAGGTATCGGGACGCTGGAATCACGGCGGAGCATATCGACGCTTCAACGCCGGAGGAAGAGCGGGAGGCGGTCTTTGAGCGCAGTCGGAACGGACAGACAAAGGTAATCAGCAACGTCGGCGTTCTCATTATGGGGGTCGATCTCCCCTGGCTTGCGTGCTGTCAAATCCTTCGCGGATGCAGTTCGCTCGTTCTTTGGTTTCAGGCGATGGGCCGGGTGATGCGCGCCTTTGAGGGCAAGGAGTTCGCTATCGGGTTGGACCATTCTGGCGCGGCTCACGAGTTCGGTTTGCCCGACGCCGATTTTACTTGGTCCCTGGACGACGCGAAGGGCAACGCGAAAAAGAACAAGCCTCCAAAGGAAGGGAAACCTGTTACATGTCTTGGGTGCGGTTGCGTGTTCACGGGCGGCCCTGCTTGCCCTGAGTGCGGCCGGGTGTTGCCGGTGAAGAAACGCAAGTCGCTTATGGACGGCATCAAGCCGGGCGACGGGGTGTTGACGCGGTTCAGCGGGGAGCAGCAGACGGCGATCAAAGAGGATGTGTTGGTGCGACTGTTCAAGAAGTGCTACTTCATCGCCCGCGCCCGAGGTCGAACGATGGGGGCGGCGAATGCGATGTTTTCCAAAGAAGCAAAGATGCCGGCATGGGAGGCGAACCTCCCTTTCAACCTGCCGCGCGGTTACGAGTGGAAGACGCCAGCGGCCGAATGGAGTTTGACATGATCGAAGAAATCGTGGTGACGACGGACGAACTGAAGAACGCCGTGGAAACATGGTGCAAGGAAAACAAAGTGGGC
>ERZ1292642.1487-Hain-H14-01um-R1-1487-length-10985-cov-6_pt1 | contig 10985 bp, 9 predicted proteins | sample MGYA00564403_ERZ1292642 | MGnify/ENA primary metagenome ERZ1292642 (study PRJEB36523, sample SAMEA6512643) | groundwater metagenome | collected 2019-01-09 | study: AquaDiva: Metagenomics assemblies of 32 groundwater samples | reverse complement strand
CATTAAGGAAGCAAAGCGCACCCCAGGGTTCTTCTCAACTCTTGGGAATGCCTTCAGTGAGTATAATGAGTTTGCGCAAGCAGGACGATTCATAGCTCGCGAGAATGATTTTATTCATCCTGCATCTGATGAAATTCCTGATAACTTTAATCCTGACGATATTAAATATCTAAAAGATTACCCATCTAATTATTGGGATTTTATTTCACAAGGCCAGAGTCCAAACGAGATTGCGGCGCGTCAACAATATGTGCTCAACAAAGTTGAGGAAAATGAGAGTTTCCAGAATGGTTCATTTGCGGCCTCATTGCTTGGTGGATTTGGCGCGGCCGCATTAAGCCCAAGTTCGTTTTTACCTTTTGCTGCAGGTGTGAAGTACGCGAGTCTTGCTGAAAACGTTGTTAAGGGAACTATTAAGGCAGCTCCATCAATTGCATTGCAAACCGTGGCACATGAAGGATTTATGCAAGCTACAGAGGCCGGAGGAAATCTTGAAGACTTTGCTATTAACTCATTACGTGATGCGGCTTTCGGTGTTGCTTTTATGGCTGGTGGTGCTGGTCTTGGTGCAGCTTATCGTGGAGGAAAGCTCTGGAATGTGCGAAAGGTGGCCAACTACAACTACCAAGGGGTCGATTTCAACCATGTTATTGATCCAAAGACTGGACAAGTTACCGGAGAAATCAAAGCTACCGCCTCCCCTGGTTTTAGCGTAAATGCTGCCAAAGTGGAGCAAGCACAGCAATTTGCTGACGCTGCGGCTCACCAAGGCTTTTTGTTTGGATTACCTGGTGTAAGTAAACTTTCAGGGAATTCAATCCTTGGTAGCCCAATAGTAAAAGGACTGACTAATCGCTTTGAAACTATTCGCGGCTTCACGGATTTAATGGCGTCACACTCTATAATCACCAAAGGCGTTATGGAAGGACGCGCACGCGCCGATACGGCCGAGGATATTATTTCTTCAATCAACGCTGGATCGGTAGACTTTAACCTGCAGTACCAAGGCCACTTTCTTGAAGAGAATGGCATTATTGGCGGTCACAATGTTAAGAATGCCACGAAGGCATTATCGCAGCGCGCATTAAAAGGCCAAAGGACTAGCTGGGAGGATTTTAATTACAAAGTAGTTGATTCTACCATAACTCAAGAGTTTAATTACTCTAAGAGCGTTAATGCAGCTTCTAAGCTGTACACTCAATATACGGACAAAATTTATGAAGAGATTCAAAAGGCCAGAGGATTTGATCCCAAAATACTTAGTCCGATTAATGCTCGTGGTTATTTTACTCAGAATATGGATAATATTTCTTTGGTTAAATACCAAGAGAAGTTTCGTCAGATTGTATCTGATGAGTTCAAGAGACAGGATGCTGTACTCGAAGAAATTTCGCGTCCTCTCGAACAAGCGAAATCATTTCTAAAGCAACTTGAAGAGCATAAGCTTTCAGGAGAATCATTTGACCGTACAGCGGCCAATGGAATAAAAGCGGCTAGAGAACGAGTGCGTGAAGCCCAAAGAGAAATTGAACGACGAGCTCGAGATGATGAAGATGTGGCATTATTATTGGAAGACAGAAATTTTGTTACTCTGGCTGATGCACAAAAGATACGTGATTTGCACTTGCCCATCAACGAGGTAAAAGTCCAAGTATCGAAATCAAAGGTCAAGATTGGCAGCCTTAAAGGCAAGCGTTCTGCCGCTAAATCTTCTGCCAAGACTAATGTCACCAAGGAAGCGACGAAGCGCAATATAGAAAAAATCAAGACGCTTGATAAAGAAATTGAGGCTGCAGAAGAAGAGCTGCGCCAACTCACAAATAAAATTGATGAGTTGACTGATGAGCTTCACCAGCGCGCGCACGCAGGAGAAATCGACAAGAATCTCTTCACCAAAGACCAGAATATTATTAACTTTAGAAATCCTGATGAATGGGCAACATTTAGAAAACCATTCGCTAATGATGATGCAAGAATTGCCGCCGCCGAAGCGCAGCGCAATCTTTATCTGAATAACACTACTGAACAGATTCAACAATCAATGTTGGGTTCTATGATGCCAAGTTTATTCGCCAATCCATTAAAGCGCAGAACATTTTTAATTCCTGCAAAAGTTTTAAACGATGCTCGATTTATTGCCTCTGATGTACCAAAAGCTGCTGCTTCCTATGCTCGCGCATTAGGTAGGCACATAGCCATAGGAAAAGTATTCAAAGATATCAATATGCTTGAAGGTGAGCAAGGACCTATGGGGATGGCACGTATCTTGGGAGAAGAGCGCACAAAAATTGAAAAGGCTATTAATGCGGACAAAAATTTGACAGAGGATAAACGTGGCAAAGAATTATTAAAGCTCGATAAAGATTTTCGTGACGCCACCCAATTTATGAAATCGATGCTCGATGCTTTCATGGGAAGAAATAACGCCTCGGCCGCCACTTTACGTGTAACGCGCGCCATAAAGAACTTTGCTGCGTCAACAAAACTTGGTGGTGTCCCTATCTCTCAGGTCGGAGATATTGGGGCAATAATATTAAAACATGGTATGTGGCCCTATCTGCGAGATGGATTAAAACCCATGATTCAGACCTTAAATGGCTATGTGAAATCTGAACTTTCTGAAGTTCAAAGACGTAACTCTGCTGACGCCTTACTGTCATTGCAACATATGGAAAGCGGTTATGGAACGAGATATTCAGATAACTTATCAGTAGGTGATGTCCCAATAGCCACCCATTTAGAGAGTGTTCTCGAAAAGGTAGGCCACCAATCAGGAAACTTTTTCGGAACAAACTTTATTGATAATGCTAACCAACGTGTCGTATCTGGCATTATGCAGTCTAAAATCATGCGTCATATGTATGAGTTCCAAAATGGCACTCTATCAAAAACAGATGAAATGGGACTGCTGCAGTATGGACTTGACCCCAAAATATGGTCTGAGCGATTCATTAATTCTTTTGAGGAAGGCTCAGGATGGAAAGGGCGCGATGGGGCAATTCAATCCAAGTACTGGGAGTGGAAAGATGATGGGGCTATAGGACGAATGGCAATGACAATTCGCCGTGGTGTTGCGGATACTATTGTCCAGCGCGGATTATTTACTTCACCTTTTTGGATGAACAATCCAATTCTTGGTATGATATTCATGTTTCATGGATGGGGTTTTTCAGCCTTCAATAAGTTCACGGTTCCTATGATGCAACGTCCTGATGCCTATAAACTCCAAGGCATTATTATGATGCTTGGATTAGGTGCTATGATTGACCCATTGCGCAAACTTGCAAATGGTAAAAAGGCTGATATTGATAACGATGACACCTGGTTTGGAAAAGCCTTTGAAACCGTTTCTAACTCAGGAATATTAGGTCATACTCCTGATTTCCTCCAAACTCTCAACAAATTTTTAGGCGGCGAATTATTGCCTAAGACAACTGAAAAGTTTCAAGGCTGGAATAAGTGGAGTGTACTTGGGCCGGCTGCGGGAATGTTAGAAGATGCCGCAACCATTGTTCAGCACTCTATGAGTAACGATAAAAAATTTACGGTAGGCGATGCCAAGAAGAGCATTCGCCTAGTTCCCCTGACAGGAGCGTTAGGGTTAAGAGGATTATTGAATCATTGGGCTGAGTCAATTGGCTTGCCTGATAGACAATAGTTGAGGTCACATAGGGAGATGAGAAATGACGCAGGTAGTTATTGACGATATCATTCCACGCACACAGTTAATAGCCTCTGGAAGCCAAACTGTTTTTAACACTAATTGGACGGCCGACGCAACTACAGACATTGATGTCTACGCGCGTGCTGATGGTGTTGATGCTGATGATATAACTCAGTTAGTTTCACCATCCCTTTATACAGTAACCTTTATTGGGGCTAGCGAGACTGTACGTGTTACTTTCCTATCCGGCCGAGTGCTGAACGATGTAATTACCATTGTTCGTAATACACCAGCTGAACGCATGAACCTCTATATAAATACTAACTTTGTCCCATCTATGCTTAATGAAGATTTTGGAATTTTGACTCTCGTTGACCAACAAGCCCAGATGTATGACACCGTTGTAAACCCCCGATATAATGTATCCGCCACTATTGATGATCCAATTGACACCGTACTGCCAATCCTTGATGCCAATCAGATTTGGGCCATGAACCCAACGCGCACAGAAATTATTCCCTATGATGTGCCTTCTGGAGGTGGATTAGCTCCTGCAGATGCCAAGTACTTATTGCAACAAGTAGATTCAGACTTACCTAATGCTCAGTCTATGGGGGCATTGGCTAGTGGGTTTGTGGTCAATACTACAACTTCTGGAATTCAACTCACTCGAGTATTAACAGAAATTAGTGACCAGACAGCCATAAATAATGGCTCAGGGATTAGTGGAAATCCAACCATTGGGATTGCTACTAACCCAATTATTCCTGGCAATGAAGGAATGGGAATCCCAACAGGAACTACAGCTCAACGACCAGTTTCGCATTCAGGAACCGATTTCAGATTTAATTCGGACTTAATTATTCTTGAGTATTGGGATGGTTCAAACTGGGCCCAAATCAGTGAGACAGATGGGGTGGTTACGGCACAAGGCACAGCTAACCAGGTTCTGGTTAATGGCACTTCTGGCTCACCAATTGATGGCGCAATAATTTTAACATTACCTCAAGACATTGCCACAACCAGCGTTCCTACTTTTTCTGGTGTAAAGACTGCCTCGATTCAGAATGCTACAGGACTTGATATTGTTCAGTTTGTCGGTGGCGCATCCGTAGTAAATAATTTCAGATTAACCGCCGCTAATACTTTAGTCGGTCCAACAATATCCACAGTAGGTAGTGACACCAATATCCCGATGAACTTTCTTACCGCGGGAACCGGATTATTTAATTTATCTAGCCTGAGCTCATCTCCTTTAACCATTACTAGTGGAACTGCCTATCAGCATACTACTACATTTACATTTTCCGATACCGCCGCTTCAAGAACGGTAACTTTTCAGGATGCTAACGGAACCGTAGCTTATCTCTCAGATGTTGCCGCAACGGTTACCTCAGCACAAGGAACCGCCAATCAAGTACTGGTTAACGGAACAAGTGGCGCCCCTCAGACTGGGGCAGTTATATTTACTCTTCCACAAAGCATTCAAACAAACAGTGCGGTTCAATTTGGTACAATTACAGCCGGAGCAGGTCAGATAAACTCCGGCACTTCAAGCGGTGCGAGTGTTCAGGGGGTTTTGCATCTGTATTCGGCTGGAACTTCACTCGGAAGCTTTACCTTGAAAGCCGGTACGAATGCTGGAAATTTCGAAAACGTTCTTATTAATACAGGAACCTCCGCAGCACGAACATGGACGCTCCCAGATACTACCGGAACAATTGCGCTAACTTCTGGTGCTTCTGGTATTGTTAATAGCGGAACCATTAATCAATTGACTTGGTACGCTGCAACAGGCACAACCGTGAGTGGTCTAGCTACAGCAAACAATGGACTGCTAGTAACGTCTGGAGCTGGTGTTCCAAGCATAAGCAATGCCATTGGTGCGGATATTACAGTAAATGGTGTCAAAGTAGGGCAAGGTGCATTTGCAAGTGCTACTGACACTGTTGTTGGCGCAAGCGCAGGAGCCTCGAATGCCAGCGCAACCAATCTTACAGCTATTGGCGCACTCGCTTTTACCTCTCTTGCATCAGGCAATGATAATACGGGAATTGGCTATGCCGTAGGTACTGCAACAGGTGCAGGTTCTGCGATTACAACTGGTAGTGCAAATACATTACTAGGCTCACGTTCAGGCGTCAATAATGCCGCTACAATAGGCGCAATTGCTATCGGTACCGCAGCCGTAGCTGATATTGCCACGGGTGTAACCTCGGCTGACTTGAGCGCCGGATTATCTATTGGATCGGCCTCTTTTCCTGTAGGGGTTGCCGGAGATGCTTCTATTATTCAAACGGCTGGTGCTTCAGCAGGTTATATGCGTTTCAAGCTTAACGGCACCTATTATAAATTTATGATATTCGCAGACTCTTAAGGAGAAGCATATGGCTGTTAATATGAATTTAACGGGAAACCTTACGGTAAATAGCGTATTGCCAGGTTATACCACCACAGCGACTGCTGCAGGAACCACAACACTTACAGTGACAAGCACCTATCAACAATTCTTTACTGGCAGTACCACGCAAACGGTTGTTCTCCCAGTTACCTCTACTTTAGTAACAGGACAAGGATTTAAAATAATTAATAACAGCAGCGGTATTGTTACTGTAAATGCCTCTGACGCAAGTCTTGTGGTTGCTTTATCTGCGAATACAATGGTTATCGTTACCTGTGTTTCAACAGGCATTACTAGTAATGCTGCATGGAGTGCACAGTATGTATTAAGCTCGCTCTCTCCCAGTTCGTCTGACGCAAATATAAGTGTTACCGGTGGGGCATCTTATGACGCACCCGTTGTTACACTTTTTTATGGATCGCTTTATGCAGGTAATGGATTTACTAGTAATCTCATTTCTGGAACGTTTCTTGCAATTACTACAACAGGCCCAACAACACTTAATTTAGGAAGATTTGCGGCATCTCAAGGGGCAATGACTATATCTTGGACAGCAACCACGTCAATAACAGCCGCTTCCCTGATGGTTATTCAAGGCGCTCTATCTATTACGGCTCCATTATTAACCACATTGAGTATGGCTGCTTTACAACATGTTGGTGGTGCTCTTACTTTATCGGTATCAACCCTTGTTTCGGTTAGTTTCGCAGCATTAGTTCAGATGGGAGGAGCTTTTACTTTTACTGCAGCCTCAGCAACTAGTTTAAGCGCACCAAATCTTGTGTATATTGCTAGTAACTTTAGCGGAACAGCGAACGCATTAACCACATTAACACTTACAAGTTTAGCGGTTATGGGAGGAGGTTATACCTTAACGGCTAATGCGCTTACTACTTTAAGTTTGCCAGCATTAACAAGTCTTACAGCCTTCACCCCAGTGGGCACTTTGTTGGCGACTATTAGCGCGCCATTATTAACGACTGCTACCACTAGTTTTAGCCCAACATTAGCCGCATTAACGTCGCTGACCGTCACTAGTCTTGCAACGGTTGGTCAATTTGCGCCAGTGTTTGCAACATTAACAACATTAAGTTTGCCAGCGCTTGCTACTGTAACTAATACATTTGTTCCTACATGTGCTCTGGCAACAACAGTTACGCTTACTTCGTTAGCAACAGTAACGGGCACTTTTAGTCCTTCATTTGCAGTATTAACTACATTGAGTTTCCCTGCCCTTATTAGCTCTTCAGTGGCAATTACAATTACCGCTCCAAATCTTGTCACATTTTCTTTTGGTTCTACCTTAAAAAGTATTGGCGGTAACGTTACGATGAGCGGCATGGCTTTAAATCAAGCCTCAGTAGACGGAATTTTAGTTTCATTAGCCGCCCTTGATGGTACCAATGGAACAACTGCTTGGAGTTCAAAAACGGTTAGCGTAAATGGTGGAACCTCAGCAACACCTGGCGCTGCAGGGCTAGCTGCAAAAGCTACGTTGATAGGGCGCGGATGTACGGTAAATAATAATTAATGGGAGGAATAAGAATGCCGATAACAATAGAATCATTATCAGAGCAATTGAATCAATTAAAACAGCAACAGGTAAGCGCTTCCAATATGGCGCAACAATGTGCTGGGGCTATAATCATAGTGCAGAATCAACTTGACTATCTGTACAAAGAGAAACAAGAATCAGAGCACAAGATTCAAAAAGATATTGATGATAGTCAAGTTGATAAGCAAGACCAAAACGAATCTGCTTGACGTAATTAGCCGATGTCCACATATTCAGTTTATGATATGATAAATATTTCATTATTTATAAAGTGTCTGTGGAAATAATTTCAGCTATATCTGCCTTTAATAAAGGGTTAAAAAGATATTTTACTGGAGAGCCTTGTAAGTTTGGCCATATCGATGAGCGTATGATTTGTAACAGTTCTTGTGTGTCTTGTCTCAAAGTAAGACGGGATAGTTCTCGTGAAAAAAATTACGAGAGAGCAAAAGAATGGCGAAAGAATAACCCCGAAAGACGTGCTGCTCAATGCAAAAGATATCAGCAGAAAAATAAAGAAAAGTGGAATATTTACCAGAAAGAATGGAAGAAAAATAACAGGACTAATAAGGAGAAAAGTAATGGCCAAGTTAACAAGTAAGGCAAGGAATGCTTTGCCCAGTTCTGAGTTTGCTTTACCAAAAGAAAGAAAATATCCAGTTGAAAATAAGAGCCATGCTGCGAACGCAAAAGCACGCGCTCAACAGCAATTTAATAAGGGCAATATATCTAAAGCTGAATTAAGCAAAATTGATGCTAAGGCAAATAAAAAACTTAAATAATTGATTAACGCAAGGAGCTATAATCATGAAAGGACGCGACACAAGTGATACTTCACCTATAAGGCGCTCGCCTACTTTGGTTCCAGACAGGGTTCAATACGAACCAAATTTTGATGCCAAATACCAGACAGGAATTGAAACCGCTCGCAATAAAGTTGGCAAAAAAGTCAAGCCACAAAGTAATTTGCGCTAAAACTAATTTTGGCTGCCTTAGGTTTTTTCACTTTCTTTTTCCTCTGACAGCCAGTTATATAGAGGGCCTTTTCTATGCGACTAATGACATTGATTTTGTCGTGCCTATTGTTATGTGCATGTACCGCCAATCCAAATATTTCTACTACAAACACACGGTGTGAGCACCCATATGTTAATTTTGACTTCACACTTTGTCATCCATATTATCTTTGTTTTTGCCCGTATGAAAACCGGATCATAAAGACCGAAAGAACATTTTTTGCTGCACTAGATTATAAAAAAATTGGCAATGCATGATAACTATTAACTTGCCTTGGCCTCCTTCTTCAAATCATTATTGGCGTAGAAATGGTGCACGATACTTCATATCTTCTGAGGGCCAGCAGTACCGCAGGACGACGAATATTGAATGCATCCCTTATCGTCATTATTTTACTGATGCCGACCGAATCAAAATCTCAGTCGAAGCCTATCCGCCCGATAAGCGCAAGCGTGACCTGGACAATCTATTTAAATCCATTCTCGATTCACTGCAATTTGCCGCAGTTTTTAAAGACGACTCCAAAATTGACGACCTTTCAATTAAGCGCATGCCTAATCGTCAAGCTATGATTGTAATAAGATTGGAGCGCATTGAATAGTGTATATCAAAGTTCCTTATGGAATGATTCCCAGGCACTATCAGGTGGATTTCTTACAGGCTGTGCGTCAGGGAAAGAATGTTTGTTCCGTGATTCACAGACGAGCGGGCAAGGATGTTATATCAGTCCAAGCTTGGCTTTTACGCGCATTAACACGAGTCGGCACCCATGTGTATTTGTTCCCTTTAATTCAACAGGCCAGAGCAGTCATCTGGAAAGGCATGGACTTTGACGGAAGACCATTTTTAGCCGCCATACCTGAAATATTGATTGCTAAAAAGAATGAAGCTCGCATGGAGATAGAGCTAATTAATGGCTCAAGAATGGTTCTGGGCGGAAGCAATAACTACAATGGCCTTATGGGCACAAACCCCGTTACCATCATTTACTCTGAGTTTAGCTTGCACAATCCTCTAGCGCGCTCCTACCTTAATCCTATCCTGGTACAGAACCGTGGGATTGAGATTTTTCAGTTTACCCCTCGCGGAAAGAATCATGGATGGGAAGTATTGGACACGATACGTGACAACCCAAACTACTTTACTCAGCATCTAACCTGCGAGGAGACATTCCTTGATGAAGAAAGAACCAAACGAGTTATCCCAGCCCACTACATTGAAGAGGCTCGTAGAATGGGTATGTCAGAAGAACATATACGTCAGGAGTTCTATTGTGACTTCGATGTCGGCAACATCGGTGCGTACTTCACCCGTGAGATGTCAGACATGGAACAGGAAGGGCGACTAACCGCGCTCAAGCCAAACCCACGTTTGCCACTCCACACCGTTTGGGATTTGGGCGGCACAGACGCAACAGCTTGCTGGCTCTTTCAATTGGAAGGGAAGTATATCAACCTGCTCCACATCGTTCACGATTCAGGCTATGGATTGAAGTGGTACTTAGATAAGGTGGAGTTGATTCGCCAATCATTCGGCTGCAAGTGGGGACATCACTTCATGCCCCATGACGTTAAACAGGCTCACCAGGGATGGGAGCAAGCAGAGTCCAGGTTAAGTATCGCCAGACAGCATGGCTGGTTTTTCCAGGTAACTCCGAAAGTAAACTTTGAAGATGGCGTGGAGTCAATGCGCTATGTTCTTCCAAAGATACGTATAGACAAGCATAACTGTCAAATAGGTGTTAGGGCGATTCGAGAGTACCAGCGTGAGTACGATGAACAGAGGGCTTGCTATAAATCAAAGCCAATGGATAACTGGGCAACCCATATCGTTGACGCTTTGAGATATCTTGCGGTGAACTACAGACGGCTTTATGACACGCCTCAAGCACCAGTGACATATACAACTTCTTTGTAAGAACCCTCGCTATTTGAGCTTTTTACGGTTATGTGCCGCCTAGAGGCTTGGAGGGTTTATTCCCTGGATGGATTGGTATCGACTGGTGTGGAAACGCCTCGTTTCGTATTCCAATCTTTAACACCACTTATTTGCCCATCAATTAAATCTGACAGTTCAACTGCTTCTTTTCTATTCAATAATCGGAATGTTTTTGAAAGTGTTATAATGCATTCACCACCCCAATTCACCGGAATACCTTGAACTTGACCACCTGGAGATAATCCCATTGTTGAAGAGATTTGACATGCCTCAATAAAATCATCTCCTGGCAATATAATTACACCTAAAAATTCATTCGACTCATCAGCATAAGATAACCACCACCAACCCAACCCCATACCCCACCCTATTGATAAGTCTAGTTATCGACATAATCAGACTTAATACCT
>ERZ1292642.1486-Hain-H14-01um-R1-1486-length-10985-cov-7_pt1 | contig 10985 bp, 12 predicted proteins | sample MGYA00564403_ERZ1292642 | MGnify/ENA primary metagenome ERZ1292642 (study PRJEB36523, sample SAMEA6512643) | groundwater metagenome | collected 2019-01-09 | study: AquaDiva: Metagenomics assemblies of 32 groundwater samples | reverse complement strand
AGAGAATCATCAACACGCCCGCCGGATCGCTCACGAGATGGTCGTAGGGCACGATGATAAGCCGATCATCCATCCGCCGCGTGAATACGTCATGCAGCCGAGCCAGCGACAAGCCGAGCACCGCGCCCGACGAGAGTAACTGTCTCGCCCTGCCTTCAGTCGTCTGGCAATCGAAATAGGCTTCACCGCCCACGTCTGATTTGGTGAGTTGGCTCGTGCGGTACAGCCGCTCGAATGACGCTACCACTTCGCGGATATCGCGGACGCAACACACCACGCGGGCACGCTCGCCGAGCACTTCTTCCCACAATTCTAAATATTGCGAATGTCCTCTGCACTTTTCAAAAATTACACGTCCAGCAGTAATTTCAGACGCATAAAACCCTGTGACAATTCCTCTCATCGCATCTCGGATTCGAGGTGCAATTTTCAACAGCCCTTGACTCTTAAATCCATCGAAGTTTCCGTAACTATTCCTGAGTTGAACAATCAACTCCAAAAGATCGCTCGTCGGAGAACAATAAAACTCTGGATGTTGAGCGAGCAAATTCTGCAACAGCGTTGATCCACTGCGAGGCAGCGAACTGTTCAGAACTATATTCAATTGGCTCATTCGTATGACCTCCAGTGATATCCAGAACAAATGCCATTTCTGTTAATTGCCATCGTGATTGAGCACGGTAAGCGATCAATCCAATTCGCAGCGTCTTTTCGGGACTTGAACACAACTCCGGTCTCGATACACAACACTCGCTTCGGGGAGCGATCTCTCATTTTATCGCAACTCGTGAGCGGCGGTTTATATCCTGAACGCCCTAATTTGCTTTGTCGTATTTTTTCTCGCGTTGCCTCGGACGTGAATTGTGTTCTGAGCTGATTCATTCGGACCATGTGCTCATGCGAAGGCTGGTACTTTCGACGCTTTTGCGCGTCGCTCATATTCTTGCAGCCAATGTCGCTCGCTTTGCAACCAATGCGTCCAAGTCGCACGGCTTCCGCATGTTTCGGCGATAATGGACGTCCCTTGCGATAGCGACTCTGTTTTTGTCGTGTTTCTTCAGAAACTTCACTCCTGTCAGTTTTAGGAGCTACGTTGTAACCATGATCTCGATCTAGCACATTGTTCATGTCTATGTGGACTTGTTCTCGTTGCCTCAAGTCATAATCACTGCCAGAAAATTCCTCCAACACCAAACAGCGAAACGAATCCTCGCCATCACGATTCCACGATCGCTGCAAGTGTTCATTGTAATGGCACATATCTCTGAGATGTCTTCGGTGAACAACCAACCGCGCTCGCACGTTGTTGCTGCTCCCAACATACTTCTTTCCGTTGGTTGTATTTTCGATGCAATACACACCGGAAATGCCATTGAAGACTTTCAGGTCGGCAAAATCGACAGGTATCGAACTGTTGAAGATCAGGTTCACTCAGTCGCTCCAAATTATACTGTACGCTCGATCAGCCTGCGGACTCCATCGCATAAATGCAACCCGTCCAGTTATAAGTCTTTGCCGTTTCACCAGTTACGTTAATCCGCAACGCGCCTGCCGTCGTGTCGGCGTCAATCGTCAGAACCGTCAACGCGGCACCGGCGTCTTGGCCGATCAGGACCGGCGTGCTCGCTGCTGTCATCGCTGTGCTCGCAGCGGTGCCATCGCGGCGGATGCCGGCCATGAAATACCAATGGCTGTTCGTCCCGTCCGCGTCCGTGCGGCGGCAGGTGATTAAACCAAACACAGTCCAGGTCGTGTTGTTCGGTAGGTCGATCGTGGCGGATGAACCATTAAGAAAGAGCGTGGTTGCGGCATTGGTTGTCGTTTGTTTGCGAGCGACGAACACGGAGTGTTGCGCATCGCCGACAGAAGCGAAATTGCCAGCGGCATGCGCGAATTGACCGAATAGTGGCGCTACCGCCTGTCGTCCTCCAGGGACCGTCGAATAGCTGCCTGATGCCGTGTTGTAAAACCCACCTCCGCAAAACGATCCCTTCGCAGAGGACACGTTGGTCTCACCGCAGACGACACCGCTCCTGTCTCCAGAGATCGTGTGATATCTACCGGCTCCGCAGAAGCCATAAGCCGCTGAGTTCGTGTTTTGCCGACCGCCAACGATGGCATTCCGCGTATTACCAGAGCAAGCGTTGTAATATCCGCCGCACACGACTGAGTATGCTCCAGTCGATTTATTATTCAGGCCACCACCGACAACCGAGAATGCGCCGAGTGCGATGTTCGCAGCGTTCGTTCGCTTAATCTGCAAATCGACCGCACCGCTGCCCCTCGCATTGCCTGACGTGCTCGACAACGCCACTTGATCCGCGACCTGGATCGCGCGATTCGCGGTCGTTGCCATCGCCAGCGGGGCATACTTCGCGACGGTGCATACGATCACCCGCTTCGTGCCTGCGGCGAAGTTCACCAGCGCATTCGCGTTGCTCGATTCGATCACGCCACGGCTCAGCGTCGTGCCTGCCGCCGTGTAGGTGCCGATCCCCGTCTCCCACGCTCCAGACGGAACTCCATTCGCATCGACCTCGTAGACGCCGTAGGTGCAAGTGTTTCCGTTGCCGACCGCCGCGAGCGTCTGATAGCCCGTCACGGCACCGGCCAACGTCAACGTGCCGGTCCCGGTCGTCGTCGTCGTCTCCATGCACCTATCAGCTAAGAGAAAGGCCACTGTGTCACTCCCAATGAAAAGGCTGTGCGATCACTCGTCACAGCCCCCAAAGGCAGCGATAGTTTGGGCTTTCTCGCGGGACATGACCCCCGCTTCAGCCTTCAGTTACCGTGCGAAGATCGCACAGCTTTTCAATCTTGTTTTTTCCAGACGTCCGTTTCCGTGAATGGAACGCGGCGGTACTTCGGCAGGTTCATTTGCTCCGCATTCCATGCACGCTCTTGTTCCTTGAGCTTGTCCATTTCCTCTTTTGTGGAATGACCGCCACGGATTCTTGAATATGCGCCAGACACCATGTTGCTCTCCTTTTTCAGTTTCTCCAGACGATTGACTTCGCTCGGCACGCCTTGCACAGTCGTTTGTTGTCAGCAAATCGACTGCTGATGGTGTTATGGACGGCAAGCGTTAAAGGCTGCCGGCATACGTCCTGAGTGCTGCGATTTCAGCGTCACTGAGTCCTGCCAGAACGACCTTATTGATTGCTTGTTGTTTGTTGAGTTCGGGCGTCAGGACGGCCTCGATCTGGTCGAGGTCAGCCCGCAGTGCGGCCATCTGTGACCGCTTCTCGCGGTGGATGTTCTGTAGTTTCTCGATCGACATGCCTTTAAGGCTGACCATGTTGGTTGCTCCTATTCAAAATGCGGCATTCTGCCTAATGCGAGTTCGTTGGCACACCAGAGCAGGTGAAACGCTGGCGTGCGGTATGGTTCGGCGTAGTCGTCAAACAGCGTGCTCCACGCATTGCGATCGTCGGTGCCGGGGATATCCGTTGGCAGCGGCACCCCGTTGTCGCGTGCGTAGATGACGAGTTCGAGCAGTTGTTGGATGACAGGCAAATCGTCGTGATCGTCAAATAGTTGCTCGCAACGCTCAAGCAGTGCGTCGGTCACAGGCGGTGCGTGCGAGACACCGCTAAACTGCTGTCGGGCAATCTTGTCGAGTGCGGACTGGACAAGTGCGTCGAGTATTTTTCGACTTTTTTTGTCAACATCAATCACAAAGCTCACCGTTATTTATCCCACTTTTTGGCGTGTAGACGGACGGAAATGGCTTGTTCGATGGTCATGCCCATTCTCACAAGTCTTGCTCTGAGAGTTGGCACTTTAATCTCGTACTTCTTTGCGATTTGTTTGATTGTCAGAGTTTCGCCGTCGATGACGTAAGTGTGAACGCGATCTTTGTTGGTTGCCTGCTCGTCGAGTGTTGCCCAGCGACAATTACTTGGTTCATAGTTGCCACTGCGGTTGGGGTATCTGTCGATTGAATGTGCGGATGATGGTCGCGGTCCCATATCAGCAAAGAAGTTGTCGAATGAATGTAACCACCTTTCACAGACTGTAATGCCACGTCCGCCGTATCTGTAGTAGTTGTTTAACTTGGAGTTAGTGCATCGCTGAATGGCTTGGTTCCAAGCGGCATACTCTCTTGGATGGGCGTATCGACCTCCTCGTTTACCACGACCAACTTCAGCCACAATCTCTTTATGCAAACAGCCACAACTAGCAGAACGTCCTGATGTTAGGCTGGCTGACTTCACTTTGATACGATTTCCGCACTGACACTTACACCACCACATTGCTCCGTCTGCGCCGCCAGCGTATTCGCGAACGGTCCATCTGCCGAAGGTTTGTCCTTCGAGGTCTTTGAAATTCCAGTTCGTCGGTTTAACATGAGAATCAGCCATTCGATGTCTCCCATAAAGACGTTGATGGTTAGGAGGCCAAAGACGCACCAACGTCTTTGGCTTTCGCATTGTAACACGTTATCGTATCAAGAGATAGGTGTAGAGATCGTCATGCTCGATATCGCTAAAGTCCCTCCAGCCACGATAACGGCATTATCCCAGTTAATGGTCCCCGCACCTTGTCCACAGTCGGCATCGGAGTGAATGGCGGCGTTGGAGTCGAGGAATCGGGCGTGACCTGCTGTTCCGCTGGCGTCGGCGTTGGTGTCTGACGTGATGGCAGAGGCTGTGGCCGTGCCTGTGGCAGACGCACCGAAGGCGGGGTCAGAGAATATCAGTGTGCCGAGCAGCGTTCCTGTGGCGGCGTCACCGACGTTTGTGGGTTGAGCACCCGTTCGGATTTGTAGGGTTCCAGCCCCGGCTCCAGCGTCAAGTTCGTCAACGATGGCGTCCGTGGCTTTGTTTCGCGAGTTGGTCGAAAGACGGTAGGCCATATTGATGGACTCCTGTGAAATTGGCGGTATTGCGGATTACTTGCCAGCCCCGACGTCTTCGCTCCGCTTATCGTCGTCCCTGGCCCACAAACCTGCACTTGACGCGAAGATAATGGCGATGGCCTCGTCGTAGCGTGGTTTGGTCGCAGGATCGTTGTCGAGCAGCGGGGTGACGATCAGTGTCAGGATGGTGGTGACGATGCCAGCGATCGCGGCAGCGGTTGTCTTCCACGAGTAGTTTCGCATGGCAAACTCCTACAGGGGATGGTTGATTACGCGAGGCGATACAGCGTGAACGTGTTCGCCGCAGTCCGACGCGCGCGGAAGTGGCCGCTCGAAATTGCGCCGACAGAAGCCGAGTTGATGTTCAAGAACATCCCGCCCACGAGAGTCCATCCGGTCGCGGTCGCAATCTGCACAATTTCGGCCGCCACAGTCGAAATGTTGACAACATGGAAATCCCACGCGAAGTCCGTCTGGAAGGCTGAGAACCCCGCCTCGAAATCCGTTCCAGTCGGAAGCGTCAAAACGGACGTTCCGCTGGCACCTTGATTGACCGTGATGATGCCAACCTTCATTTCCGCAACCGTGAGCGTTGCCGAGGTCGTCTTGGCTGTTGCAGCCGCCTGTTTGACCATTCGCGACGTACTGTCCAGAACGAGTTCACCACCGAAGCCCGTGCCTGTGCCGGCACCCGGCTGCAACGTGATCTTGCCGCCTTGACCGTTCGTGGACGCTGCCGCCCCGGCTGTGACAGCCACTGCACCACCGTTGCCGGTCGCGCCAGCACCAGACGCCCCACCGACCAATGACGCTATTCCACCGGCCGCAGTCGCTTGGCCAGCACCGGCCGTAATGGTCGCGGCACCACCGACGCCAACCGTCGTGGATGAACCACCGAGACCACCTTCAACCTTCGCGGCTCCACCGACCGCTGCGCCTGTGCCGGCACCGCCACGCACCAACGCTTCACCGCCAACCGCTGTGGTCGTACCGATTGCACCAATCATCGACACCGCACCGCCAGCGTTCGTTGACGTGCTCGACACACCGCCAACGATCGCAACAGCACCACCCTGAGCAGCCGCTTGACCAGCGACACCCAGCGAGGAGTCGGTGCCAGTGATTCCAGGCGTTGTGACTACGTCAGTAAACGCGCCTTCGAGGACCGCGATGACGTCGGCAGCCGCAGTGTTGTCAGGGATGCACCCACGTAGAGAGTTTTCAGTGAGAGTGGAGAGGGCCATTACAGAGTTCCTTTCGAGTTTTGTGAAACAAACGAAACTACGATTCGGCCCACCACCGAACGGCATGTTACAGCATGGAAATTACGGATGCGAGTGCTAATTTGACTGCCAGTCAGGCTTAGAAGCGGCGTTGTACCCGGCGAGTGTTGCAAGCAGTGAGTTTGGCGAGGCGACTTGTTGGAGGTTTTGCAGTTCCTTGGCGATGTACGGCAGATACACCTGCGACGGGTCGAGGGCGATGACGACGTTGTGTGGTGCTCCGCCAGTGATGGCACCGCCGGTGTGGCGGATGGCGTCGTAACCGGCAGATTTTAGTGCCGTAGATGAGTGATTTGTGAGAGCGTTTAGCAGTTCACTGCCTTTCACCGAGAGCAGCTTATTTGCAAACGTGTCGTCACCCTCGGCAATAGCGTCTGCAACTTGCTCTAACCGTCCTTTAGTGTAACGGTCGAGGATTGTACCAGGAGCCTTGTCATCAAGGTTCATAACTGGGTAGTTGCGATTTGAGTCAAACGGATTACGAGAGTCGATGAAGTGCATTTTCACGTTTGGTGCAGGTGACGTAATTAGATCGTCGATGTTGACACCCGCTGTATTTTTCCAGTCTTCGGGAGAAACTGCCAGTGGGTTCTCGATGATTCTTTGCAGTCCGATATCCAGATTATTGGCTGGGTCACGAATCCCTAGTCGTTGTGCATTATCTACGGGAGTCGTGAAGAATCCTTTCTGGATGGGGTTATACCCAAAGTGGATATCTGGCCGCTCTAATGCCATCAATCGTTCTGCAATTTTGGCCTTAGCCTCTGCCAGCGGAATTGTAAATTCCGGTTTGAACGCACGGCCTGTGGCATACCCGGAGTTCAGTAGAACAGGAGTGCGACCACCAGGACGTATGCTGTCTGGGTTGCCGCCGATCACCACGCCGCCAGCAATTTCAGGCGAGTCCGTTGTGTAGTAGCCTGCACCGTACAGGGCATCCTTGTCCATTTTCGCCGGATCAGGTCTGCCTTCCCATGCGTGTGGTGTTCCATGCAGCATCCGCTTCGGCTGTCCCGTCTCATCCACAATCTTCGTCAGTTTCGCGACTTCTTCTGGCATAAACCCCATCGCCCGTTGTTCGCGGGATAGCGTGTTTGCAGCATCAATAACCTTGTTGGCTTTGGTGGCGGACGATGCTTTGCCAAGCAGTCGTGCCAGTAATCCGCCACCGATAAGGTTGGTGGGGTCAAGCACAACGTCTGCCGCGAAGCCTGCGAGATCGCCGACGTCAGGTATCCAACCTTGATCGACGTTCTCGCTAACGACGCCACGCTTTTCGAGCATCTGCCGGCCAGTCGTGCGTTTGGCTTCGTTGAGCGGGTCAATGAGTTGATCGAACGGGTTATCGCCAGCAATCAAGTCACGTACCGACGACGCGCCGCTGTACGTGTCGAGCGTCGATCCGATACCAGACAGAATGTCGAGCAATGATGGCATGATTACTTGCTCTTTGAATGATTCCCGTGTGTCGCCTCAATCGCAGCGTCAGACAGCATCTTGCCACTCTTTTTGTAGCTGTCCTTCAGCATCATTTTCAGGTCAGGTGCAATCTTGTTGCGGCCTGTCATCGGCGATGCGGTGGCGAACGGGTCGGCGATGGGTTCAACGGGTTTGACGTTGACCATGCCGCTGACGCCAACGCCGAGTTCTTCGGCACGGCGGCGGACTTGCGACCGATCACTGACGAACGCCTTCGGATCACCTGGATATTGGGCCAACGTGGAGACGTACAAATCGCCGGGGTTAGGGTTATGCCCCGTGGCCGCACGGTAGTTGGCCGTGACGTCGTTGATGTAGTGGCCGTCGGCGTCACCGATTTGCTTTTCGAGCGACGGATGACCCATCATAAATTCACGTTCGGTCTGTGCGGCGGGACTTTGCCTGTAAGCGAGCATCTCGGCCATGCTGTGCGACTCGCCAGCGGCTCTCATGGCGCTGTATGCGTTTTGCACGTATGGCAGCGGAGAAATTACCGGAATCCCCGTGAGTTTAACGGGCTGATTTTGGTTAAATTGACCGCGTACTTTGGCACTGCTGGATTGTGGTAGGTTCATCGTCAGACTCCTTGAGTAACAGGTTGTTTTCTGGGCGGTGTCCAATCAAGGCGGTCAGACTTTGAAAGATTGTCGGCAGCCCACAATGGTTGTAGGTTGGTGTAGTGAAAACACGCCTTTAATTGTTCTGGATCAGTGAGATCAAACGATGCAATTGGAATGATGTGGTCGATGTGCCACTCGCCATGATTGTCTAGCGTCATGCCAGGTTCAAACATTGACGAAAGGTGCGAGGCGAGTTCTGCGCCAGTGCAACCGAGTAGGTCGATAGTTCTAGTAAACTTTTTGGTAGTTTGATTTTTTAATGCGGTGTAAACTATTGTTCGATATCGACGTATTAAATTACGCACATCATCTTTCTCGTCGCGTAATACCTCTCCTGAGCGGACGCACTCGCGGCCATCGTCGTGCCGGCATAACCACATAGCTGATGATCTGCGGCCTTTAGGGGCGCGTCCGATTACGGTCCATTTGCGGATTCGCTGACCTGTCAGATTAACTAATATGCGATCAGACGCTGTTTGTTTCTGAAGACATCCGCACGAGTTGGAGTTTCCGCTTCTGAGATTCGATGCCGCAACAATAACATTTGTGCCACATTCACACTCGCAATTCCAGTGAATTTGTGATTTACGCCTCTTGTTTGCAAGCGACTTTACGACAAGTCGTCCAAAACGACAGCCAGTCATATCCATGAATCGCATTTGTTTCATGCGCTCCGCACGCAGGCATCCACATGACTGCGTGTGGCCAGTACGCAGGTAGGTTAATGCAACAACAGTGGTTAGTCCGCAATTACACTCGCAGAGCCATTGTGACTGCCTGTTTTTCGATGGAAATACTTGGCGGATAGCTAGAAGTCGTCCGTATCGACGGCCGCTAATGTTAATTGCTTGTGGCATGATCGTTTCCGAAGAGTTTAGTAACTGGGTCTCGGAACAATTCTTGTTGCGATTTTTCCTGTTGAATTTGAGCACGGTGAGCGGCTTCTTGTTGCGCCTTCAATTCAGCAATAGACAATTCGAGTCTTGCTTTCTCTTGCTGAGATTGCAGGTCTGATTCAGCCTTTCGTTTTGATAATTCGATATCAGCGACATCTCCCATAAGTTTGATTTGTGATCGCTGCGAATCTACGGCGGCGTCTTGCTGAGACTGCTGTTGGTCAACCATGACCTTTTGGAGATCAACTTGTGACTGAATCTGTTTGGCTTCAAGTTCTTTTTGTTGAAGTTGAAGTTCAGCCTGTAGTTTAGCCATCTCAAGTTGGAACCGCTGTGTATCCATCTGACCCTTAGCTTGAAGCATCTGGGCATCAAGTTGGCCCTTTTGTTGTGTGGCCTGAATCTCCATCTGCTTCTGCTGCATGTCCATCTGCTGCATTTGCAACTGCGATTGGTCGGGCTGCGGGGGCGGTGGCGTCGGCAATTCGAGGCCAGAGACGTCCATCTCGTAGACATCGGCAAGGTGGTTCAACAGCCACATCAGCGGACCAGGGTTGCCGAACTGCTGGTAAATCTGGTTGACGACGGGTGCGATGAACTGAGAAAGCTGATTCGCATTCTCGACGTCACGTTGCCGGTCAGGACGCCGCGTGCTGCCCGGTTCGATGGTGCAGTCAGTTTCGCGGATCGTGGCTTCTGGGTCAGTTGCGGTGATGTAGGTTTGCCAGAGGTAGGCACCGACAGGACCGAACAGGAGTTCGACGTCTTGCGGTTCGATGAACCAGCGTGTCGCGATCTTTTCGAGCACACAGGCTTCGCGTTGCCATTCTTCAACACGCATCTGCATGTCTTCGGGGCGGATGTTGAGTTGTGCGCCCTTGAGGTTGGCGTCCGCCGCCGAGCGTGATTGTGTGCCAGTCTGTCCGGCCATCATTTCCGTGAGGCCGGTGCGTTGCTCGAACAGGCGATTGACGCGATCAACGATCAGCCATGCGTCGTTGTTGACCTGCGGCTGTTGCAGGAATTGTACGACCTTGCCGATATCCTGATGCACTTCCGTCAGTTTCAGGACGGTCAAGTCGCCGCCGTTTTTGATCTGATCTTCGATCTCTTCGCCAGCCGATTGCAGGACGGCCACGAAATCGCGTGACGACTTAACGACGCGGTCGGCAAGGTGCGACATCATCACTTGCAGGAACGTCAGTTCGCCAAGCGCGGGAGCGAGCGGTGCGATTGGCCATGCCCGGTTGGGATGCGGGTAGAAATCAAGCACAGAAACTGGCCATTTATCGTCTTTCCAACAGGGGAACGGCCATTCGAGGCGTTTGGCGACCTCTTCGTCAGCCATTGCCTCAAGTTGGTCGGTCGGCAGGTTGAGCGGGTAATCGACACTGTCACAGACACAGAGGAATGCGAACTTGCCGCTAACGCGATCGAGGTTGGCTTTCATGTCTTGGTCGATGTGGGGGATCAGCTTCGTACCGACGCCGCATTTCGACCAAACCTTGTAGTAGGTGATGAGTTCGCTGGTGCGACCGACCTTATCCTTGCGGGTATCGCCACCGCCTGACGTGCTACTGCCGATGGGTGCCATCTTCTGTGGCGTGACGACGGAACCGCCTTTGCCTTCAAGGCTGCCGGGCGTCAGCGAGAACTCTTCTTCCACCTGATAGACAGGCGCAATCACCCGTTGCATGATCCACTTTGCGTCAGCCATTGAAGTGGCGTCAGGATCGACAAACAGGTTATCAACGGTGTCATAGAACGATCCAACGAGCGCCTTTTGCGACCCATCGAAGATGAAAGGCGCAATCCAAAGCGTTCCGCGACCCTTCACGAGTGCCTC
>ERZ1292642.1485-Hain-H14-01um-R1-1485-length-10991-cov-8_pt1 | contig 10991 bp, 11 predicted proteins | sample MGYA00564403_ERZ1292642 | MGnify/ENA primary metagenome ERZ1292642 (study PRJEB36523, sample SAMEA6512643) | groundwater metagenome | collected 2019-01-09 | study: AquaDiva: Metagenomics assemblies of 32 groundwater samples | reverse complement strand
TCACCACGGCCACAGCATTTCCCTTTCCGCGATCCCTTCGGTGTCCACGATGCGCCACGACTCGGCCGCATCTCTGGGCTTGAGCGAGGTCATGATCGCCATCTGCTTGGACTGCTTCTCCGCGAGAATCGGCCGAACGTCCGCCTCTTCCCGCTGGGTCGCCTTGAACTGCGCGTGCAGTACCGCGAACGTCTCCTGCCCTTCCTTCACGTAGGGCCATCTGTCACTCACCGACTCCCCGGAGCGCAGCGGCTTGAACTCCGGCACGTAGAACAGCTCGGCCGTGCCGCTGGAAGGGTTCGGGATGATCTCGATCACGTTCCCGACGATGCGGTACTGCGGCACTCCGTAGAGGTTGGGCGGCGTGGCGATGACCCCCAACTGCCGCGTGTTGCGCTCGGCGTTCGGGAACTTCTCCATCCGCCGCCGCTCCGTGGTGGACACCACGTAGTCCATGCCCAGCGCCTTGAGGAAGTCCTCGGGCAGCGGATACTCGGCTGGCGTTCGCCCATCGAAGGTGATGGTGCGCCGGTCCCGCACGTAGTCCTCGTAGGACGCGATGAACAGGTCGTACAACTCCTGCCCGCCCTCGTTGAGCCAGCGCAGGATGGTGTCTGTCGTGTTCGTCGGAACGGAGCCGAGGTCGTCAACCGATTCGCGGACCCTCGTGACCAGGCTCTCGGCGGTCGATGTGTTGGCCACGGCCTGGCTCCTAGGTCATGTCGGACACGACGATCTTGATCGCGCTCCGCAGGGCAGATCGGAAGCCGGGTCCGTCACCGCTCGCCGCGGCGGCGAACGCCCGGTCCGCCGCGAGGTCGAAGTTGCTGGCCGGCTTCTTCTTCCCTTCCTCTTCCTCGCCCTCTTCCGGCTCCGGCATCTCCATCAGGGCGCTCATGCCGCCCATCGAGTCCTCGTCTTCGACCATCGGATAGCCTTTGCCATGCGGCATGATCAGCTCCCCATCACGAAGACTTCGCACTCAATCGTCCCGCTCGATGCGGTCAGTGTGAGGTTGGCGGAGGGGAGCACGTCGGGGAACACCGCCACCTTGCCGGCGGCGAGGACCTGGCTCTGCGCGCTCGCTGCGGCGTTCTGGAAGGCCACGGTGACGCTGTTGGTCGCGTCGTTGTTCTTGACCACCACGGCCATGATGGAGTCGTACTTCGTGGTATTCACCGTCGCCGTGGTGTCAACGAGGTACACGTCGTACTCGTCGGGGCCGGTGGTCGGGTTATAGGCGTCCGGCTTGAACACGGCCCGCGGAGACGAGAAGTCCGACTTCTTAGAGTAAGTAGCAGTGACCTCGATTTTCCCGTAGTCGGCCACTGCGTCTCCAGGCTACTGGCTCTTGGTGTAGTCGAACCAGATTGCATGGAAGTTCACGGTGTCGTCGGCCGAGGCATCCGACTGCTCGCACTCCACCCCGACGCTCGCCCCAGCAGCCAGCGTGCCAGCCGGTGTCACGGTCACGGTCTGCACGGCAACCTGGTTGGCCAGCGGGGCGGTGTTCACGGCCCCGATGGCCGCGCCGTCGATCGACCACCGGCACGTAAAGTCCTCGATATTGGTGACCACCGCGCTGCCCTGGGTGGCGCGGACGCTGATCGTCCCGCCAGAGATCCAGTCGGCTGGAACCACAAAGCTGGTACAGATTTCCTGGGTATCGACGGTTCCGACAACGGCGTCGTAGGCGATCACGACGGCGGTGTTGACCGCCGCGAAGTCCGGCTCGGCATCGGCGGCGGACACGTCCAGCGGAAGTTGGGCCGTGCAGTTCACCCATTCGCCGAGGCCCAAGTTAACGCGGCCGGTGTTGTCGAGGATCTCGGCTGCGCCAACAGACTCGCCGGGGAGCACAAGCTCGGCGTTGCCAGTTGCGTCCGTGGCGATGGTCACGGAGGTCGCCAGCGAGTTGCCGTAGTTGTGCGCGAAGGCGCCAGTGACAACCAATGCGGCGTCGAGAGTGATCGTGTCAGCGAGCTGCGCGCCGTCCACGGTGTCAGCGACCATCTCGGCACCGGACACCGAAGTCAGCGGGAGTACCAAGTCCCCGTCGAGCGTGCCATCCGACACGATGGTGACCGACGTGTTGGTGCCAGACCCGAGCGAGAGCGCTCCAGTGCCGCCGGCTGCCACCGTGAGGTCCGCGTTCGCGTCGTTGTCGGCCGCAAGCAGCGTCACGACACCGGCGGTCGTGCGCCGGAGCGTAAGCGTTGTGGCCGACCCGGCGCGGATGCGGAGCCCGCCGGAGAGCGACATATCGTCAAGGAAAGTACCGCCACCGCTCACGGTGAACGACATGCCGACCGGAGAATCATCAACGTCCGCGTTGTCAACGACGACCACCGTGCTCAGCGCCTCCGTGCTAGCCGCGTTGGTAACGACCAAACATCGCTGGGTCGGGGCCGCAGCCGTCGTATCCAATCCGGTGCAGTTGAGCATCAGGCCGTCGTCGGCCACAGCGTCGGTGATGGTCTTAGTGAGGGTGCGCTGTTCCCCGGCGCCGGCCACGAATGCCGTGTCCACGTCGAGCGCGATGGAGTCGGCCAGTTCGGTGCCATCCACGGTATCGTTGACCATCTCGGCCCCGGCGATGGACTGGAGCGGGAGAACGACCTCGCCAGTCCCGGAGGCATCGGTTGTCAGCGTGATCGACGTAGTAGACGCACCTCCTACGATGAACGCCGCCGCGCCAGAAGGAAGGATCGACCCCGCCGTGAGAGCACCTGCTCCAGTGCTCCCCAGGCTGGCGTTGCCTGCCGCCGTCACGGTGAACATGTAGGTGGGTGTGCCGTCAACGTCGTTGGCGACGGCGAAGAGTTGGGTGCCGTCAGTGATTGCCGCGGTGGAGCCAACGACGACGCCGTATTCTCCGGCGGCGCTCGCATCGGACGCGATGCCAAGGTTCAAGCCGGACGACGTACTGACCGTGGTGATGAGCGGGGCCGATGCCCCGAGCAGCACGTTATCGTTCGCAGAGACGGTAAATACGTAAGCCTCGGTTCCATCGCAGTCGGAGCACACGCCGAAGAGCTGCGTCCCATCGGTCACGATCGCGCTCGACCCGGCGGAGATCGCGTATTCGCCGGCCGCGTCCGCGCCCGAGTAGATGGCGAGGTTCAGCGCAGCCGCGCTGGAGGTATTGAGCACCTGAGCGCCAACGCCAGTCACACCGACCGGCTGGACCTCAAGCGAGTAGATGGGAGTCCCGTCCACGTCCGCCGCCACGGCAAAGAGGCCCTGGCCGGTGATCACCGCCGTCGAGTTCGTGCCGACGACGACACCGTACTCACCCGCAGCGTTCGCGTTGGAGGCGATCCCGAAGTTCAGGCCACCCGCCGAACTGGTGGTCGAGAGGATCACGATCTGCGACCCGAATGAGAGGTCGCCGTCGGAGTCCACCGAGAAGACGTAGGTGGGAGTCACCGCATCGCAGTCCTCGCAGACGGCGAACAGCAGGGTGCTCGCCGCTGCGTCCTTGTTCGACCCTGCTACCACACCGTACTCGCCGGTGGCGTTCGCATTCGATGCGATTCGGATGTTCTGGCCGGTCGCGCTTCCCGCCGATTCGAGCGTTCTGTCCGGCTGGACGGCGTTGGCGACTCCCGCCACCGCCAGGACCGCGATGATGAGCAGCTTCTTCATGGCTGTCTCCTTAGCTCGCGGTCGGGAGCAGGATACGGACGTGGCGCCCGGGCTGTGCGACCGCAAGGTTCCAGTACCCGCCAGTGCGCACCTCGTAGCGGTTCGCGGAGGCCGCGCGCTGGATGAACAGCCCGTCTTCTCCTGGACCGTCACCGAGCACCCTCGGGATCGCTCCGGCGCTCCAGAGGGTGACGCCCTCCATGTTGAGGCCCCAGCCGATGTTCGAGTCGCAGTAGCGGTCGCTCGCCACGTCCACCTGGCCCATCGGAGTCACGATGCGGATGGTCTCGAAGCCCACCGCGCCGTCAGGACCAGCCCCAGATATCTTCCCTGGGTTCTGGACGTACTGGACCTTCTGGCCCATCAGGTCCACGAGGTCCTTGGTCTGCGCCGGGTGCGTGAACAGCTTGAGATCCTGCCGGTCGTTCTCCAGCATGTTCTCGAAGAGTCCATGCTTGAAGGCGTCGGCCACCGTCTCGCCAGAGCCGTTGTAATACTGGCCGTAGAGGCGGTTGTCGCTCGACCGATCGACTCCGAAGAACGTGGTCGAGGCGGCCGCAGCGTCCAGCAACCAGCTCTTGAGGCCGGTTCCAAGCTGCGCCGCATCGCCGTCCGCGAAGATGTAGTCGTTCGCGGCGATGCCGCCGATCTGCGTAGACCAGGCGGTCTCGGAGTCGATGATGGTGATGGTCCCGAGCACACGGTCCACGCTCTTGACCGTCACTTCGCCCGTCTTCGCCGCGCTGGATGTGGAGTCAACGTCGTCAACCTCCAGCTTCATGTCCGGCTGGAAGTTCACGATGTCGTAGCGATTGGTGAGCGTCACCGTCGCGGTGGTCTGGCCTGACAGGATCCGGCCGAGGGAGCCAGAACCGTTGCCGTAGAGGAACTTGGCGAGGCGCTGTCCGACCGAGTCCAGGGTGCCGTCCACCTGGGCCGTCACCGCGCCGATGAACGAGTCCTTGGACTTCTCCGCCGTGGCGATGGTCATTCCGTCGATGGTCGAGATGCCGAACAGCTCGACCGGCGTGATGAGCCACGCCTTGGTCAGCACGGTCGAAGCGTTGTCCTGCGCGTCCCCAAAGGTCTTGGACACGCCCTGCGGGTTGCCGTACTGGATGAAAATCTTCTGCCCGGTGCCGCCGAGGTTGGTGTCCTTGTTGACGGCGGTGAGGAAGGGCTTGCCCTTCACCGCCAGGTTGTACATGCGGAGGGGCGAGTAGTTGATCTTGAGTGCGTCGTCGAACGCGGTGCGGTTGAGGACTCCAACGGCCATGGGCGGCTCCCGGAACGGAGAGCCGCCGTCGATCTACTTATCGCCGGAAGCTCCGTTCAAGCAGGGCCACGGAGAGCCGGCGTCTGTCCGGGGTGGACAGCTTGTCCGGGTCAACCTTCCGCAACTCGTCTTCGTTCATTGCTTCAAAGTCGAGCGCGTGGCCCTGTTCTTTCGACTCCGGGCCTTTCTCTTCGCCCGCCTTCGGAACTTCGGCCGTCCCCTCGATCTTGGGCCTCGTGTCTGCGGCTTCCTTCTTCTCGGGCTTCTGGTGCTTCGCCCGGATCGCCGCTGCGCGCTCGGCCCTCTTCACGAGGTACGCTTCCAACGTAGCGGCGGCCTTCTCGGGCGTCAACTGCTCGCCAGCGCCCGTCTCTGAATCGTAGGTCTTGTTCCAGTGCGCCCAAATCTCGCGGCGGATGGCCTCGGCGGCGTTCTGCTCTGCCGCCAGTTCCGGGTACGCTCCCTCGTTCTCCGACAGCCAGGATCCCAGCGTCTCGCGGTGCGTGGCCTTGGCCGCCTCGACCTTCTCGGCCTCCGCCCGCGTTGACTGAGACTTCTTCTCCTCATCGGCCAGCTTCTTCGCCTCTGCGTCGGACTTATCCCGCTCGGCCAACCGCCTTTCGAGCTCCGCGACGCGATCGTCTGCGGTCTTGGGCTTGGCCTGCTCCCCGGCCAGCTTGAGCGCACCGTCGCGGATGGCTTCTCTCGGGTCGTCGTAGCCCAGGAGCTTCGCGGCGGCGATGATGTCGCGCTTGCCCTTGAGTGCCCGGAACGCCTCCACGTCCGCCTTGTACGCATCCAACTCCGTGCGCTCGGCAGCCAGGCGCTTGCGCTCCTCGCGGTGCGCGCGGTCTTTCTCCGCGATGCGCTCCATGGCGGCGTCAACGTCCGGGGTGGCCTTTGACTCCTCGGCCGCGGCAGGCTTGGCGGCCTTCGGATCTGCGGGCGGCGGCGCTGGAGGAGGGGGGGCTGGGGACGGCGTGGTGGTTGGGGCGCCAGTCGGTGCCGCTTCTGTTGCCATCGGTGAACTCTCCTCTACGCGGCCATCGGGGCCGTGGGTTGCTGTGCCTGTGCCTTCGCTTGAACTGCCATCTGCGCTTCGGCCTGCATCATCGCCATCTCGCGCATCTTGTCCTTGTTCATCTGGTCAGCGACCATCATCCAGTCCTGGAGCATCTTGAGGTTCCGCTGCGGAGCGCCCTTCGTGAGCGCGTCCAGGTAGGCGTTCTGCACCATCACCAGCGCGCCATCCGGCCCATCGAGTTGCATGAACGGCTCCGGCCCTTTGTACTGCGGCTCATCGGGATCAAGCATCCGCTCGATGATCCGTTCCACCGCGCGCTGGCTGGCGGTGATTGAGTTGGTCGCCGCCTCAACGTCCTTGGCTTTGAACATCCGCACCAGCCCCTTCGGCCCGATCACGCCGAGCCTCGCCAGACGCTCGGCCATGTCGAGTTGCATGGACGGGGATCCAGTCATGAGGTTGGTCGGCCAGACCTTGATCTGCCGCTCCAGGATCTTGGGGTTCAGGTCCTTCCACGCGATCTCGTAGGCGTGGTCGTCGTCCATGCCCGTGACCTTGTACCCGGGGATCTTCTTGGCCAGGGCGATGTGCTTCTTGGCGATCACCATCGCCGTCTCGTCCATGGCGTCGGACGCCTTGCGAAAGCGCCCTGATTGCTGGTCCGCCACCGCACGAACGCCGACCGCCGACTCCATGCCCGCCTGGACCTTCGCGGCGAGCATGAGCTGCGACACGCCCATGCCCTCGAAGATGGACGCGCGCAGCCAATCCTTCTCCTGGAGAAGTTCCCCGGGGATGGAAAGCGTCGAGAGCATCTTGGGTGGGTTGGGGCCGTTGCCCAATATCACCCCGAGGTCGTCGTTGTTCAGGTCGGCCGGGTTCACCTGCATCAGCCGGTCAACGTAGACCTTCGACGTGCCCAGCGTGGTCAGCCGGGCGATCTTCCGCTGGTGCGCGTCGAGCTGGCGCTGGAGCCCGGCAAACTGTTCCGCCGCCCCCTTGCCCCACACGCCCTGGGTCTGCTCCATCCATGGGTGGATCGTGTACGGGGACCACGTTTCGTCCCAATCCTCGACCGAAAGCGTGCAGGTATCGGTGACGCGGGCGTACTTGCCCTTCTTCCCGGCCTTCACGGGCAACCAGTAGGCGTGGATCACCGCGATCTGGTCCGAGATACCACGGAATTGACCCCAATCACCGTCTCGAACCTTGCCGGCGGCCTTGACTGCCTCGATCGTGGCCGTTTTCTCCTTCTCTGCGCCATCGGAGTCCTCGATCTCCTCGATCACCTCTTCCTTGTCGAGATATTCGATCTCGAAGCACTGCCGATAGCGCCCGTGGTACGCTTCCGTGTCGTCGATGAGCAGATCGTTGGGGAAAACGAGCCGATCGACGACCTCGCCGTCCTTGATGAAGCTCTTGATCACCCCGCCGTCCATGCGGAGGGCGTCCGCGAGCATCTTTCGGAGCAAGGTGTAGGTCCCGGCGGCGTAAAACTGGCCCACCACGGCCTTGGTGCATGCTTCGGCCTGCCTCTGCTCTGCGTAATCCCCGCCGTCAGTGAGGAAATAGGGGCTCGGCTTGTTGGACCCGATGTTTGACACGAGGGCGTCGATGCCCGCCTCGATGCAGTTGTACCTCGGCTGCCCGTTCTCCTCGCGCTTGGCGTACTGCCCCGGGCCGAGACCCTCCACGCGAAGCCCGGCGGTCCTGAGATTGGCGAAATTGCGCCGCTTCCGGTACGCCTGCGCCGCGTCCAGCGTTCGGAACGCCGCGATGACGTGGCGGTACATGTCCGCCGCCTCCTGCTTGTACCACCCCCGGCCGTCCTGTCCGCCCGATTGGTCCACCATGGCCTGCGTCAGTCCTCATTCCCGGGTGTCGGCGGCTCGGTTTGAGTCGTGACTGGCCCGTACGCAAGGTAGTCGGGACCAAACTCGGCTGAGATTTCCACCTTGTTGTCCTTGTAGGTGAACGTCTTGACCCCGAGCTTCTTCATGCGGGCGGCGATCTCTTCCGCGCGATCGACTTCGTCCTCGGACATCTCAATCCCTCCAGTCGTCTTCGTAGTTCACGTCGTCGTTCGGGCGCTTCTTGCGCTCCACCTCGGCAAAGACCCACTCGCGGATGCGCTTCTCCTCGGCCGATCTGAACTCCGGCGTTCCTGGTTGTGGCTTCGGCGTCGTGGGAACGTGCAGGTAGTGGTAGGCGTCACGATGCCCGTAGAGGAGGCTGTCGAGGCAGTTGTGGACGAGGATGCCGTTGGCGAAGAACTCAGGTGTCTCGTCAACGCTGATGTTGTAGACGCGCTCCACGCGCCCTGTTGGCGCGACGTGTTGCACACGATCTGGAGCAACACCCATGCTTCGCGGAGCGGTTGCAGCGCCAGGTATCAGGTCTGACAACCGGACCCAGCCGGAGTCCGTCCACACCGGATGTTCTGCGGTTCCGACAAGCGTCTTGCCGCCGACCGTATGGAGGGCGAACGTAGGCCGCTCTCCGGTTGCGGCAGACACGATGACTCTTCGGAGCCCGGCGCGCGTCCAGACGAGATCGCCAACCGAGACGTGCTCGATCGGTGTTGGGCCGATGGCCGTTTCCACCATCGTCCCGGCAACGAAACAGTGATCGTCGTCGCGCGGGTCGGAGCGCAGGCGCCCGCGTTCGTCCTTCTCGCGGCGGCATGCCTTGGCCTCTTCGATGTAGGCGTCCGACCCAATGCACAAGTCGTCGTCTTGGCCGTCCACGACGATGGCCTTCTTGCGGCGGAAGTCGTCGTTGAGCAACTCGACGAACTCGAACTTTCGCGTCTTCTCCGCAGCCTCGATCGGGATCTGGTGAATGCGCCGGAACTCCTCTGCGTAGCCCTTCCCGAGCGCTCCGGTATCTCCAATGAACCGGAGAAAGTCGTACTTCGGCCAGAGCCTGTTCTTGATGTCGTGGGCGATCTCCGATGGAATCATTCCGCTGCGCTTGTAGGCGTAGACGCAATAGAAGTTCGGCAGGTCTTCTGACCACGCGGACACCGTAAAGGCGGTCGGGTCGTCGTATCCGAAGTCCACGCCGAGCGAGAATGTGAAGTCGTACTGCTTGCGCAGCGCCAGCCATTCGTCGGTCGTGATGCGGTTGCCCCCAGCGGAGACATGGCGGTCGTCGTAGGCGTAGACGAGGCTGGATTCGTCGGACACCCACTCCCCGAACATCTCTCTGCGGCAGGCTGGATCGTTTTCGTCCTTCCACCCGTTGAGGCGGATCTGCTCCTCAAGGTACGGTTGAAAGCTTGATTGCCAGTCCTGCTTCCCGGCCCACCGCGGAAACTTCGGGTTGTCCTTGACGGTCCATCGGTGGACGGACCAGTGAGAGATGGCCCCGGCAGATGCTTCGTAGAACGGGCCAACAGGGACCATGGACGGCGAGCCGACCATGAGGAGGGTTCCATCGTAGTCGGAGAGTGCTGGGCCGAGCACGTCCTGCACCAGCGCCCGTAGGTGGCCGCCGAGCGAGGCGCACTCGTCGATGATCGCCAGCGGGTAGGCGGCACCGCGGAGCTTCTCGATATCGTCCTCGTCAGCCGCCCCCATGAGAATCAACCTCGAGCCGTTGTTGAATGTGGCGGAGAGGTCCGTGTTGTTGAAGTCGATCTCGAGCTCGTACTTGCGGTCGAGCCACTTGAGGATCGGCCACATGACGGACTTCGCCATGGCGCGGGAGAGGGTGATGTAGGGGATGATGGTGATGGGGTCGATCACCGTGGTCATGGCCTTGACTGCCATGAGTGCGGCGACTCCCGTGGTCTTGCCAGCACGGCGACCGCAGAGTGCGATCTTGCGCTTGGCGGGATCCGCGAGGAACTCGCGCTGCTTGTCGGTGAGGGCGGCGAGCATGTCGGGCACCTTGCCCGCCAGCCCGTAGCGGCGCGCGATCTCCTCGCGGAGCGCCTGGATGCGATTCAGGTCTGCCACGGAGTCACCTGACGCTCTGGATGAGTGGCTTGTCCTCGCCCGGCTCCACGCACTTGTCGTGGACCTTGCGGAACATCCGCAGTTCTCGGTCTTTCACCTCCATGGGCGCGAGTTGCGGGAACTCGACCGACTCCAGGCATCGCTCGCAGCGCGCGGCGAGCGAGAGATCGTCAGGCCCGCGGGCCACGAGGACGTGGCCGAACAGCGCCGTGTTGCGCAGGATCAGATTGGCGATCGAGAGCTTCACTTCCCCTTCTTCGCTGCGGGCGTCTTTGCTGCGGGCTTCTTCGGCAGGCCGCAGACGATCTGGAACTGCTCGGTGCCCGGGTGAACGCACGTCATGCACTCGGTTCCGGGGCCGTCGATGCACCGGACCTTCTCAATCACGGAGGCGGTGGCCGATGGCTTGTCGGTCGAGGCGTCGGAGGCGTAGGCCGGGGTTCCGAGGAGGGAGAACAGAAGCGCGAGGGCGGCGGCGGCTTTCGGCGGGCGACCGGGCTTGCGCTTCTCCACGGCGGGCGGCTCTGCCGGTTCATCCACCACCTCGGCGGGAGCGTCCGCCGCCACCGGCGCGGCCACCTTGGCCGGCGCGAGAGACTCCGCGTCCACCTCGAACCCGTCCACGCTCTCGAACGGGATCACGTAGGGGTTGAATGCCTTGCCGGAGAACTTGTTGACGAGCGTGGTCTCCAACAGGATGCCCGACAGGTCGGGCCGGGCGGTGGCCGTCACGTCCTTGACGACCGACCCTGGCGAGCCTGGCGTGGGCTCCGCAGTGAACCGGAGATTCCCGCCGAACGTGCGGCCGAACTGGACAAACGAGACACCGGACTTGAGCTTGATCACATTGACCTTCATAGGTGATTCCTTTTCAGGCCGCCTTATTGGCGGGTTTGTGGTTGAGCAGCGACGGTACGAAGAACAGCGTTCCAGGGGCAGCGGTCTCGCACACGTCAGACCATCCGGTAGCGCCGATCGGATAGCCCTCCTGCCAGCCGAGCGCGCGGAGCAGATGTTTCGCCACGCCGAATCCCCGTACTCGGTATGGCACCTTGACGAAGATCCAGTGGACGATGACCGG
>ERZ1292642.1171-Hain-H14-01um-R1-1171-length-12822-cov-6_pt2 | contig 10997 bp, 14 predicted proteins | sample MGYA00564403_ERZ1292642 | MGnify/ENA primary metagenome ERZ1292642 (study PRJEB36523, sample SAMEA6512643) | groundwater metagenome | collected 2019-01-09 | study: AquaDiva: Metagenomics assemblies of 32 groundwater samples | reverse complement strand
AACGTCGGCGCCATGAACTGCACGCGCGGCAAGATAATCGTGAGTCCATACCGGAAGGCCCCCCCGGCGACGATCAGGTTCCCGGCGGAAATCTGCAACTCCATCGCCATTTGCTTTTGAGACAGATAGTAGGCAATCTCTGTCGCTTCGGTCGCCGAGTCAATCTCAAACTGGATCGTCACGGTTGCCGTCCGACGCGTCGGATAAAACTGCTTGCGGACTCGCCCCCCGCCCATCTTATAGCCGAGGTCTGCTTCAAGGTTGTTATTCCAGTTGAGCGTAAAGCCCCGCGTGCGCGTGCCGAGCTCGACAGCACCGCCGCCCAAATTGGTCGCCAGTTGCACCGGGGTAGCCGGAATGGTGATCGGCGTCCCTGGCACCGCCGGCGTGCCGCCCGTATCCAGAATCCACAGGTAGCCATCACCCCAGAGAAGCCAGTTCTCGTCAAAAAAGGCAGGAAAGGCATCTGCAGCAACCACGCGTGTGCCCGAACCCACCAGCGTACTCGCGCCTTGCCAATAGGCCCCGTTGTTCGAGAGCACAAAGCCGTCCGCATGGATCCCCGTGTACTTGTATTGGGACCCCCCATCCCGCTTCACCTGCGCCGCAATCGAAGGAAGCCCCGTAGAACTCGCTGGGATAAGCTTGTGGCGATAGGCCGTGAGGACGCCGTCTTGGGTTGTCACGGGCACGCCCAATGTCAGCGCCAAGAGCCCGGCAAACGTGTTCACCTTCAGGCGCGGCTCTTCATAGGCGATACGGACGGACTGGCGCACGATCTCCTGGTGGGTAGAAAATTCATAGTGGGTGACAAGGTCGTTGTTTGGTTGCACCATGTCATCATATTGTTCGTGGGCGCTGCTGTCGGGATATTCCATAAGGGAATGCGCAAACGGTGCAGCCCAGGAGCTGATCCCAGCATCATAGCTGGCCTCCTGGTCCCCCAGGCTCAGCATCAAATTACGTAAATAAGCCCTCTCAAGAGCCATAAAATCCCCTATACGTCTATATTTTTTGTGCTCTAATCATGCCGTGACCCCGGCGTGCCTGGACGCACCTTCCCTAGCAATCCATCTTCCCCTCCGTGTCCACCGTAGGCACCTCGGCACTCGCCCCAGCCGTCGTCACTGGCGGCATGCCCATATGCCGGGTCGGTGGCGCGGCATGCCCAACCGTCTCATAGCGCGTATAGCGCCCCTCGGGAAACTCCGCCACGGTCACGTCCATGGTCAGCCCGCCTTTAACGACGCCGCGCTGGACGAGCATGAGCGTCTTGCCGACGTCCACGATGGCCTCGACGTCGGCATACTCCACCATCTGCGGCGTGCCATCTTCGCTAGGGTACTCCACCTTGATTGTCGGCATCTGCGTCTCCTAGGGAAAGGCCCGGGGATGCCCCAGGCCAGTACGATACTCAATCTCCCAGGTCTGGTCCGCCCCGGCTATACGCTCAGTCACGGCATCATAGAGATACTGCGTCGTCCGTAAGAGCGTGGCCTGTGCGAGGCCCCCGCGCCGATCATCGACCTTCATGATGGTGGTCACGTCCGCCAATAGGAGTTCCAGGGCGGTCGGCGCCGTCGCGGGTACCGCATCAATCCACATCCGCAAGGTGACCGTCAACGTCTGCAGCCACACCTGAGGACGATGCTCAGTCGGATCATCAATTGGGAGCAGACTTACGCAGGGGAAGTGAAAATGCTCAAGGGGACTGATATGGCCCCGGGTCACCTGGCCATCCGCGCTCAGGTCCGAGGCATAGGTATCACCCGCCGTGACCGCGGCGAGCGTCGTGACAATGTTGGCAAGTATCTGCTCGCGGATGGGCAAGCCAGGGGCGGCCATCTGATCTACCTATCCCCTTGTAATGCTCTATGCATAGCTTGTCGTAGATCGTCCGTAATCACAGGCACAAACTTGTCGATTGTGGGTTTCAACGCCGGGCGTGCAGGCATTTGTACGTGCGTCTTCAGTACATAGAGCGGCTGAATCCCTCCGCCTGCCGTCTTCTGGAAAATAATGAGTGAGCCTGCCCTTGAGCGCTGAACGAACGTGTTCTGGAACTCCCTCGCACGATGCCCTTGCGCTGTCTCAGTGAGAGGCACGGTCAAATACCGGCTTTGTGTCGGCCGAATCGTTCCGCCATATTCGTGAATTCCCACCCAGCTTGGCCCGTGCAAATATCCAATGCGCCCTATCACCCCGGCCAAGGATCCAGTCAGTTCCGCATCGAAGCTCTTCGCGAGCCGCCCCGTCCGTTCCGCCAGCCGCGTGGGAGTCGTCCCGCCCGTGAGATGGGTGGCTCGTGCATACTGGACCGCCTGTAGTAGCCGCTTGGGCAAGACCGTGCGCAGCATGCGGCCCACAAGGTCGAGCCCATGGAGGGCGAAGCGCGCCTGCACGCGCGCCTGCCCGACTTCGGTCACCCCCCAGCCCGCCATAACACCGCTCCTACCGCGGGGGAATCCGACGCACCTGGAAGAGGTACTCCGGTGCCAGTTCCCCGCCACTGATGCTCACCACCCGCCACCGCGTGCCGGCTACCGCGCCCACGTAGGCCGGCGTCGTATGGCCATCGCCCACGACACTAAAGTACACGGGGGTCCCCTTGGCCGTCCGCAGTGGCACCCCGCCCGGATCGCCTATCTCAGTGAAATACACCTGCATCCCAGAGAGCGTCACAAAGGGATTCGGAGCGCCAATACCTTCAAAAAGAACCCCTTCGTCTGCGATCCCCGGCTGAATCGCTTCGTCAAACAACGTCGGCGTCCAGAGCACCAGGCTCGTTTGGACACGCACCCGGCGATCTTCCCGCATGACGCGCACCTGATCCGGTGGAACAAAGGCCTGCATCGCCAATACCTGGTCGCTATAGTGCTCCCAGAGCACGGTGTCTATCGGCCCATACTCCCGTGGGGTGGCGGAGGCATAGGCGCGTGTCGCAAAGGTCGTAGGGATGACTAGGCCACCCTCGGTCCGCGCCGTAATCCGCGCCATGCGGTCGAGAAGTTCTATCGAAAATGCCATCAAAAGACCTCGAACAACGTGCGCTGGGGCTCGCTGGCTGTCGCCAGAATACCCGTAGGGTCAAGGGCAATCGCTTGCTGGCCATAGCGGGTCGCCTTGAGGCCCTGCCCGAGCGGTCCGTGTTCAAAGGCGATGCTCGTATCCAAACGCTTCACGTCCGTCTCACGGGGATCACGCATACAGGCAAAATGGGCAGCAGTCCACCTCCAGATCTCAAAATAGAGGTCATCAACCCAACCAGCCTGGCTCTTATAGGTCGCAAGAAACACCCTGGCCGTCACAATGAATGGTGTCGTATCCATCCCTGTGTCGAAAATGGCGTGCACGTCCGCTGCAACGACATCTGCCATCGTCTCACCCAGGCCCTTGGGTATACCAGAGCACCCCGCTGCACGGTTGATTCGCGCTCAGATTCAACACAAAATCGGTCCCCAACGCCGTCGTAAACCACGGGACAGCGGCATGGTAATCCAGCACCATCCCTTGACTGGCACTAAAATTCATGACGGGATGAAGCACCGCGGGCGTCGAATCTTGCAACGTCACATTATTCGCTCCATTACAAAAGAGCGTCAGCTGATACACCCGCGTGCGCTGGCCCACCACCCCCGCCACAACCGCATGCGTGCCACTCGTATTATAGTCCATCTGGGCGGAGCGGAGCGTGCCTCCTACAGGTTGCGCCTGGACGGTGAACCAGGGAAAATTGGGAAGGATCCCAGCCAGGACAAACCCTGCCAACAAGAGCCCGAAGAACACTATCCGTTCACGAGTACGCATAGGCTACTCCTGCGACGTCGAGACAGGAACAGGAAGAGCGGCATGGTCTCCTCTCTCCCCCTCCAGGACTAGCGAAGCCATTACCGGTTCCATCAAATCCCCAAAACTCCGTATCTCGCCCTCGCTCGGCTCAAACACCGTGCCGCGCATAATCTCCGTGAGGTACACCTCCGGGATCTGGCCCGGCGCCCGGATTTTGGTGCGGGCGTTCGCCGCACGATGCAGCGGCTTCTGACTGATCCATCGATACTGCATAGGCCCCTTTCGTCAGTCACCTACTGGCTTAGGTGGCATTGATAAAATGGGCCACCCCGGATTGTCCCTCCGAGGTACTCTTCACGAGCGGCGCCCCGGCCCCAATAACGCGGAAATTGGTCCCCAATCCACCCTTTTCGTCCCATTCCACGGGACGAATCATCGCCCCTTCAACCCACTGGACGTTGCGTGGCTTCGGATCCACCATCACTAGCTCCCCACTCAGCAACTGGGGCGAGTTTTGCACCTTCGCCAGCGCGGGGTCCGCGAGGAGCACTTCGAGGGCCCGCCGCGTCGCTAACCCATTCATACGCCCAGCATCGGCCCAGTTGTGATCATTAATATAGAGCCAGTAGGGGCCATAGCACCGATCTTGCCGCAATGCCAGCTTCATCGCCTCGACCGTGTTAATGATGTTCACAAACCCGTTCGTTGCATCGCCCCAGTCCCCCGTCGCGGTCCCAGTATTGCGGTCAGGGTGTGTCGTATAGCCATAGATCGTATTCAGTGCCCCAACGCGGTCGGCAACCGCAAGAGCAGGCGTCCCACGAAAAAGCAACGTTTCCCAGGTAAGCGCTACTTGGTAAGCTGCCTCGGCCCCTTGCGAAACGTCCAGCCCGTCACCGCCTAATATTCGCGAGGCCGTCAGCGTACGAATGTCCAATTGAAAATCGTTGAAGGCAAACGGAATTGGCACGCCCGCCAGCGTGAAATCCACGCGGCCGCGCTCGCCGTCACTCAGCGGGTTCATGCTCAGATTGGAGGCCGGCATCGTTGACATACGATTATACTGGGCAATGCTCGTCGCAATACTCACCGTCCGCAAAAGCCCAGCGGCTCCGCGCAAATCGAGCACCCCGACGAGGATTTCTTTCCCCGTCTCCACCACCATACGGTCCAGATTCTCCCACTCATCCTTCCGGAGCGTGGAATGAATCTGCAGATGCCGCACAGCCTGATAGGCAGCCTTCCGTTGGAAATTATGAGCAAAGAGCGCCCCTGCATAACTATTGGGGCGGAGTCCCCCCTGCATCGCAGGATACTCAGCAACAGACATGGTGCGTTCCTCCTTCTCGTGGTGCGCCGCGTCAGACGCGCATGGCCCAAATGAGAGCATCCTGCGAGGGCGACAAGGATTCGAGCGCCCGAAATTTTGCGACATTGGTCCCCGCCGCGGCAATCACCTTGCCGGTCGCCGCGACCTCCAGTAACCCCCCGCGCGTAATCGTCTGCCCTGAGGTCAGCAGTGCGAGGACTTCACACCCCGAATAGGGCGCAATCGTCGGGACATGCTCGCCCACGGCATACGTATTCTCCACCGTGCCGCTAGAATAAATGCCTTTCCCCCGCTCCGGCGCTTCGGTCACAACCTGTTCTCCACCCCCATAAATCGGGGTCGCGACACTCGACAGCGCCAACTGATAGAGCGAGTCAAGCTGCACGACCATGCCGACGGTCACAATCACCGCCGAACTGTACTCGCCTTTGACCGGGTTGCCTTTGACCATCACTGTGTGGCAGGTATCCGCCTTGCTCATGACTGTCTCCTTTCCGTGCTATCTCAGAGAGACAGCGGTTACTGCCACGTGGGGGAGTCACTGGGCAGGTCCTCATCCCCTTGCCCCAGATGTGGAAACGCGGGCAACCCCATCCCCGCAAACGTCGCGGGCGCCACACTGCGCACGGTCTTCCGGAGAGCGTCGATGGTCATGCCCTGGCAATCGTCCTCCGTAAAGCCGTTGGCACACAAATGCGCCACCAGTTGCGTGCGCTCCGCCCGCTCGGTCGCTTGCTGACTCAGCGTCGTCATCCGCGTTTCCAGCGCAACATCACGCGCGTCCAGTTCCGTCTTGAGCAGCGCCTGAATCGCTTCCAGCGTTACAGGGGACTCTTGCGCTGCGGGAACGACTACGCCAGCCGCCGGCGTCTCTGGGGTCACGAGCTGGGCAACAGTCACCAGTGGCCGCGTATCGGCCTCTGCGGTGAGCCGTGCGAGTTGCTCTTCTCCAAGCGCCATCAGCAACGAGCGATCATGCTCATTCCATATCGTCTTGTCGTGCGCAATCAGCGCGTGTACCACATCCGCTTTCTTGAGCATCGTTTCCTCCTGTGCTGGCCGGGAGGACTGCCCCCCTGGCGGATGCGCAGCATTCCCCACCACGGGGACATACTGCGTGTTACGTTGGACTTCTTCGGGCTCGCCGGTCAACATGACCGCGCCTGTCCCCTCGTCCACGGTGTAGGCATGGCGGTAGCAACAGGCACCATCCCCGTAGCCCTGGCGATAGATCACAAAGCCGTCTTCCACGTCAGAAATCACCATACCGGGCCAGGGGGACGTCCCCTGCTGTTTATGCGCCAGGGCGTCGGCCAGGGACATACGCAGATCATCATGTGTCAGGTGCGTGGCGAGGTCTGCCCCCTGCTCGTCGCCACTCCACTCGCCACTGCCGGAGGCGAAGGCGAGGATACTGTGAATCGCGGCCTTGAAGCGGCTTTGCTTGCCATGTTCCATAGTTGCTGCTCCTTGGCAGGCACAGCCCGCCTGATGGATGCGCACCCCGCACCCCATTTCGACGCTACATGCCCCTATCCCATTTGGAAGTAAGGCTAAATGGTCTGGTCTAAGATGACGATGGACTCCGATATAGGGCGTTTGATTAAAGACTCCTTGCTGCATCGTTGTGTCAGGATAAAACGCTGTCGAACATTCCATAGATTCGCCTGCCTCAATACGCCGGACACATTCGGCAGCATCACCGCCAAGGCGTTGGCATTTTTCCAGGTCCAGCCAGATCTCCCCAAGCAACCGTGCCCCATCCACACGCGCATTGAAAAAAAACCCCACACTCTGTTCTAAGACAGCAGGCGTGCGCGCGCTGACAAAATCGCCATAATCGTTCTTGGGGTGTCCTATCGGAACGGGTACGTGGTTCCAGGCTTCAACGACGGCGGCAATCTCTTCGCGTGGCACGAAGTACTCATTAAGCACGCCCTCGACAATGGGCACAATCGGCGCGACCAGATACTCCCTATTCTCTAGCACTTCATACCGTATCTCAAACCCGACATGTGCCAGAATGGTACACGGCAACCTGGGAACGGCCTGTTCAGCCACCGGCGAGACACGCCCTGCGGTCGCGTTCGCCTGACGAATTGCAGAGCCTTCACAGGTACTCTGTGTCCCATTACGTGCGAGACAGGACCGCAAAGCGGAATTGGCGACCCGCACCCAGATGCGCTTCTGGCGATCCGTTAAGCCAGACTTGTGTCTATCAACGTCCTTAATAGTCCAAGGCATAGGGAGTAGTCCAGACATAAAAAAAGCGCCAGACGTTCCCACTTGCGTGAGGCAGTCAGGCGCAGCGATGTGCTGGTGGCCCGCTCAGCGCCGAAACGCTGGCAGTATCAGTATGAGCACACTACAAAAGTTTTGTCAAGACACACGGGTCCTGCGATCTAAAGTTAGGGGCTTGCGCCGCCGGTCCGGTCACAACGCGGCGCTTGCAATGATCCTCAAAGAGCGTAATCACGCCATCCACGACATGCAGCGTCATACTCCCCGTGCATTTGCGCTCGCAACAATACACCATATCCTCGAGGACATCACTGCTAAGCCCATGCCGTTGCAGAATGGATACGAGCGCCATCACGGAGCGGTCAGGCATCAAGCTCTCCCGCATCAACTTCCAACGCCTCCCCAAGGAGCGCCATGATCCGCTGCGCCTGGTCCTGCGGAAACTCCAGAATCTCCTCCAAAAATATTGGCAGCGGTAGCACCTCCTGCGGTGACCCCAGGGACCCGGCATACGTCGCCAGCGTCCGTGCCCAGTTCAAAGCAATTTCCGAACGTTCCTTCTCTGTGGTGATGAGCAGGGACGGCCATTCCACAAGGTAGCCCTGGGACGGCACCGGAAGCGCCTGAAGCTGAATCAAGCGATCAATCAGTGGCCGCAGAATCACCGGCTCGGCAAACTGCTGCTGGCGCTCCCGCACGCTCGCCGCCCAATTGTTCTCGTCCTGGCTACTCGCTAAGTCCCCACGCTCGCTGCCAAACAAGCGCCGTTTCGGGATCCCTTTCGTGCCGGCAATCAGGTCCGTCAACGTGGCAATATTGGCGCTCGCATCGGGCACACGCCCCTCTAACTGCGTCACATTCATTCCCTGCACGCGGAGAAAGTTTCGCAACTCATGCGTAAACTCTTCCACTTCCGCCGTGAGTTGCGTCGCCGCATCGGCACTCAACGCCGCGGTGGGATCGAGGGACAAAACGATGCGACGCTTGGCATCCTGCCACGTCATCTCACTCGTACCTCCCACCAGTTTCTCGAGGTCATCCAGGTAATTCCACACGGCTTCCAGCCCGGGCGTGCCAAAGATGTCATCCTCGAGTCCATCTTCCGCGACATGGAGCACACGGCTCGCATGGACGACGACCTGGCTCCCAAAATTGCCGCCCATGAGCGGGCGCAAGTCGTCATCGAGGATCGGACTGCTGCCCGTGTGCCGCGCAAAGTCGATCCGGTAGTTCGCCGGGCGCCCAAAGAGCGGCGAGGTCTCGACGTTCACAAGTTCCCGCAACCGCGCATGCTCCTGGCTATAGGCGTTCAGGTAGAGCACATCCTCCGGACTACGCACGCGCTGGGCTTCCTGACTCCACTCAAGCTGTCCCCGCAAACCCAGCACCAACACGGCATAATGCCCCAGCGACGCGAGGCGATCCAGGCGCGCACACATCTGCCACAGCCCGAGGCGTAGCGCGAAGGCATCCCAAGCGGCCTCAAAGGGCGTCTGCTGCGTCTCGTCCGGGTTGTCCTTCTCGCGGACAATCGGCGGCAGGCGCCACGTCGCCGCCGGGAAGATGTCGATGATCCGCTTGGCGAGACCGCCGCGCTTATAGCGGGCATAGTAGTCCTCATACCGCAGCTCACGCTTGTAGCCCAGCGTTTCAAAAAGGTCGCGCCGGCCTGAGAAAGTGATGCCAGCCCGCGTCATGGTCGCGCGGCGGAATAATTCCGCATACGTTCGCAAGGCGGCTGAGATGGAAATCATCTCTTCTGGGGCATGCGTACCGTTCGTTGCAACATCTCCCTCAGGCATGTCTTCACAACCCTCCCCGGTACAAGACGCACAGGAACTCGCGCCCTGGCCGCGCTACCCCAGGCGCCGATAGCACGACGATCCGCGCCTCCGGCAACGTCGCGAGGCGTTCCGCCCACCAGTCGGGAGGATGCACACATGTATGCCACGGCGTCCCATCGGGCAGGACTTTGGTCGAGATATCACACTGCACCAATACGAACGCCGCCAGCCACGCGCAGTCCCAGAGATGCGCCAGAACGTCCGCCAGACACGCAGGTTCCACATGTTCAAGCGTATGCGTACAGACCACCACATCGGCGAGCCCCGGCGTCCGCGCATAGGCCAGCTCCCCCGGGTCATAGTTCCGCACGGGGAAGGATGCCGCATGGCTCAGGGCCGCCGCTGGGCCACAGCCATAGTCCAGGACCGACGTCGCGCCCACCTCCACCACCAACGCGGCGAGCAACGGCAACCAGGCCGGAATCACAGGCGGCACGGAAGGCCGCGCGGCGTAGTAGGCACGGTAGCGGGCACGGTGTTGGGGAGAAATCAGCATGGGCTACCCCTTCTCGCCATGGGAATGGACCTGGAAGCCGCTCGCCTCCAACCGTTGTCGAACGGCTGCGACATCAACACAGCCGGGGTGACTGAGGACGACGGGGTACAGTGGCGGCAGCCGATCCGGCGGCAAGAGACGCAAGAGAAATCCGCCGGCGCTGCCGAGATCGATGGCCTGAACACCACGCGCGGCGAGGCGCGATGCCAGGCATGTCGCTGTCGGCCCTGCGCTGAGGATAACGACATCCGGAGCCCCGCGCAAGCAGGCTTTTTCCAGCCGGCCAATGTGGGCATAGGCGTGGTCGTGAGGGGCAGGAACGTGCGTATACTTCCTCGCGGTGCGTGGAATGAGGGTCGCAAGCGAATTGGAAGGCTCGGAGAGAAGGGTGACCTTCTTGTGAGCCCACATTTTTTGGACAGCTTCAGCATACTCAATCGTCATGATGGCCGGGGCACTATCTGGCCGTGAAACAAACGCACTGACATAGTGGACATTCGGGGAAAGGAATGGGAGAAACTGTGGGATGCGACTGACCCAATTACTATATTTCGGACTCTGCTTAAAAATGCGTGGAATTCCGACCAGGCAACGTTCATGGGGGTAGGTAAGTATGGCGCACAGTTCAGCAGCAAGGGCTTCGTTTGGTGGTTCTCGGACGTAACCTGCCCCGGCGGCTAGTTTTATCTCACCATCACCCATACGGGCCAAACTATACTGTTCCTGTAGTAACTTTATAGTTTGGAACTCATCTAAAACATCTGGCCAGGTATCCATAGGATACTCCTCGATGCTTCGCTGCCATCCCACGAGTTCCTGCACCGTAGGCGTACCGCTTAATAGCTGATACACGTCGTCACCCACTCGGCATCATAGGGATGGCGCACCATATTGTTCTCGTTACGGCTCGTACAGCGCGTGGTGCCATGCCACTGGGACGACGGGGGGCCATCAAGTGCCCCATGCCACCGCAAACAGTCGCGGCGCCAAGTCTCGGACTCCTCGCGATCCTTCCCCGAGAGTGGCACCTGCCACCTCACTTTATCACGTATGATCCGTATACTAGGGATGAGGCCGGGGCATTGCTGATCGAGCGGATCAGGCGGCCGTGCCCCAACCATGCTCCGGGCCTCGATCGCCCGGAGGTCTTCGCGCGTCATCGACCCCGCGCCCTGCGGGCAGTTGTATGGCATCGCCCGGCAGAGCGCCCCCACTTCCAGCGCGGACGTCTCGGCATCGGACGCCTGTGCCCACGAAACCGTTTGGGCGCTCACGAACACAGCCATTGTCAAGATAC
>ERZ1292642.1483-Hain-H14-01um-R1-1483-length-10999-cov-3_pt1 | contig 10999 bp, 18 predicted proteins | sample MGYA00564403_ERZ1292642 | MGnify/ENA primary metagenome ERZ1292642 (study PRJEB36523, sample SAMEA6512643) | groundwater metagenome | collected 2019-01-09 | study: AquaDiva: Metagenomics assemblies of 32 groundwater samples | reverse complement strand
TGTTGTCTTAGGATTTGTTCATCCACTGGTGTGCGAAAGAATTGCTTTGGACGCAATGCACCTAAACCAGCACCTTCCAATCCTTGCATCGCGCCACTAGCAAATTGGCCACCTTGCAATTGCTCTTGAAATCTTCTTAGAATATCTAATGCTTGTCCTGCTGGCATAATATTTCTCCTATTAAGGATTACGTCCTTCACACAAAGTATTGTTTAGCAATACTACGTGGTAATAAGTGTAATTACACGCATTAGCAGTACCATCTACTTGTGTACCTATATTCAAATCATATTCACCTTTTGGTCTATTACTACAACCAAACGCGTGCTGCCAAGTCAATATCGCCTCATCATTAGGTTTCAAAGTATATTGATGATAACCTGTTGATCCATCTAATATTTTAGAATTAGGATCAATGAAAAGAAAATTAGTAGTAAATTTACCAGTAACATTTCCTATATTCTTTACTTTTACAATAGCGGCATACATCGTACCTTCTGATACTTCTTCTGATGAAATTAAATCTACTTGCTGAAGAATAGTATCTCCACAAACAAAACCAGACTGTGCTTGTCCTTTATCAAATATTACAACTAAACAACCAAGAAAGAAAACAACAACCAAATATAAAAGAATCCTTCTAATCATTTTATTTTCTCCTAATACTGCCGGTATGGGACACATACCGACAATATAAAATTACTACGGATCACAACCACAAGGTACTGGTTCGCACCAAGTTTGTTCTTCTAACAAAACTATTACGACAGTACCATCATTTTGCTGCTCTTCATAATACGGAGTATAACATCTTTGACAACCAAAACTAGGGCTACAAATCAATGTAATCAACCAAAACAAGAAAACCATACAGTTAATTTTCCTCCTCTATCGGAATAATCTCAATATGTGTAGTACCATCATTTGCTTGCACTTCATATATACCACACATAGTTAGTCTACAAAAATCAAAACAAACGTCTTCAACACAAAAACTGGTACATACAAGTAAAACTACCCAATACAAGAAAAACATAGGGGGTTTGTTTCTCCATTTTCACTTTATTTGACATATACAACATTCTTGCTTCCTATATCGGTAATTGTCTTGTAACCACACCAACAGTAATATCACTATGTTTAGTTGTACCTATGATAGATGTTATTTCAAATATTACTCTATCGTCTATATCTACATCTGTAATATCTGAAGTAAACACAGCTTGAGAATTTCCAGTTAAGGTAATTGAACCTAATACTGTTTCTGCTTGATTATCTTTCTTTACACTTATAATAGTTATTGCATTAGTGCTGGCGGTACCCCTTTGCTGTGCAATTATGGACAGTAATCTATTTCCTTGTGGGTTGATTAATTTCCTATCGCCACTTGCGGGGGTACCATCATAAAATACAGAATCAACAACAGGTAAATAGGAGTTAACTTGAAGAAAAGCAGTTGCGTCTAAACCATCTAATAAATCTGCATTCAAATTAGCATTCAAAGCCGTTGTACTTATTGTTATAGGTGCAGTACCTGTAGCCACATATGACTTAATTTGCCCGCTATTATTAATTTCCAGTTTTAATACATTGGATTGATAACATTGTAATATCGGACCCATCCCGTTTTGATTAACAGTAATCATTGAATCAGTTGTACCTGTATTATATTCACCAAATATCAATGATATATCAACACTATTTCCAATCAAAAGATTAATTATTTGATTTAATTCTCTATTAACTTCGTCTGAAGAAATTGTAGTACTTAATACGTATTGTCTTCCATTACTATTATTATATAATGCTGATCTTTCATTAGCTGTCAGTACTCTTTCAGTAGACTTATATATTCTTACTGCATCAATCAAACCGTCTGTAAATCCTGTAACACCGCCTACTGTTCTACCTATTTGGAATTCAGCAGTACCATTAAATATATCACCACTATACGCCGAGGATATAAATGTTCCACTGTTGTTTACTTCCAAATATATCTTCGCGCCATCGTACCAAACCACAAAGAAATACCAAACACCTACCGCTATCGCACCATTAGCAGTACCTATTTCAGTTTGTGCAACACCATCGGAAGTAACTGTATATCTGAGAGAAGCATTTTCATTTACAAATACTCTGTATTCTCTTTGTGCTGTTGTTACGTTCCATTTAGCAACTATCGGATAAATTACTCCTGCACCTGGAATAGTATCTAATTTAAACCATCCACATATTGTTTGTCTTTGTCCTGTACCAAAACTTAATGCAGCATTATCAGCAATACTAAGATATTGATTTACACCATCAAGATTAACTGCATTACTTATTTTACCTGCTACAAATGTACAAGCATTATTATTTGTCAAATCATTGGTACTAAAATCGTCTGTAGCATCTTCAAGATTCCAAGCAGCAATTAATCCATCACTCGGAGGAAGACCAGCAAAATTAAATAATCTAGTTATTCTTCCCATTACTGATTCACAAACTTTTGTTTGAAGTGTGCTTGCGCTGTTATATTATTATGCGACGTAGTACCATCGTGCAATGTTACACTTGTTGTAATAATATCTCCTACTACACAAGGTACATCTGCAATATCTGTTGTTTGTACTGTTGTAACGTTACCTGAAACAGTAACACTTCCTATTGATACAGCATTCTTAAAAAATTCAACAGTAGTATCTGCATTGGCAGTTGCAACACCTTCTTGCTTTATCTTTAATTTGGTAATAGTACAATTATGTGTAACAAGATAACTTGCTTTATCGGCGTTTGCTGTTGCTTCTATATCTGTATAAAATACAGAATAAACATCAAAAGCAAACAAATTTTGTTCTAATGCTGCACTAGATGTTCCTCCTAATAAATCTGCATTCAAATTAGGACATTTAACTATAGATGCAACTACAAACAACGCATCAGTAACAATTACACCAGTAACATCAAAGTATAATGACAATAAAGCAGACTCATTTTGAAATAGAACTATTGCGTCTGCTGTTGTTTTATTTAACTTTATTATTGGATTATCTAACTCATTAGTTAAACCAATAATACTAATATTAAACGAACCTCCAGATATTTCTGCCCCCAACGCAGTTAGTAACTGATTTAATTCATCATTCCAATCAGATGAATCAATTACTGAACCGTCCGCGTAAGTATGCAATTGTCCCAGTATACTCATTAACTAACCAATGTTTGACGAAACTTTGCTTTAGCACTAATATTGCGGCACTTATCAGTGCCATTATTAGACGTTATATGTACACTAACTACATCATTTTCCACAAGACCAACATTCAAAGTACTATTAATATAACTAAAAGAAGATTGTTGTAATGTTGCTGTATCTATTGCTACCCCGTTCTTCTTCAAATCAATAGTAGCTATCGCATCATTTGAAGGATAACTTCCTGCGCCAGTACGTACAGCAGAAGATACTTTAAATTCACGTATACTCATTGACGTACCGGCAGGAGTAATAAATCTATATACCTCACTAGATGTTGTTGGAATACCCTCAAAGTAAAATGATATATAATTCTCAACAATCTTACCTGTAAGAAAGAAACCAGCTAAAGCAATACCATCAAGGTATTGTACATTAAGATTTGTAACTTTTGTTGTTGATACAACGTCTATTGGGGCAACATCCGTAAATAAAGATTGTATTTGTTTTCCGCTTATTACTTTTAACTTAGACACATTTCCTGTCTTAAACTCAACAAAATTACCTTGTGGCGATATTGCGGCTCTATTTCTAAAAACTAAATTAATTCCATTTACATCATTCAACCCTACTGAATTACCATAATCTTGATTTACTATAATTTTACCTGAAAGTAACCCAGTTAGAAATTGATACAATTGTTCTAATTCACTACTCCATTCAGACGCTCGAATCAATTCACCTGAAACAAATATATTTCTTCTTGCAAGTAAATTAGACATTTGTACTTTCTTCTACAAGTGTACCTAAACCAAATCCTAATGTTTGGATAGTAATATCTTGCCCTAATTGATCGTTTTCAAATATGTGTTGAAACTCTTTTCCTCTATATCCTTGTGTTCCTCTTATTCTACTTACTATTAATTGTTCGTTTTCTGTACTACTTGCAAATAATGAAACATCCCAAGTACCTGTATCCCACACACCACCAGAAGAAACATTATTAACTGATAATGGAATTGTTGCTACTTTAGAATTATTATTATCAATACGTACTTTCCACGTAGCAGATAATTGAGAACCACTAAAGTTAATACCAAGTGCGGCATGCTTACATTCTTTGTCAATAAGACTATTACCAAAATTAAATGACTTATGCTCAAATCGTTTTAGTATTGGAGTATTACCGTGATCACTAAATACTGTGTCATCATATTTATACAATTGAAAATTAGGTGTATCACTTCCTACAAATAATATAGGTTTTCCACTAATCAATGCGACAATCATTGCTGAAGGATTAACAATAGAAGATTCAAACGTAGTCCATCTTAATCCTCCTTCTAGTTGTTTATAATCCATTACATAAAATCTATTATTAACTGTACCTGTTGTAGTTTTAGGTGCCCCAATTAAGTACATTGATTTTGACATTAGTACTGCACTTGGAAAAGTATCTATTGATAGATTAAGATTAAATAATCCTGTTACTTTTCTTGATACAATCGCAGCACTAAAATCACCAAACTGTTGTACTGCCTTAAGACTAATCAATCCTTCATAAGAAGGAAATACTAAATCATTAAGTACAACCTGTATACCAAATTGAGATATACATCCTCCGCCTTTAGTCAATACATCGATTTTCCATCCTGCTGGATCAGTAGCAACTTGACCATTAATGCGTGTTTGAAGAAAATGTATACTACGTTTCTTAAGAACAAATAACACACCATTATGCGCGTATATTCCAACTATTGTGTCATTATCATTATAACCTACCTCTATAAATCCACCACTTGCTACCCAATCTTCAGGATTACCAAGAGTAGAAAAGTAAACTCTATTTGGATGTGACTTAAATACCATCCACAGTCTACTGTTAAATACTTCAAGTGTAAATGCACCTACTGGCGCACCCGATATGCCTGTTAATGCTAATGCTGCGGCATTACCAGCACCAGACCATTTAACTGTGTCATCTACTGCACCACTATCACCATTAACCCCTATCGCTAAATCATTAAATGTTCTCCATTGCCAATACGTGTTAGTAGGTAATGTTAATGCGCCTTTGATGGAAGTAAATACTCCAGACGTATCTTTATATATTTCACTTCCGGTTGTAAGTATTAAATTACTTACTTGTGCTGCTGTAATGAAATTATATAATGATGTTATTCTAGAAGTAAAATCTGGAGAAGTATTATACCTTACAAATCCTCCCCTACTTCTAATACTACCTTGTTCACTAAATTCAAAATTCAATAACTGAGAAAATTCATTATCAGCAATCCTCCTTGGATGCTGAACATCATTTTGCCCACCATCAAAATCAGTAAATTGTTTCCACTCTAACGGCATTATTTATTCTTCTTATGTTTGAAATACTCTACTTGAAGTAATCTATCCATTGCTTCTTTTCTTGTTAAATTACCTTTAGAAAGATTCTTACCTTTCTCACTTTTAACTTGATAACCTTTCTTTGTTTTCTTAATCATAGTTAATTATGAAAATGATCAGGAGGAAGTCTAACTAATCTGTTACTTCCACTTGTATTAGATAAATCAGAATAGCCAAGTCTGCTTACTTCTCCGCCATACAATGTTGCACTGACTAATTCTGAAATACCTCTTTTGAATGCTGCTCTAGACAACTGAGCGCCTTGAAAATTCTTATCATCTTCTCTTATCTTTGCTCTTACTCCGTCTTTTAATACTCTAATAAAATTCCTTGGAAAAGGAAGTTTGCTTGATGTAGTCAATTCTTGCTGAATAAGAAAACCAAAAAATTCTAAAGCATAAACTGCATCTGGTGTATAATATAACCCTAATGTTAATTTCTCATTTGTTATGTCATACGCTTCAGGATACCACCAATTAGGTTTACCTGTAGTTTCTAACTTCTCACCGGTATTTATTATCTTATCTTTAGTAGTAGCAGTTAGAATACCACTACCATCAGTAAATCTAGCTGCTATCTCCTGTTGAAAAGCTACAGTTAAATTATAAGTGCGCGTGGATGCAACAGTATTCAGCGGACCGATGGAATATAAATAATTCCATCGCTTTGCGTCACCTATTTCATCCACGCATTCCTTGATCCATTCTTCTACAGTAGCAATATAATTAGCATTAGAAGTAGATTCACCTATTTCTGTTGCTAACGTCTGTGCTAACTGATTAACAGTCGGAATTGACATATAGCACCAATTATGTAGCAGCCAAATCTACAACGTCACCGATTGTTACAGCACGAATATCAGTCTTAGCATCTGCGTGCAATGCATCATATGCTGCTTTATTTATCTTTACTTCAACAATCGGCCGTGTTGTATGCGGGTTAGTTATTACATCAGAATCAATCTCTGTTTTATAGATTGACCCATTACTATACTTTCTTCTCTTTATTGCAGCCATTGTTAATCCTCCAAACTAAATTCTTTCTCAGAAGGATTTTCTACTGGTTCAACGGATTTAAGTGTAGTTTCTTTTCCTTTCTTGAATTCCTCAAATTCATCCTTCAAGTCTTTTTCTTTTTCAAGAATTTCAACTTGTGCTTTATGTGAATTTGTTATTCGTTCTCCCCAATACTTCTTTCGTGAAATATTAGGGTATACGCCTGTCTCTGTAATAACAAATTCCACATCGTTTTCAACACCATATTCAACTACTTTTTCTGTTTGTGGTTCAGCCATTGTTTATCTCCTATGCTGACATATCCAACCATTGTTTAGGCAATTCAGATTTACTAAGAATCAATGATTCAGCATTGCTATGTTGAAGCAAGTTATGTTTAATCAATGCTTGTTTCATTATTTCTTGTATCTTCTCTGGCAAATCTTCGTATTTGTCAACATTCAAACGATCGTTATCAAATGCAAGTTTTACCAAATCCAAACCACAAGTAAGACAAACAGCAGGAGTGATCCTAACTCTTACTCGTTTAATTGTTTTAGTATCTATTTGTTTAGCATAGATAATATATTTATCTTCGTTAGGATCAATTTCTTTCTTCTGCTGTGATACTGGAAGCATATTAAAAATATCATCTACTTCCAATGTTGAAGATGAATTAAAAGTTATTTCTTGTTCTTGTTGCATTGTTCTAACTCCGAATTTGTACAGTTGCAGTATTACCGGCAGTACCATCGGTCAATGCGAGTACTCTACACCCTCTCTGTGATTTGAATCCTGCTGTCAACTGTGCAAGAGTAGCAGCAGTAGTTGTAAATGTAATTGCGTCCAGTCTTCCTGCCGTCGTTGTAGTACCAAGCATATCTCCCGCTACAACAGCATCAGCGACATTACAAAGTGTTTTCTTACCATCAGTCAACATCCAACCAAAGCCTTCTGCTGCAATTATAGAAACAGAAACACCAGCAATATCAATACCTGCCGTAGCAGCAGGGACAACAGACCATGGCGCGTCTGTATCTGCTAGCGTCGGAGTAAGAAAATCACCAACAGCAGCAATAGCAGTATCGGCATTAATATACCGATATTCGTGGCCGGTTTTAGGATCAGTATATTTTGATCCTAACGGCCATTCCGGGCCTTCTGTTGCTGTTTTAACAACAGTAACATCAACACCAAGCATTATATCACTCATTAATCTTTACCTCCTATTCAATGCCTATTAAGGAAGGGTTACACCATCAAGCACACCTTGTCTTGCACGATTACTTGTAGTAAGTTGCCCGTACAATATTTGCTGTGCTACTTTAGCTTCCTGATTCTCTGGTTTCTGGAATGGAGTAGTAATATAGTTACGTCCTTTACCAACTACCCAATTCAAGTATTTTGCCATTAATACCCAACAATGGTGCGTACTAGCAGTACCATCAAGCGCAGTAGGTACCTGAGAATCCCAAATCCACGGAATACCTTTATACACTTGATGCGTAAAACCTAGTTCTGCCATCTTTGTATTCTGAATCATCAAGTTTACTACAGCAGATTTTTCATATGCTTCATACAATCCCTGCGTAGAAACAATCAATCCAGAATTTTCATCCAAAGCACCGCGTGAACAATTATTGATAAGCGTTCTTAGATTATCTAATCCAGTTGCAGCCCAAGAACCAGCATTATCAATATATTGATTACGCCAATATGTATTGGCATTAGAATCAATACCACCAACAGTAGACCACGCAGCACCATCTTCTACAAGTAAAGAAAGACCTGTAATATCTTTTCCGCCGTTGCCGGTACCATCGAGCATCAACATATTGTTAATACGTTGTCTCATTGAAATTTCAAGTTGCTCAATCTTCTTTCCAAGCAAATGTATAATCTTAGTTTTTGAACCAGAATTAACAAATTCTTGGAAACCTGAAATAGATACACTTCCTGCAACTTGTTTCCAATTAAATTCAGCAGCAGTCATTCCAGTCTGCGGAGTAGTATCAATTATGTCATAACCAGAATAACTAGAAACAGTACTATTTTCAGCAATCATCAATGGTTCAACTATTGATGTGCCACCTTCCTCTTCTCGCATAAAACCTAGTTCTTTAAGTTTAGCAAGAAGTGCAATCTGCAACGTTATATTATCTGCCATTGTTGACCGATAATTCTTTAACGCTGTAGATACCAATTGATCAAAATTAGGATTACTCATTCTATAGATACCTCCTATTATCCGGCCAATTCCTCTAGTGCGGATTCAATTGCATCTGTAATAGATTTAACCTTCTTAGGCTTCTCTGTTTCTACATTCTCTGTTTCTGTTTTCTTTGGTATGAATTTTCTTACGTTTGTTTCTCCTTTCTTTTCTGTCTTCTTTTCATACTTCTCATTTATCAACCCCCCTTGCTTAGCAAGCAAATACAAAGCCTCCACCGATAAAGAGTTTTTAGCTACTCTATTAAGATCACGCATACCTGCAAGATAATTATCATAATCAGAATATTTATCTTTTACTTCTTTTTGCTCTTCATTTAACTTTGCAAAAAGTGCTTGCGCTTGCGCGTTTTGATCTATAACCGAAAGGCTTGGTTTAATCTCTGAAGTAATCAATGCCTTTACATCACTAAGCAAAGATTCTCTAAACTGAGTAAAGAATGACTTAACTTTTCCTGGTTCATTGAAATCAATATCATCATCATTAATTGAATCAATTGGATCAGGCTTTTCACCTTCTGCTTTTTCTTTAACTACTTCAACCAATTGTCCAAGCAATCCTCGCAAAGTATCATTACTTTTCTCAAGATTGCTTATTCTAGTCAAATACTCTTGACTAACTTCTGGTGTTTTTACTTCTGTTTTAGTTTCTGTTTTACCTTCATCAGAAGACTTATTTAGAACGTCATCAAGGGTCAAATCAAAATTAATGCCACCTTCGTCATCAATCGGCATATTCTATTTCCTCACTTTCATTAGTATTATTGCTTTTATCTTTAATTCCCATTCTTGCTTTCTCTTTCATTTGTATTTGATGTTTCTTTATATGTTTCTCCATCATCGTCTTAAACTGTGGTTTAAGTTTATTCTCATCTATAAATTTCTGATGTTCTTGTATATGTAATTGATCCCAATCATCTGCGCTTGTACTTAAATAGAAGCCATATTTATCTACTTCATCTGCTTCTGGTATCATCCTCATATTCTCAGATAGAATATGTTCCATCTGCATTTCTTCTTTATCGTGAGAATCTTCGTGCATCATTTCACACATAATCAATTCTCCGTCAAGCTATCAATTACACCAAATCCATTTAATGCTTCGTTAATATTATTCATTCTTTCTCGTTTAATATCTGGTCTATCCAAATAATCTTTATGCCTTTCATCATCTGTTTTTCGTTTAATTGTCTTTGATTCTTCTTGTGTCAATACTGTCAATCCAAGTGATTTCATTTCACGTTTAAGATAGCTTTTAGAGTTATAATGTTTATCCGTACCTAATACATATTTATCTTCTGATGGAGATACACCTATCGAATCTTGAATGAAATTATCTGTTATTGGTATACGTACAGCACAACATAAAAATAACCTCCAATTTTTATGTGTACACAAAATAGTATCAGGCCACACTCTATCAGGATAATCTTTTGTATCCAAATATTCTACAAATCTTCCGTGTATTGGACACTCAAAATAAAAACTAACTAACATATAAGCCTCTTACAATACAAATTTGAAAAGAATGAGAAGAATTATAACAACACAATTTGTCACATCTTTAACTGTTTGTGGAACAAAACTAAGAAGATTAAACAGCCACATTACTACAAGAACAAACAACATAAACTCAACTGTAAACATTATTGTATACCTCCTGCTGTTGGAATATTTCCTATACTTGGAGATAATCCACCAGATAATCCTGCGGCCAATTGCTGCGGATTAGCTACAGTGTTTGGTTGTATATTACTTCCCAATCCTCTAATACTACTATTTACTTCTTTGTTTTCTCCAATCACCTTACCTACGGCATATTTCATTATCTGTTGGATTTCTTGTGGCTGCATTACTTGCATCTGTATTAATGTCTGCATATTTGATCCAAGTATCTGCATTAACTCTATTGCTTGCTGTTTCTCTATTGTTGGATCAATTCTTGGAGCAGATACAGTATCCATATCAAACTCTACTTCTGCTTGTATATCTTCTGGAGAATATCTAACCCAGAATTCACCAAGAGGACCATTAACTTGAATTATCTTTTCTTTGTCATAATTAGCTTTAATATGTTGAAGTATTTTTCTTCCTGCTTCCATTACAAATTCGTCAACATCTTCTACACGGTCATCTAATTTAAGATTAGTATACCCTTGTCTTGCACCTATCTCTGCTGCCGATGTTCTACTAGGTA
>ERZ1292642.1482-Hain-H14-01um-R1-1482-length-11007-cov-4_pt1 | contig 11007 bp, 10 predicted proteins | sample MGYA00564403_ERZ1292642 | MGnify/ENA primary metagenome ERZ1292642 (study PRJEB36523, sample SAMEA6512643) | groundwater metagenome | collected 2019-01-09 | study: AquaDiva: Metagenomics assemblies of 32 groundwater samples | reverse complement strand
CTTCTTCCCTTTATGGTACCGGAGGGACAGGAGTTTCAGGCAGGAATGGAACCGGGGGGCGCTCTCTCGCAGTCGTTCGGGCGGCTTGGTCTAGATTTCACACCCCAGAGGCTTCCCACGACTCGTCTCTCCCCTGGCGAGCTTGCTACCGCACCTAGCAACGCACAGATTGGTGGTGGCATCATGCAGGGTATTGGAAACATTCAACAGGTGGGCGTGTAGTGCCAACTCCAACTGCACAGCAGAAAGCTGCGGCGGCCTTTATCCAAGACCTGTACCGGCGCTTCAACGCGGGCGAGCAGCTCACGTCGCGCGACGCACAGGTAGCAAACACTTACAACCTCCAGGCCCTCGCAGATCAGATACTCAAGGTCAGTGCGAACCTGATGAACCCCGCACAGCTTGCTCAGACGCTTGAGGCGGCGTATCGCTACACGCTGCCAACGGAGCCCACAAAGCCGCCTGTGCAGCCGCCAACTAAGCCTCCATCTACAGTCCTACCTCCGGCTGACAAGGTTCCCCCGGCAGTAGGTGCTCCCCCTGTGGAATCCCCTACGCTGCCTCCTGCGCTGTCAACTCCCGAGCCGGCTCCGCTTGGCCCCGGTATTATCCCTGGCGTTGGCGTGCCTGGCGAGGGCCTACTTGTTGGTGGCGGGCAGGAACAGGCCAGACTTGCACTTGAGGCTGCCGAACTTGCGCAACAGGGTGAACTGGCACGGCTTGCAATGGGGCAGCAGCTCCTTGCTCACCTCTCTGACATCCAGCGCGATCCATTTAGCATCGTACCGGCGCTTCAGGCATACGGTGCGGCCGGTGGTGGTACGCTGGCTCCCGCTGCTGATCTATACGCATCTGGCGGTCGGGGTCGTCCTTCGCCCTACGGCGGACTCTACGATTTGCTGCTGGCCGAGCTTGGTCGGGTAGGAACTGCAGGTGGCGGTGGTGGAGGGGCCGTAGCAGCCGCTCCGGGTGGTGGTGTCACTGCCACCCAACGTGCTCTTACCCAAGCCCCGGTACAACCGACGATGGGCGTTATCGATGGCGTCCTTGGCCCTCTTACCCCTGCCCGCGTAAAGGGTCTCCGAGCGCCCGCATCGTCGGTCGCGCGCCCCCCCATTAACCCGACTGCTCCTGTAATGCTTCGTGGGGGAGTACCCGCCCCTACGATGCTCCGTCGGCTGGGGGCATCATTTCCTGGGCTTGCAAGCTATGCGGGGGTAAGATAGGATGGCCGGTACGTTTGCTGGGCGAAGGAAGCGTTCGCGACGCCGCGCTCCCTACACCTTTCCTGACTCTGTCATGAACTTCGCGTCGGGTACTGGGCGGCGTCCGAGTAACAACCGAGGGGATCAGAGCGTCTTTCGCCCGGCCGATCCCTATGCGGGGCAGACTGGGATGCGGACAGGTAGTGCCGAAAGCTCGGTCATGGATGCGATCAACCTGCGGAGCCAGATGAGGCAAGCGGGCCAGAGTCCGTTTGGCGTGCCCTATCAGTCCGCTCCTGCCTTTGCTCCTGCGACTCCGACGCCAGGCCTCGCTGAGGGTGGTTTCTTTGGGCCACCGGTACCTACTGCTATCCAGCCCCCTCCTGTCAACCCCTTTGCAACGTACGGTGGCCTCAACCCCGATGTCGACATCCGAAACGCCGCTCAACTCTTTGCTGGCTCCGTCGCTGGAAACCCGTTCATCACCCCAGAGGAACTCGCCCGACTTCAGGCTGGCTATGCGCCGCTTGAGCAGGGGATCAACCCAGCGTTCTACCGCTACACGTCGCCGGTCATTCAACAGGCTCTTGCGGGCCTGCGGCAGAGCGTTGGCTACCGACCGGAGGACGCGGCGTTCATCGCGCGTCAGTTTACTCCTGGTAGTCTCTACTAGATACGTCATACTACCAAAGGAACTACTGTAAATGCCTATTACTCCCCCGTCCCAGGCACAAAAGTTTGCAGACCAGGACTCGCCCTTCGCGGTTGTGCTTGCTCTAGCAGGAACAGAGCAGCTACTAGTGACTGTCCCCGCTACTAAGAAGGGACGTATCATATCGCTTGTCAACGACGGGCCAGGAACGGTTGCCATTGCGTTCGATCAGGTGGCTACTTCGGCGGGACTGAACCTCAAGCCGGGTGAAGGGTACAGTGACGCTGGCCTAGAGGTCAGCACCGACGTTCGTTTCATTAACGTAACAGCAGCACAAACGCCCACAGTTCGTGGTGTGCTCTGGAGTGGCCCTAACTAGTGCCGATTATCCCGCCACCCTCTGACGACAGATCGATTGCCGCACTGCTCGTTGCTGCGGCGACTAAGATGTCGCCAAGTGCGGTTATCGCGGTATTCAAAGACCTTCTCCAGAAAGTGAAGGATTAGCCATGCCAAACAACTATACTATCGTTGTAACTCTAGGCCATCGCTACCAGGTCATACGGGTGGACGACAACACCCCAGTCGGCTCGTCGTATGCGACTAAGGCAGACGCCGAAGAGGGGATTCGGCGGATCGACGCGGAGGAGTATGGATGGGACTGGCAGCCATCGTCGATAGGCTACGGGATCGAGCGCGAGGTCTCCGCGCGCACTGTCCAGTCGCTCGGCGCACCGTCTGAAACGTCGGGGGTTTCTGACAAGTCCCGACACAAGCGAACAACTCCAGCGAAGGAGCTTCCCTAGGTGCCCGTCGTAGCGCGCGGTAAGAAGATCGTGGAGAAGGAGACAGGCAAGGTCGTCGGCACGAGCACGAGCCATCGAAAGGCACAACTATCGGCAAACGCTCGCAACGCCGCCCGGCATGGCTGGAAGCCAACTGGCAAACCGGCGCGTCGCTAACCTGTAGAATCGGCGCGCCCCCACCTGTAGGAGCAGCCACCCGTGCCTTATCGTCTTGGTGAGGGCTCAGAGCCTAGCATAGAGCAACGTCGGCGCCGACGACTTGATGTCGTTCCAATGGCGCTGGATCGTCGCGTGCGCGATCAGCCCCGCCGGCCACCTCGCCAGTTTCAGCCACGTCGCGAACCCTCGCAGACCAGCCGTCTAGCAAGTGAAGAAGGTCACGCCTACGGTGCGATGGGGCGCTCGCTCCAGGACGCACTGGACGCGCGCCGAGACGAAATGCGTGCGCGCTGGATCGAGCACTACTCGTCAGTAAAGCGCAACCAGGCTATTGAGCTTGCCCGTCACGAGGATCAGGAACAGCAACTCCGCAACTACAAACGCAGCTTTGAGCCTGAACAGCCAAGCGCGGACTACATGCAGGCCACCATATATCGCGGCGAGCGCCCGCTTGCCGAGCTGAAAGAAGAGGCACGCGAGGCTGAGGGCGCACAGAGGGCCGCAGAGTTTGGCCGCTGGTGGGATCGCGCGACTCCTGGCGAACAGCTCACCTTGCGTGGTATGGCCGTCGGGCTGATCAAAGAGAACATGCGTCCTGAGCAGTATCGGCGAATCACTGAGGCCGCCCGGCGTGACGACGACTCCATCTATGAGTTCGATCAGGACGAGCGCGAACGCGCCGCGCGGGTCTACAGGGGGTCGGCGCCGACTGGTGCCGCTCCTGCTATCCCAATCGACCACGGGCCAGGCCAGTCGTTTCGAGAGAAGCTGGGTAGCGTCGGTACTGGCATAGGCGACATTGTTGGGGGCGCGTCCGAGGCTGCAACGTCTTTCAACCGCGCTACCCTCCGTCCTTCCATCGATCTTGTTCAGGCGCCGTTTGAGGTCGGACGGGAACTCGTACAGGGCGATCTTGGCGGCGCACGTCGCGAACTAGGCGAGGGCATTGCTCCGCTTCGTGAGCCAATTGAGGCCGCAATTGAGATTGGACGCGCGGCTTGGCAGCGAGACCTCGACAGCCTCATGGACGAACTTGACGAGGCTGGGCGCGAAATCCCGCAGGTTGAGGAGCTTGAGCGCGCCTGGCGGGGCGTCAATCGCGCCTTCGTTGGTGAGCAACGAATCGTTACGCCGTTTACCCGCCCCCTCATTCACGATACCCTAACATCACTTGGCGTCCCCGACGACCGCGCGTCGTCCATTGCAAAGTACGTAGCCGAGGTTATCGTCCCGTCTACCTTCCTCACATCTGGCGCTGGCTTGCTTGGAAAGGGCAAGTCGGCTGGGGCCATTCTCCGTCCGCTGCTTGCCGAGGGGAGTATCAACGTCCTTCAGAACCGTGCTGGCCATGAAGCTCGCGGAGAATCCGCGCCGTCGCTTCAGGAGGACATTCAGATGTTTGCGGCTGGAGCGGCTGGGCGTGGTGGTGTTGAGCTTGCTGGAGTAGCCGGTGGGAAGCTGCTACGTTCGGAGGTAGGGAAGCGCGCCGTGGAGGCCCTACGGCATGGCGAGGCAGGCGCGCTTCGCATCTTCGAGGCACCGCGTACCCCGCTCGACGTGAAGATGGGCCGGCACCGCCTGCTTACCGACGCTGGCGACCGTTTGGACTGGCGCGAGACACCTGATGGCGGCCACATCGACGACGTGACAGCCGTAGTTGAGCGCGAAGGGAGAGGAACGGCGCTGTTCGACCGTGCCGTTAGTGACATCCGCGCTCGTCGTCCTGACGCCATCGTTACGGCCGATCTGAACTCCGAAGCGGGCGCGCGCCTGTTTGCACGGCAGGCCTCGCAGCGACCCGGTACGGTGTTCACTGATGTCAACGGCAGGCAACTTACGTCGGGCGAGGCCATCGCTGCGGCAGCGCGGAGGGAAGGCCCTCAGGTGGCTATCCCGCTACGTGAGGCTGGCGAGGTAGCCCCCGAGGCCCCGGTTAGACCCGCTGAACCCTCCGAAGCCGCCAAACCGCCTGTGGCCCGCCCAGACGCGGCTGAGGCCATTCCGCCAGAGGGGGCAGCCCCTCCTGTCGAGGCTGTCCCTGCCGCTCCTGCTGCTCCTGTGCGAGTTGCGCCCCGTCGCGCTGTCGCCCTCGCCACGAAGCCCGATAAGCCTATTGGCCGTGCTGTCAGCTTCGACCGTAATAAGGGTGGCTGGTGGGTTGCTCGAAAGGCCAAGAATGGCAAGATACGTCGCGTGTTCTACCCCAGCGGCAGACTAGTCGGTGTCGCTGAAGAGCCTCCACCTGTCGCACCAACACGCCTCCCTGGCGCACGCGGAGAGGAGCCGCCTGGCGGTCGTCCCCCGAGTCCTCCCGAAGGTGGCCCCGGTGCTGCACTACCGGCCCCCGAGCCCGTTCAGCCCGTCAGCAAGCTCCGCATCAAGGCGGGCCTAGATGCCTTCGGGCGGGTTGCTCACCTGCTAAAGTCGTCAAAGCGACTTGCGCCGAAGTCGCGTGCGGGTATCCAAGCTAGGCTCGAAGCGCAGGCTGCTAAGGCGGCTGAGGCAACGAAGGGCGTGCTTGGTAAGGAGGAGTTTGGCCCTGAGGAGCTCGTAACAGCCGCTCGGGGCGCCATGAAGGGCAAGCGCAAGTTCCCAATCATGGGCGTCACGAACGATGCTGGCGAGGTTGTGGCACCGCGAACGCTGTTTACCGACCGCGAAGTCACCGATATGCAACGAGTGATATTCGAGCACTACGACGGTAAGGTGTTCGATCAGACAAACGCGACTGATGCGCTGGGCCTGCTCATGGAGGGCTATTCGCTTGCCCCCCACCAGGCCCGTCTACTTGCTCCCTGGTTGCCGAAGGATGTACGCCAGCAGCTTGCGAGCGTGTCCAAGTCGATCCCCGCGAAGATATGGCGGGAAGCCCTTGCCGTCCTGAACCTATCGCGCGTGCTAAAGACGCCACTCGACGTATCAATGATTGGCCGACAGTCGTTTTTCGCTATGCCGCTGGCTCCTCTACGTTGGGCAAAGGGATCGGCTCGCGGCGTTCGGATGCTCTTCGACTCCCGCTACACGACCCAGGTTGCGGAGTCAGTCAGCAAGCGACCCTACTACACGACGATCAGAGATTTCGACGAGGAGTTCGGGCGGGCCATCTCAGCTATTGATGATCACCTTACGGGCGAAGCGAAGATCGTGGCTGGCCCCGAAGAGGCGGTCTTTACTGACGAGGATGCTCTTGTCAACCGCCTCCTACTAAAAACCCCTGTAGTCGGCGGCGCACTTAAGCGGTCATCCAACTCGTTCAGCGTGGGCCTGGCAGCACTTCGCTACGACATGGCTGAGAAGTATTACGTCCTGGGTAAACAGGCTGGCCGCACTGAGGTGGAGATCATCGACGATTTCAAGGTGATCGCCCACCTGAGCGGGCGTGGATCGCTTGGCCCTGGCGAACACGTGGCAGGCGAGATCTCCCAGCTCTCCTGGGCGCCGCGTTGGCTTGCATCCCGCGTCCAAATACCCCTTGACGTGCTTACGCGCTCCAAGCACGCACGGATGCTTGCTGTCCGTGGCGCTCTTGGCGCGGCTGGGACGATGGCAGGAATCCTGGGCATGGCGGAACTCGCAGGCGCGGACATCGATGTCGATTCTCGCAGTGCGAACTTTGGCAAGATCAAGGTCGGGCCAACTCGTCTGGACGTGACGGCTGGCTTTGGGCCGCTTATCCGGTTCGGCACCCGGCTGGGCGTTGAGTGGTCGGGCGGGCGGGGAATGAAGGATGATCTGGGCCGCCTGGTGGACTGGGATACAAAGCAGGGCTTGTTGCGCTTCATCGAAGGCAAGGCGGCTCCTCCTGTTGGGATCATCCAGGACATCTGGACGGGCGAAACCTTTACGGGCGAAAAGTTGCGCTGGGACGTGGCGACGGTCAAGCGCGAGGCGTGGAACCGTTTTGCGCCCTTCATCGTTGAAGCAACAGTTGACGCCGTTCGCCAGGGTGGCCCGCTTCATGCGGCGTTTGGCATTGCCGAGTTTGTTGGTCTGGGTACGCAGTCCTATACCCCTGGCTACGTCGAGCGCGCCGAGTTGATCGCCGAAGACGTAGAGACCGGACTAATCGATCCTGACGACTATCCCGAGCTCGACAGGCGACTACCGCTTGACATGGGCGAGCTGCACCCACAAGATCGTCATGCCTTCAAGAAGCGCCACACTGATCGGCTTGAGGATATCACCAAGCAATTCGGCGACAGCCCTACTGCCGCAGCAGTCGAGCAAGCCGAGAAGTTTGAGACCGAAGCTGCCACCGACGTTAGCGACTTGGCTGACCAGGTAGAATCCGGTCGGATCACCACTGCTGAGTTTGCTGAAAAGGTAAACGACATTCAGACATCGCGGCGCCACCAGTGGGAGGTCGTCTCGGGCATTATGGAGGCGCAGGGCCGCGACCCCGACGATAACCCCGAACTTCCTGGTTCGCTCGTACAAGACCTCTACGATTACGGTCAGATTTTCGACAGCCACCCCGAGGCCGACCTAAACGACGCCGAGCGGGACGCGATGCGGGGTGATCTTGATCGCTTCTTTGAGCGCATCGGCTCCGCGCGTGAAACCCGCCTGCGTGATAACACCAGCGTCGGCCTGCGCGACGTACCCCTCTTTGTCGAGTACCAGGACGCCAAGCGTCTACTGCACGAGAGCGGCTATTTTGGGCGCCGCGATGACGCCTGGGCGGCCGTTCAGGAGTTCGCGCTGACCCGAGGCGACCAGCTCCCCAACGATCCCGACGACTACCAGCGCCAGCTTACCGAGCAAGCCATAGAGGAACGTGGCTTCGACCCGCACACTGCCGCAGACTATGCCGAGCGCAATATCTACGTTCGCCGATGGGATCGCGAAAGCTCTCGCGCGCTGCGGGACTTCATCGAGACTGACCCCGAAGCGATCATCACCGCCGTCCGGTGGGGCTATAAGGAGGAGCTGAGCCGACGCGAAGTCGCGATCCTGCGTCGCATGGGCTACGATCTCTCAGCGGGCTACATTCCGCCGCCTGATAGGGGTTACTAGCCTGCAACTTCAACTTGACACACAGGCGCATTCTATGATACACTATACACTGACTATAGGAGGCGGCCACTATTATGCCCAAACGTACTGACCCCTGGATGGAAGCGCGTCAGGATGCCTTTGTGCGGTATCAGCGCACCAAGGCAGACAACGCCCAAACGACCGAGACCACGCCGGCGGATTCGACCAATGGTGCTGGCCCTACCGACTCATCCGCAACCACAGATACTAGCAAGTCCGATGCTCAGAGCACGGACACGGAGAATCGTCCCGACGCAGCTCCGGCAACGCAGGACACCGAGACTCCCGGCGGCGCAGGTACCGATGAAACGGCCCCGTCCGCTGGTGACGAAACGGCTCCTGACGGTGCCGCCGCTGGCGCCGATACGACTCCTGACCTCGACGACGAGATGCTCTCAAGCATCTTCGACAGTTACGGCGACCGACTTCTCGGCACCGAAGCTGCGAAGAAGCGATTTGAGGAGACCGTTCGTACTGAGGTTCAGCGTCAGACACAGACGTTGCAGGAAGCACACCGTGTTGATGCTGAAGTAGGTGCTCTGATCCAGCAGGGAGAGGGTGCATACCAGGGAATGCTCTCTGTGCTGGAGTCTGCGCGCGCTGAGCTCAACAAGGCGGCGCAGGGCAGTGAGACTATCGAGTTCGACCCGAACGTACTAAACGAGGGTGTTTTCGACCAGTTCGACAACAACCTCCGAACCTACGGGTCGGCCATCGTGGCAGAGGTACGAGGGCGGCACAACCGCGACCTCGACCGTGCTGTGCTTGGTGTACTCGACACGCTGCCAAAGCTATCGGACGATCAGGCAGAAGAACTGCGGACGATGATCAACAACGCGCGCCGAATGGAGCGCGATCCGAGGCAGACGGCCCAAGCCTTCTTCTACGCCCTTGATCAGCTAGTGAGATTCGTGGCGCAGCACGCGCGTACTATCGGCGCGGCCGATGAACACGTGCGGACTGAAAAGCGTTCGGACGTGGCGAAGAAGATCGCAGACGCGAACGCGACCAAAGCGGCCGCCGCGAAACTGAGCGCGCAGCGGGGCAACCTGCCGCCAGAGACGCCCGGTGATGCCGGTACAGTAACCGGTGCTAACGTCGAAGCGACTCAGGCGTTCTACGAGAAGCGCAAGAGCGAAGGCGCGAACGCGGCCGAACTCGACCGCATTGTGGCGGCAGTGGCGCGCCGTGTCGCTTTGGGTCAACCTGTTTAGCAGCTAGTCAGTAATCAACTAGAGAAAGTGAAATAAATCACAATGGCCGTAACAGATAGGGAAATTACATCAACTACCCACTCGGCGTTCGCGCCAACGGTGTGGGCAAGTGATGTTCGTGATGTGTAACTAGCGTCACGTAACTTAGCTCAATTGCTGGAAACTCCCAAGAGCCAGCGCAGACTTATGAGGTAACACATGCGCGGACAAACGGACAATCAGCAGGGTAAGACGGGTGAGAGCCTAAAGCACTGGTTCGGTGGCTTCTTTGATGGAGAAGGCACAGTCTTTGTGGGACGTTCTCTTTACAAACGAAAGTGGGAGACGTTTTCGCCAAGGATTGCTATTAACAACACAGACGTTGCCTTCCTTCCCATAGCCGAGGCTGCCCTACAAGCATTTGACCTCCCCTACCATGTGTATTGGTCAGAGCATCGGCGTAGTTCAAAGCATGCGCCACGCTGGATAATTACAATCGCTGGTTGGAAGCGGTGCCTTCGAGCGTCACAGGCGCTCCTAGACTACCTACACGGGGCAAAGCGCGATCAGTGCGAGGACATGATTGAACTGTGCCATTCACGGCTTCAGCAAACAGGCGCCATTTCGGGGGCGCATAACCCCTATACTGAACGCCAGACGTTGCTTATAGGCCGCTTACGAGGACGGCACACTCACTGGAATCCCGATCCCTCATCGACTACATGCTAAGCTGGGCTTTCTAGGCCCTGAAGGTATAGTCAGGCCCCTCTGGAAACTTAGGGGAACAACCGGCAATCGAGTACGAAGAGGTTTTGGCCGCGCTGTGTAATACACAGTATGAGGCAGAGCTTTCGGTGGGTCGAACCGTCCGAATCCCCATCGACTCGAACCTGAACACGCAGACCAAAACCGAGGGTGTTTCTAACACCATCAACTTTCAGACCTACGCCGGTGGCGGTGGCGATGGTACGAACTTCCAGGACGTGACCGTCAGCGTATATGAGTATGCTGCTCAGCTACTCAACGCGGTGGTCGCGGCCCAGTCAAAGACGGATCAGCGTCAGCGGATCGCACACAAACTTGGCTACAGCCTGATGCGTGGCGTCGAGGTTACAATCGCCGCCCTGCCTCAGAACTTCAGCCAGATTGTAGGTACACTTGGTGCCGACCCGACTGAGGCCAACCTACGTCGAAGCTGGCAGTATCTCCGTGATGCTGGCGTGACGCGGGACGCCCATTGGGTCATCGGGCCAGCCGCGGCGGCGGCACTCTTTGCTAACGATAAGTTCACTAGCAAGGACTTTATCAGCGGCAAGTCTGCCATCGAGTCGGCGCAGCTCCCCGACCTGTACAGCTTCCCTGTGTACGTAAGCAACCTGCTTCGTGCGCCGGCGAGTGGACAGACGGAGTGCTTCCTGGCTCACCGCGAGGCCATCATCCTCATTCGCCAGATCAAGCCAACCGTACGCGAAGACTTCCTCATCAGGAACATTGCGGACGGCCTGGTTGCTTACAACCTCTACAACGCGGTTGAGGCGGTCTGGTCGGCTGAGGCGCCCACGGGCGATTCCAACCCGACAGCGGGCGACTACGGCGCAGTCTTGCTCCGCAGTGCCTAGCGTGAGAGGAAGTAGTTATGGCACGAAAAGGTATGTTCCCGTCTAAGCCCAGGGCACCTATGGGTGGGCCATATCCCCATCCTCAACCGTCTGGGGCCAAGCCGCCTACTGAGCGTCCTCCTCGGACACAGCCCCTATACGGGGGGCCTTTCCGGCCTCGGAGAACGGGGCGGCTCACATCGAAAGGAAGGCGTTAGCATGGGAGCGTATGGAAAACCCGGTACCACTCAACCCGGAGCGGGCAAGACGATTAGCCGTGACCCAAAGACCGTGGGTAAGAACACGGACAAGGGCGTTACTAAGTAGGTGTCTATGGGGCGGAGGCGGCCACATTGC
>ERZ1292642.1481-Hain-H14-01um-R1-1481-length-11014-cov-5_pt1 | contig 11014 bp, 13 predicted proteins | sample MGYA00564403_ERZ1292642 | MGnify/ENA primary metagenome ERZ1292642 (study PRJEB36523, sample SAMEA6512643) | groundwater metagenome | collected 2019-01-09 | study: AquaDiva: Metagenomics assemblies of 32 groundwater samples | reverse complement strand
TTCCTGGTGCTGAAAGAAGGGGTGGTAGCATGATCAATCCGTTTGGGGATGGTGTGGAACTGCCGGACCCGCCGGAAGCGCCGGAAGCGCCGGACGTGCCGCGTGCGCCGGTCTCGCAACCGACGGTGGCGCAGACGCGGGAGTTCCTGCTGGGGCGCGACAAGTCGAGCTTTCTGCCGCAGGAAATTTCCTACGTGGACGAACAGTTGCAGCACTACTTGGCGGCGACGCGGGGCAATCCCAGCTACACGGTCTACGTCAACGAGATTATCCTGACGGCGCTGGACATGCAGCGCCTGGACCGGGAGATCGTTTCGATGCAGCGTGACCCGGCGCCGCCGAAGAAGCTGGAGGGGATACTGGAGAAAAAGCAGGGTGAGCGCGAACGGCTGCTGGACCGCCACACGGACGCCCTGAAGATGATCGGGGCGAGCCCGCGCGACGGCGCGCTCCAGATGCAGGGCGAACAGAGCGAGCACTGGGCCGACGTGTATCTGCGGTACATCAAAGAACTGAACGAGATGGCGGGGCGCGAGAGGCCCGTGGGGGTGCTGTCGCAGGAAGCGGTGTCGCTGGCGGTGGAGAAGGGGCTGGACCCGGAGCGCTACCATGCGGACGCGATGCCGCCGGGGATGCGCGTGGCGGCGACGGCGGCGATGCAGAAGGTTCTGGAGAAGGCGGGGAAGTAACATGGACTATACGATCCACAACGGCGATGTGCGTGTTGAATTGGAAAAGATGCCAGCAGAGTCGGTACAGTGCGTGGTCACGTCGCCACCCTATTTTGGATTGCGCGATTACGGCGTTGCCGGTCAGTTGGGCATGGAAGCAACGCCGGGCGAGTACGTCGCAGCGATGGTGGATGTGTTTCGTGCGGTGCGGCGCGTGCTACGGGATGACGGCACGCTGTGGCTGAATCTGGGCGACAGCTACGCGGGCAGCGGAAACTATCGCGGCATCACGGCGGAGAACGTGCTGACTGACAAGCAAGCGAGCAACCGCGGTGCGCGCGGCTTATGTCAGGCACTCGGTTCTGCTGGCAAGAACGTTGGCGTTCCGCCAAAAAACTTGCTTGGCATTCCGTGGCGTGTGGCGTTGGCGTTGCAGGCGGACGGATGGATACTGCGGCAGGACATCATCTGGCACCAGCCGAATCCTATGCCAGAGAGCGTACTGGACCGCTGCACGTCGGCACACGAGCACATCTTCTTGCTGACCAAGCGTGAACGGTATTTCTACGACGCATCAGCGATAGCGGAACAGGCTGAATCGGATGCGTGGCATAACTCGGAGGTCAGGCGCGACAGAAACCGCGGCATACACGCGAACACAGGCATGGGCGAGCGTAATACGCGGAGCGCAACGCGGAACAAGAGGGATGTGTGGAGTGTGCCAACGAGCGGCTACAGCGGCGCGCACTTCGCCACATTCCCGCCAACATTGATCGAACCGTGCATTCTTGCAGGCACATCTGCCAAGGGTTGCTGCACCACGTGCGGATCGCCATTGAACCGTGTTACAGAGACGCGACCAAATCCGGCGGGCATCACGGGCTGGCGCACGTCGTGCCAGTGTGACGGTTTCGTGAATGGTGACGGTGATCCGATGCCCTGCACGGTGCTGGACCCATTCCTGGGTAGCGGCACGACTATGGTGGTGGCGCTGCGGCACGGCAGGAACGCGGTGGGGGTCGAACTGAACCAGGAGTACGTGGCGCTGGCGGAGCGCCGCATTCACGAGAGCATAGGGCTGCTGGCTACTATGGAGAGCACAACATGAATCACCCTCAAGTACCACCGCATGACAGTCACTTCATGCAGTATTCATCTGGAGAGTGGTGTTACTCGATGCACCCGCCAAGCGTGGGCCACATTGCGCTCAGCAGTGCGCGTGAACACCGGCGCATGATTGCGTGTGTGGCGCGGTGTGACTGGTTGGACGAGGCAGCGAGCCGATTACACACGTGTACGAATCACTCGGTGGAGGAAGTGGAACGACCTGATAATTGTCGCGCGTGTGAGGCATTGAAGGTTGCAGATGCGTGGCGAGCGTGGGAGTCGGAGTGATGGACACGAAACTGACGGCGATGATGGTGGACGACTTCCTGCACGATCCCGTGCTGGCGGCGAAGGTTATCCTGGGCATCCATTGCCCGCCGCACATGGAAGTCGCTCTCTGGAGCATGTGGACCAAGAAGTTCGTGATAGACCACAGCGGCTTCGGCACGGGAAAGACGCTGCGGATTGCGATTGTCGCACTGCTGCGGGCGATGTTGATGCGCAACCGCACCGAGTTGTTTATCTCCCGGAGCTTCGCACAGGCCACGCACCAGATGCACCAGCCGATCCGGGACTGGACGCGGACGCGCCCGATTGTGCGCTCGCAGATGAAGCTCTCCTCGACGGGACGCGCGCCGGGGGTCTACTCCAACGACACGTGGGAGACGCCGTTTGCGAACGGCAGCATCATTCGCACGGTGCCGCCGTCATTCGGATCGTCGGGCGAGCGCGTGGCGGGCGAGGATTGCACGGACGGGTACTTCGACGAGGTGACGAAGTACGGGGACTACATCGCGTTCGCGCGGCAGATGCTCACGCGCGTGCGCAAGCCGGTGGACCCGGCGTATGGCGACGCCACGCACGTGCGCCCGCTGCACGACGATCCGATCTTCGGGCGGCACTTCTTCATGGCGGGGACGGCAAAGTACACGTGGCATCCGATGTACTCGAAGGTGGAGGCGTACCGGGAACAGGTGAAGGGCGGGAGCACGCAGCACGACGTGATTACCTTCGAGAGCAACGACATCGTGCGCTTCTTCGGGACGCACCCGGAGTATGCGGAGTTCACGGATTTGAAGGCCATCAAGGACTTGGAGGTGTCGCTGCCGCGGGCAGAGGCGGAACAGGAGGTGCGGGGCCGCTGGACGAAGGACTCGGCCGGCTGGTACTCGCACGCGGATGTCATGGCGGCACGGCGGGAGTGCGTGCCGATTCTGATTGGGAGGGAGTGAGGAATGCAGACGACAGCGGAGTTGGAACGCGCGGCGACCGCGCGGGCAGCACACCTGCACCAGCGGCATGATCTACCGCGCTTCGTGCGGAGCCGGCGGAGCGCACGGATCGGCACACGCCCGCGGCGTGACACGTCGAAGCGGTGTCGGTACGGTCTGACGTTGCCGGACGGCGCGGTGACGTTCTGCGTGGGCCGGGAGAAGAAGCGACGCTTGGTGCGGCGGTTTGGGGCCAAGGTCACGCGCGTCTACGAGCACTGCGAGTGGAGGGACGCCTGATGGAGACGGCAATCATTGTGGCTGGATACGTCCTCTGTGGAGCGATGATTTTCTTGCTTGGCATAGTGACTGGCGGCCGTTGGGATAGCCAACTGTGGCGTGCATTACTGGTCAAACGCGGCCTTGCGCAGTGGACCGTGAACGATGATGGGAGAACGCAGTGGGCGTGGAATGAGAAAGACAAAATGGACCACGGAGGGACGACATGATGGACGGCGTGAACGTATGCGAGAAGCACGATGACGACGTAGTGCTCTACAAGTCCATGAAGGGTGGTGGCAGTTACCGGGACTGCCCGCTGTGTGCCGCGTTGGCAAAGATTGAGGAACTGGAGGACCAGTTGAGCGAACAGCGAGAGACACGGGAGGCGCGAGACAGGTGAGCGAGTGGCTGTGGTACGCGGCGGGCATTGACGCGGCGCTCGGCGGCGCGGCGCGGACGGCGGTAGCGGCCAGCGACAAGACGGATGATTTCGCGCTGGCCACATGGCGGGGGAACGCTGAAGGACCGGCGCAACTGGTGAACGTGTACCGGGCCACGGGGATGACGCTGGGCCAGCAGGCCGCGAAAATCCATGAGATGCACGCCGTCTTCCACTACGACCTGATGCTGCTGGACTTCGGCGGCGGCGGCCAGGGCATCCGCGACGACCTGCGGGAGCCGTGGCAGGACGACGGGCGCAAGAAATGGCAGGTGCGGCCGATCATCACGGTGGACGACGAGCAGTTGGCCGGCGTGGGTGACGCGCGGCTGGCGTTTTTCAGCCGGGCCGAGTCACGCATCAAGGGCAACCCGAAGATCGGGTGCCCAGGCGTCGGGCTGCTCCTGACGGCCGAGAGTATGCTCATCAACAAGGCCCACGAGCTTCTGCGTGCGGCGCTCCAGAGGCAGCCCCAGGATGTGCAGTTCCCGCCGCCGTGGGGCGGGATACGCGGAATGGATTTCAGCAGCGCGGACCAGATGCGGACGTACAGCAACGGTATCGCGGGTCTGGGGGACCGCGACAAGGCAGCAATGGAGACCGAGTTGGCCCTGGCGCAACTGATCCAGATCGGGCGCGACATCGAAAAGGACGGCATCACGCCGAAGACGGATCGGTTCGGATTCTACAGCTTCGCCTCGGACCAGAAAAAGGACGCAGCTTACGCTATTGTCATGGGTTATTTCGCAATCTGGATGCTACGCGAAACAGCTAAGAATACCCGAAAACCAGAGGCAAAACACGACTCTCCAATCTACGATACTGAAATCATGTAGCGTGCCAATGTAGAAAAATTCTTGACATACACGACCGATTATGTGTATATGCACTCGTAATGTCGCAGAGCGCTACTGCTGTTGCAACGAAGCCAAGCAGGCGGGCGAAAACGGTAACAGGGTTCAGCGCAGAGCCTGAATCCATCGCACAAGAGATCGCGTCACTCGCGTTAAGCATCAATCTCACCAAGGGCTCATTAGGAGCCCTCCTCGACAGTGCCTTCCCCACGGGACTCAAAGAGCAGTTGAAGCAGGCGCGTGACTATGCGACCGGCGACAACGACTTGATCGAGTCTATCGTCTCAACGCAACGCGATTTCTACGCGGCGGGGTTCAACGTTACCGTTGCGCCGCCCAACAAGAACTACAAGGGCACCATGAGCGAGCGGCTCAAGGCGGTCCTGGAGACAGGCCGGCTGCTGTCCTCGCCCGACGAAAACCGGCGGCGGCCCGGCCCGACGTGCCCGCTGAGCAACGTGGTGGACGAACTTGTCTTTGACGACTGTGCCACGTCCAACAGCGTGCTGCACTGGAAGGTGGATGGCCACAATCTGGTCTACGTCACGACGCTGGCCCCGCACACCGTACACTACGAGATCGGCGCCGGCTACGAGCGCTTGCTGGTGGAGCTGAGCGCGGCGACGCGCAACCGCATCAACGCCGCGGCGGCGCAGGGCCGCAAGGACGACCTCAAGGCGTTCCCGGCGAAGTACGTGCAGGCGGCGCAGCGCGGCGACCAGTACGTGGAACTGACGCACAGGGATGGCGAATACTGGATCGTGCGCAGCCGCGGCAAGATGTACGACGGGCTCTGCCCGCCCACGATGCGGAGCATCTACCGCGACCTCGTTCTGCGGGGGCTGATTGTGGGCGGCGACTGGGCTGTCGCGTACTGCATGAAGCGTCTGATCGAGATGGTGAAGTCCGGCGAGAAGGTGCCGCCTGGCTACCCCGGTTCGTTGCGCGACCTGTACCCCTCGAAGGAAGACATCGCCGACCTCAAAAAGCAGTTTTCAAAGATCGGGGATGCAATCCGCATCTACGGCAACCACACCCTCAGCATCGAGTACGCTTTCCCTGACCCAAAGGTCATGGGCGGCGAGAAATTCGAGAAGGTCGAGGAGCGCATTCTGCGCTGGGGCGGCATCCCGGACGTGATGCTGACGGGGCGCGGCGAAGGCTACTCGCAGGGCGCGCTGGGCGCGCGGCGCTTCGTGGCGAACGGCAAGAAGGTGCGCGAGCGCATCGGCGCGATGGTGGTCGAGTTCCTGCTGCATCCCTCCATGCAGCAAGTCGTGGGCATTCCCACGGGCAGCGTGGTGACGGTGCGCTGGGATGAACAGAATCTCAAAGACCCGGCGCAAGTGCTGCGGGAGATCACGGCGGGGTGGGACCGTGGCATTCTCGACCAGCGCACGTTCCTGGAGTCACTGGGCTTCGACTACGAGACCGTGAAGCAACGCAAGCGTCTGGACCACATGGACAAGGCGGCAGAGCCGGAACTGTGGACGCCGCTGTTCGAGCCGTCGCAGGGCCTGCTGGCGCAGGGCGGTGACGAACCGGTGGGCAGACCGCAGACGCGGCAGACCAAGACCGAGCAGCCACCGCGGCCGTCCACCAACGGAGAGAAAGCATGACGACGATGAAGGAATGGGGCTTCTTTGCGAACGCCGAAGCATCCGTGGTGGAGAAGTCGCTGGAGTTTGCCGGGAAGCTCTGGACGCCGACGCGCAAGCTCGCCTACGTGACCGCCTCATTCTGCCATTCGCTGCCGGCGTTCAACAGCAAGGACCGCTGTTTTACGGCGGCGACGCTGGCGAATTCCGCGCAGACGGCCGTGATGCAGATGATGGACCACGAGCACACGCTGGAGTTCTACGGCGCGGCGCGGGACCGCATCTGCGGGGCGATTGCGGCGGTGGAGTTCCCGAAGAAGGCGGCGGCGATTGCGCAGGAAGCGGCCGGCACGGCGGTGCCGATGCGCATCCTGTTCGCGTTGTGGCGCAAGGCCGCGGACGTGGAAGATGCGCTCCAGGAGATCAGTTCCACGGATGCCGCCACGCGCCAGAAGTGGGGCACCTCGATGGAATGCGAGTGGCCGATGGTCAACTCGGCCCTGTGGGACGGGAAGAAATTCACGGCATGGGCCGACGCCAGCGCCGAGATGCGCGCGTGCGTGCAGGACAACAGCGTGGACGCCTGGAAGGGCACGGCGCTGAAACTGGCGATGGGCGGCGAGGACGGGATGGTGTTCTTCACCGGCGGCGGACTGACCCAGAACCCGGCTGACGCGAAGGCCCGGACGGAGCAGGCGGTGGCCAACGGCGCGTCGAAGCGGCACACGCTGGTCACGGTGGGCTGGGACGAATGGAAGCAGGCGGTGGCGTCGCAGCAGCAGGAAACGGCGGCGAAGGCGTGGACCGCGGAGGACTGCCCGGATTCACTGTTTGCCTACGTCCCGGCGGAAGCGAAGGGGTCCAAGGGGAAGAAGTCGCTGCGCAAGCTGCCGCTGGCGAGCGTGGAGAAGAAGGGCCTGGACCCCGCGATCCTGCGGAACGCGCTGGCGCGCTTCGAGCAGACCGACATGCCGATGAACATGAAGGCGGGTGCAAAGGCCAAGCTCATGGCGGCGGTGCGCAAGTGGAACGCCGGGCATCCGGCGATGATGATCGAGATGGCGGCGGCGGACAGCACCGAGACGGCCTCTGCGGTGATCGGCCGGACGGAGATGAGCGACGGGCATTCGCACCCCGTGGCGCGGGACTTGAGCGTGTGCTGCGAGTGCGGTCACGCGCACGGTCTGCGGCTTGTGGATTACGATCCGGCGAGCGGTGCATTCGAGGGCATTACGAGCCCGCACTGGGACGCCAAGACGGGAGCGGAACACCAGCACGAAGTGATGTTGGGCGGGTCGGCGGGGGCCGCTGCGGTCGCCGCGACAGACATATCGGGGAGCAGCACCCCGCAGGTACAGGAGGACGAAGGCATGAACAGGAAGGATGTGGTGCGGCTCCTCAAGGAGCACGCCAAGGCGGAAGCCAGCAACGACAAGCTCGCCAAATTCCTCACGGAATGCGCCGCGATGCTGGATGTCGAGGACACCACGGCAGCCGCTGAGGAAACGATTGCCGTGCGGATCAAGGCGGGCGCGCTGGTGCCGAAGGACGAGCACGAGAAGGCGCTGGCGAGCGCGAAGGCGGCCGGGAAGCAGGAGGCGGACGCGGCGGCAGAGGCCAAGGCGGCGACAGAGAAGCGCACGGCGGACACGCTGGCCGCGCGGATCAAGGCGGTGAAGGACGCGGGGCTGGACGAGAAGTTCCCGCTGCGCAAGGACCAGACGATTGCAAGCGTGACCGCCAGCATCGCGTCCGATGATGCCGGTGACAAGGCGTTCGCAGAGCGGCTGGAGGAGTGGGTGGCGCTCTCGAAGGCGACTGGGCAGGCCAAGGCCAGCGCGGCGCCGGCAACGTCAGTCCCCCCCATGACCGGCTCGACGGGCAGCAACAACGAGGCGCTGCCGGCCTATGCCTTCGCGTAAGTGACGCGCGGCGGCGGGAGAGAAACCAACGGAGAAGGAGTGTTGACGCATGAACGGAACTGACTTTTTCCAGGTGCGCTACGGCACGGCCGTGCTCATCGGCGAATTGGCGCCGAGCGGGACTGCGCAGGCGTGGCCCATCGGGACAGCAATGCAGAAGACGGACGACGAGGTGTGCGTGCCGGCGGACGGCAACTTCGACGGCTTTCTGGCCAAGGAAGTGACGGCGGCTGGTCCGACGTTCGAGAAGATGACGCTGGGCTATCCGAACAACCCGGCGAAGTACGGCGACAAGGCGACGCTGAAGGCGCTGCCGGACGGGTCGCTGATCGAGGTGGAAGGCGAGCCGACGATCATCGTCACGGCCACGCCCACGACCTACGGGACGCACCTGCTGGTCACGTCGGGCACGGGCGCAATCTCGGGCACCACGGCACAGGACACGCGGCTCTCGTTCAAGAACGGGCGCTGGTACGAGGCCCAGGTGGGCGATTTCGTGTTCGGCGTCCTGCGTCGGCAGTTGACGCCGAAGACGGCGTTGAACATCCGCATCGAGATCGAGCTGCGGCGCGGCGAGTTGAAGTTGACGTAAGGGAGCGCGTTCGGTTAGGCGACGGTCGGAGTGGTCCGGCCGTATAGCGCACAGAGAAGGAGACTCAGAGATGTGGACGAAGGACGAAATCGCCTCTGCCGTCGGACGCGCGAAGCTGCTCATGCAGAATTGGCCCGTGGCGAATGGCAAGGGGACGGACGACCTGCTGAAGGAGTGGCAGCAGGTGGCGACACAGAAGGCAGGCGTGACCCAGGCGCAGCGGGAGCAGTGGCTGCGTGAGAAGTGGGCGAATCACCAGGAATTCGCCAATGCCGTGGTCTACAACGTGAACGCCGACGTGCTGGCGCACATGTGGACCCTCTCATTCTTCCAGCCCGTGACGCTGGAGAACGAGGAGTGGCCGGTGCTGAGTACCGTCAAGATTGACGGTACGATGAAGTGCTACACCATCGGCGAGGACAACGGCAAGAAGCAGCACCAGTTCATTGATCGCCGGTCGCATTCGTTGGAACTGATGCGGCAGGTGTCGTCGCCACTGGTGCAGTACAAGCTCCTGGACCTCCAGACGGGCCGGGTGGCGGAACTGGACCGCATTCAGCGCGAGTTGTCCTACGTGCTGCGGCGGAAGATGGACGCCATCGGGTTGACGGTGCTCCAGGCCGGCATCACGACTGGCGGCTCCGGGCTGCGGGCGACGTTGAACCTGCACGCTGACGTGGTGGCGGCGAACATCCCGGACAGCAACTATCTGGACTTCAGCGGCGGGGCCACGGCGGGGAAGTGGACGCTTGAGAAGCTCAAGCGGTTGCTGGACCATTTCGAGCGCTTCGCGGACGACGTGGAACTGGACGGGCAGCCCCTGGCGCTGCGGACCATCGTGGGCTCCACGATGAACCGCCGCGACTTCTGGGACATGGGCGCGGAGCCGGCCGGGTACGACACGGGCAGCGATGAATCCAGGCTGCCCAAGGACGCACTTCCTCCAGCAATGAAGGAGGAAATCTACCGTATGGGCAAGCTGACGAACATCTTCGGCGAGCCGATCAACATCATCACCAAGAACACCATTGCGACCGGCACGGCGTACTGTGCGTCCAACAAGCCTTCCGGCTACTACTGGACGAAGCCGGGCATGGCGCGGGTGGTGCGCAAGGAAGAGGTGGAGCGCAACGAGGGCGAACTGGCGGAGACGAGCGTCTACGCCATCGCGCTGCCGGATGCGTGGAAGTACAGGTCGGCACAGGTCAAGCTGTAGCCGTGGTGCGGCTACAGGCTGGGCACGGTTGCGTGGGGAGCGAACGGGACGATGAGCGCATTCAGCGACTTGTACGAACCGCTGCGCACGTGTCTTGGGGACGTGGGGTCGGTTGCGCTGTACACCACGGCGCAACTGGACCTCGGCCTCGCGTATGGGCTCCTGAACGACGCGACGTACAGCGAAGGGGCTCTGGTGGGCGGGGCGCGCGCGGTGAGCCCCGACGTGGCGAACAAGACGGACGAGTTGCGGCTGGTGTTGCGGGGGGCGATAGCGCTGCTGTCGCCTTCACGCAATCTGCAACGCTACGGCACACGCACATTGACAGTGACACGGGACACGGGCGCCGGGAGTTACGTGGCGATGCTGGAAGGCAAGCTGCGTGACATTGTAGACGGGCGCTTCGTGGTGGATTCGGACACGGAATGGGATGTGTTCCTGCGCGGCACAGCGGACGCTGCTGCCGAACTGGCGTCCTTCCCAGGATGAGGACTTGCGGATGGATAATGCAGCGGTGAAGGCGGCGGTCGCCACGGTCGTAGACGCCCTGGACCGACAGACGGATGTGGTCAAAGTGCGGGTGCTCGACAACCTGGACAGCTTGGTGAGCGACTGGAAGAAGGGCGAAGCGATTGACCTGCAACAGTTGGACCGCATGGTCAAGCGCCCGCTGATGCAGGTGGCCACGGCGATGACGCAGGCGCGCATCGCGCTGCTGCAAAGCATGAGAGAATCTCCTGGAGGAACCAACACATGAGTGCTCCGGTCAACGGATTGAAGACGATCACAGTCAAGCACGGGCAGGAAGCGTACATCCAGCGCAACTTCGGCACGATTGACGACGTGGGCTCGTACCTCAGCAGCGCCGCGGGTTCGGGGACGTACACGGCGGATGCCGATTACGTGTTCCCCGGCGCTGGCGCAGACCTGGTGCTGCGTGTCGCAGACCAGCCGATCTTCTCGGCGACGGACATGGTGGTCGCCGTGGAAGGCACGGCAGTGGGCGGCGGCGCGCTGGAGGGATGGGCGCCGGTGAAGGCCAACCGCCCGGAAGACCAGGCGTACACCGTGGCCACACCGGCGTCCGCGAAGTTTGCGAGCGTGACCAGTATGTCCGCGACG
>ERZ1292642.1479-Hain-H14-01um-R1-1479-length-11025-cov-4_pt1 | contig 11025 bp, 15 predicted proteins | sample MGYA00564403_ERZ1292642 | MGnify/ENA primary metagenome ERZ1292642 (study PRJEB36523, sample SAMEA6512643) | groundwater metagenome | collected 2019-01-09 | study: AquaDiva: Metagenomics assemblies of 32 groundwater samples | reverse complement strand
GCCCTCGACGTGCAGCTTGACATAGCTGTCGTTCTCGCCGGCCGTGTTGGCCGATGGGTAGAACCACATCACTTCGTTGAAGGACGAGTTGATCGCGCAGCGAATCTTGTCCTGATTGGCCACGGAGATGTTCTGGAACACCTGATCCCACACCGAGCATGGCAGCGAGGTGACGCCGCTAGCACCAATCGTGAAGAAGTTGTTGCTGCTCATCCAGTAGGGATTGCCTGCAAGAATGCCGCAGGCATGCGAACTGATCCAGCCGCAGCCGGTGCCAACCTTGGTGAAGTTGAAGATCACCGTGCCGCCGACATAGGTCATGGTCCAGGCATCAAGGTCGGTCGAGATCAGCGCAAACTGCGGACATTGGATGCCACCGACGATCAGGCTACCGGACGGGAAGTGAAACGAGCCTGCCGTGGTCAGGTTGTTGACGGCCCAATTGGTGTAATCGCCGGCATTCGACCACCGGATCACCAGCTGATCCTGGACCCCGGTCGACTGCACGGAGCGATAGGCCACCAGAATCTGCTGCGGCATCGAGATGAAGATGCCACCGTTGAAGAACGGCGCGGTCGGGATTGCCTGCGCATTCTGATAGCCGAAGTCGGGCGACCAAGCATAGATCGCACCATTAACGGGGCACGACAGCAGAATCTCGCCCCAATTGTCTTGGGTCCAATCCGTTGTGGCGATCGGCGTTCCAGGAACGCCGGATTGCACCGTGCCGGTGCCAAAACCGCCGGAGCCGAAGCCGCCAGCCCCGAATCCGGAGCCGATCGTCGGCGGCCCGAGCGTGACGTAGTAGACCAGCTGCGCGTTGCCACCGTTCATGCGCGCGCTCGCCGTGGTCGATGCCAAGGTTGGCGAGTTGATCGTGAAAGAGGTTGAGTCGATGACCGTGACGATCTGATACTTGCCCTGGACGATGGTCGGGAGACTGGTGCCGACCGTGGTCGGCGCGATGAACTGCTGGAACAGCCCGGTGATCGCCTGATAGTTGTTGTTCGGCAGCACGACGGTGATGGTCTGCGATCCGGATGAGATCGAGAACAGCGGCAGGATGCCGCTCGACGCCACCGTCGAGGTCGATTGCGACGGCAGCAGGACTGTATAGATCGACGACCCAAGCACCGAGTTGATATGATAGGCACCGCTGATCAGATACGCTCCGATCGCGATCTGCGTGTTGAAATAGACCGTATTAAAGAGCGACGCATTGGCATTGCCGTCGACAATCGTGAGCAGATTGCTGCCCGACGAGATCGAGAAGTTCGGCGGTGGATTGGTGATCGTGGTCTGCGGCGTGATGTTGGTATAGGAGCCCAGCGTGATCACGCCGAGCTGCGCAGTCGCGGCCACGGCGAGGTGCTGCGTTCCCGTGACGTCCTGCCATGCGTGGAGATCACGGACTGTCGAGCCGACCGTGAAGTTGACGAAGCTGACCCACCCGCCATCGGTCTGCAGCATGTTGTCCTTGAACCGGATCAGCTGCGACAGTGAGACGCCAGCAGAATTGGCCGATAGCGTCTTCTGCGTATCGACGCCGGGAATAAGCTGGATCGCGCCCCATGACATCAGATCACCCCCTCGGCGGCTGCGCGAGCGGTGCCGGCACGGCTTGCGTCCAGGCATCCGACTGGAATTTCTGCCGCAGGCTGTCGATGTTCGCCGTCTTCATAAGCTGCTGATATTGACCTTCCCAGCTCAATGCCATCTGCGGATTGTCGGACTGCGCGCCAAAGTTCTGCATGTAGCCAGCAGTGAAAACCATGCAGGCGGCGAGAATCAACTCCGGCACGTTCTGCGTCAGCCAAGTCGATGAGTTGGTCGCTGACAACGGGTTCGGCCGGATGACGCCGACCACTTCGGTACCATAGGGCTGGTCTGGTGCCGGGCCGAGGATCAGCTGCGTATCGGTGACGCGCGCAAAGAACTCCGGCTGCCCGCAATAGGACGACAGCGCGGACGGATAGATGGTGTCGACCACGGCCTTTGAGACCGGAACCACGGGGACGCGGATTGCGTTCGATGATGTCGTGCCTGCCGAGGTCAACAAATTGAGGCTTTCGATCTCAAGGATGGTGCCCTGCGTCGTCGACAGCGCGATCGTGCGCACGCCGGAGGAGCAGGTCACCGACGTGTCGGTCACCCTTGCAGCCGGCAGGTCGAGATCGCGATAGATGCGGCCTTCCGCATAGTCGATGATCGCCGGCATCGGGCCGGCAAAAAGCAGATCGCCGTTGACCAGGATGGTCGACGAGATCACCGTGATGGAAGCGATCTCCGAGACCAGCGTCGTATAGTTGATCGCCATGACTGATCCTCAGATATCGTTCGGTGCCGCGTCGGACACGTTGAACACCGCCTGCGCGATCGAGGCCGCCGAGAAGCCGTCGCCCTGGATCGCGATGCGATGGAATTGGAACGGCGCGGCCGAGGTCGTCACAGCGGTAATCACTTCGCCGACCGTGCCTGCCGTGGTGCTGGAATAGATCGTGCTCCAGTTGAGGCTGTCGACGCTGCCGTCGAGATGGAAGCCGGTCGGCCCTGCCGTCAGGAATGGCGCATCGCTCGGCGCATAGATCGAGAACGACGCCACGGAATGGGTCTGGTTTGGGACGGTCGATGGCGTCGTCAGCGTGATCCCGCTCGGATCGGCATTCCAGTTCTTGCCGACCCAATTCTGAAAGGAGGAAAGCGATACCGAGAGCCCGGCCGAGACTGGCGCGCGCTTGTAGGGGTTGCCGTCAAAGGCGGCGTTGACGCCGCCGTTGAGGTTCATGGTGCCGATGTTGCCGCCGAGATTGAGCGGCGGGTACGGCTCGAAAAGGTTGCGGACATTATAGCCGAGCGGACTCAGCGGATTGTCGGCGTTGACATAGTTTTCCGGCCGCGCGTTCTGCACCGCGATCGGATCAGGCGGCAGGATGACCGTGCGTCCGCTTTCCTGCGGCGTGTCGTAGCAATCCGGGCAGACCAGGATGCGCAGGTTTTTGAGCCGTGGCCCCTGCTGCCAGTCCCATTGCCACGCGAGATTATCGAGATTCCACAGGAAGCCGCAGCGGTCGCAGATCGCGACTGCGCGCGGATTGCGCGAGGAGATTTCGGCGCGGCCATGCGGACGCATCAGCGCCTCCAATAGCCGGACAGGCCGGGCGTCACGTACATAGGCACCCATTCGGTGTCATCGGCCGCCGCGAAATTCCATGCCTCGTCGCGGTCGGCCTTGCGCTGGGCCTCCAGCTGCGGCCGATAGACCCGCGCCAGCCGGTGCGCGAGATCGGCGGTGATCGCATCGAAGAAGCGATAGGGGATTTCGATGTTCTGGCCATTGACCACGCCGGCATCCTGAATCTGGCGCGCGCGGTAATAGAAGAAGTCGTAGGGCTGCGACCCGTCAGGCACGAGATAGAACGTCACGGTCGGCGAGATCAGCCGATCGAACCAATACTGCGCCGGAAATCCCTGCGCCGACTTGTTGGAGATCGCCGCATATTCGTCGCGGCCGATCGAATAGAGATAGCGATCGAGCGTTGGATTGGTCGAATAGCGGATGAAGGCCGACAGGATCATGCGGGTTTCGGCTGGAATGGAGTAGGTCGCCGCGCCCTGGATCAGCGGGATCGTCTGCAGGTCAATGGTCCAGAGGTTTTGACCAGGCATGGTGTTGAAGCGCACCAGCGCCAGGTTCAGCTCCATGATCGCGCGCGACATCTGCGTCTGCTCGATCTCGGTCGGCCTGATCTGGATGCGATCGAACGCATTGAGGATGAACTCGCCGCCAGACGGGGAGAAATTGTAGTTGCCCGAGGTCTGGACGACGGGATTGAAGGGATTACTCATGACAGGACCCTCAACGTGCCGGTGGTCGGCGATGCCTGTCCGGGCGCGCTGACCGAATAGGAGGAGAGACCGAGCGCCGCGACACCGGAGCCCCATGTCGCGGTGAAGAAGCTGCCGACCTGCGTCATCGGGATCGCGCAGGACACCAATGTGAGGTTCGCCGACGACAGGGGATAGGTGACGGTGATGGTCGCCGACGTGGGCACAGTGAGGATTTGGTTGGAGTCGAAAAACTCCACCGTGAATTTGACCGTCGAGCCCAAGGTCACGTTAATCGGCATGCCGCGTTGTAGCACGGCTTCTCAATAAAGCGAACACGTCCTCATATGATGGTAATCGAGACGTTGGCCTTGGTGATGACCGGCGTCGCCGCGCCAGAGACTGGTGCCGTGATCTGCGCGATCAGGCCGGATGTGCCCACGGACGGCCGCATCTGGATCGCTCCAATCTCGGCCCCGGTGAACCGCTGCTCGATGATACCGGTCTCGCCGGAGACGACGCGGTTCCAGGACCGACCGCCACCCGTGAACAGGTCGCCGCTCTCGACCGCATGAAGGACGCCCGTGATGTTGGGGTTGGGCAGCAGCCGCGACGGCGAGGCCAGGAATTGCTGCCGCGCGGCATCGAGACCCTGAAGTTTGCGCGCCGGCTCGGACAGCGCCATGAACCATCCGGTCGCCACAAACGGTGATGGCGCAGGCTGGAAGGCAAGGAATTGCTGTTGCCCAGCCGACAATTGCGGGCGATAGCGCAGCGCCGGGATCGACAACCCGTTGAACCACGAAAATGGGACGAACGGGAATAGATCAGGCGGTACGAAGGCCTGCTGCTGCGACGCCCGCAACCCCGGCAGGAAGCGAACCGGCTGGGAGAGCGCCTGAAACCATTTGTCGAGCGTGATGATCTCGGCGGTCGACGGCCCGACCTCGCCGATCGCGAACTGGCCGGTTGCGCCAAAGCCAAGCATTGATTACCACTTCGTGGTTTCGATCCGACCGCCCTGCGTCGCCGAAATGCCACCTGGCACGGCCGCTCCGGTGACATTCAGGAACAAGGCATTTCCGCCAACGACCGATGGCCCAAGCGTCGAATAGCCGCCATTGACCAGCGTCGCGCTCTGAATCAGTTCATTGCAGCCGAGAATGGCAAACAGCCGGTTCGCGGCCGGTGCCGTTCCGGCGACCGGACCAACGGTGCCACCGATCGTGTAACGACCGCCACCTTCATCCATTCTGAAGATGGTATCGAACGATCCTTCGACCTGGAAGCCATTGGCGATCGAAGCGCCGGGGCACGGGCCATCGAAGAAAAAGGCGCAGTCATTTGATCCGGAGCCGGAGAAGATCGCCGACCCCTCCATATCGATCAGGCCGTTATTGTGCTGATAGATGTGCCCGGTCAGGGTCGCATTGAGGCGGTTGCCGGCGAACACGATGCCGTTGCTCGACCCAAACTGGTCGATTCGGATGTCCAACTCGGAATTGTCGCCGACGCCGATACAGGGTCCGTCGCACTGCCATGTGAACGACCCGCCGCCATACGGCGATATCTGCAGCAGATTGCTGCCGGTCGGTTGGCCATTCAGGAACAGCTCATCGTTGATATAGGTCTGCCCGGTGATCGGAGCGATGATCGCCGTGACGTTGCAGGCATCGAAGTCGATCAGGCAGACCTTGCCGGCAAAGCCGATATGCTGCAGCGGTGTCGTCAGCGTCAGCCCATCATTGGCATCGTTACCGACGCTTGAGTTTGGGTTCACGAAGACGATGGTCCCGTGCGGGATTCGCCACCGTCCAGGCTTCTCCGTTGCAAACCAGATCGAGCCGTCGCTGTTCACGCTGATGGCCTGATTGGGATAAAGCTTCGGATTCACATCCGACGAGAGGCCGGCAAGTATTTTGCCGTTGCCGCCATCACCGTTGATAATCCTGACATCGCAGTCGACGATGGCCGAGGAGAACGTGATCGTGGTCTGGCCACCGGTCGCATAGATGTCGCAGCCGGCATGCGCTGTCGAGATCGTGATGCTTCCGGTCGAGTTGATGACGTGACGCCCCATTTCAGTATTCCTCTGCGGTGAAGTTGATGTTGCTGATAGTTCCAGTGCCGGCGCCGCCGTTGCCCAAGGCAAGATCAAACCAATAGGTCACGCGCGCCGACGCATTCCTGATCAGCCCGTACATTGTGATGGTCTGGCTGGCCCCAGCCGCGACACTTTCAGAAAACAGCCGAAACCCGACTGCCGTCCCGGTCAGGGCCGCGCCATTGATCGGCGGAGTGCCCGTGCCGTAATAGATGTTCGTCGTGACACCGCCGAGGGCTTGGCTGTTTGCGCCGGCAACGGCGAACGTCACGCGGATACGGCTATAGAATAGCGTTGATAGCTTGCAGCTGGTGCCGAGGCCCATCATCACGCCAGCGAGCGACGTACTACCTGCAGACGGATTCGCTGGCGTGACCATGATCGATGCGCTGCGCTGCGCCCGACCGGCGATCCCGGCTCGCGACCCCGGCATCAGGAACATCAGAAATCTCCGATGCTCGGCGCGATGACTTGGATGGCCGAACCGGTCGTCCATGCCGATGACGTTGCCGGCGACTTGGCCTGCAGCGAATAGGCGCTCGATGGCAGGAACAGAAACGGATTGCCGTCGCTGTCCAATGCGAGCGGGACGTTGGCGTTGGACACCAGGTTCACGGTTGGCAGCGAGTCGGTCGAGCCGGCGCCGGCCGCCACCACGGCGGTCCCGTAGACGAACAGCGTGCCACCGGACGAGACGCCCCATTGCACATCGAACGATGCCGTCGTTGCGATCGAGACGGCCATCAGTGCGGTGATCTTGCTGCCGCTGACCCCACCGCTATAAACCGTCACGACGCCGCTTGATCCCGTTCCAGTCGTGATCTGCGTCGCTCCAATATTCGGAGTCTTGACGAAGGTCGGATTGACGTTCTGGGCCATCAGAGGCCTCCAAAATAGCGGTGCGCCATAAGCGACAGATGGACCAGATCAGCGACAGACGGGTCGATGAAGACCTGCGTTCCCGACGACGAGAACGCGACCGCATTGTTGCCGTTGGTTGATTGAAACACGTTGCGGGTCAGCGTCGGCCCCGCCGCCGAGTAAAGCCCCCAGCCCTTCTCCGAGTTGTTTGTCCCGGTATCGATCGCGCCGTAAGGGATAACCTCCTGGTCGATGATGCCGGCATTGGCGAATGTATTGAAAGCCGGCACCGCAGCCAGCAGCGTGAACGTCCCCGTTCCGGAGCTGGAGATCGTCATCCGCGCTTGGTTGTGATAGCCGCCAGGCATTACAGCTCGCTGCCGACGATGGTCGCGGTCACGGTGCCGGTGTATCCGATCGATCGGGCGCGGAGCGCAATCGCGTTCGGGCCAGTAGCGCTGCTTCCGCTACTGAGGGCAGGCACGACGAAGTCCTGACCGGGGTTGACGACATCGCGGAAGCTCGCGCGCTGATTGGCGCCGAGATACCAGCGTTCGATAGGGTTGGTGATGCCTACCTCGCCGGTCGAGTTGATCTGGACGGCCCCCTGGAAGGTGATATCAGCGGGGTCGATATTGAACCCGCTGCTGATGCTCGAAATGAGCGTCCCGGTGATGCCTGAAGGCGTCGTCCCAAGCGTGACGAACACGAGGTCCCATTCGATCGCGTTGTCGGCCGGTGCGCCGTTGGTTCCGATGATGATATCCGTGATCTTGTATCGCCGGTTGCCAGCCCAGCCGTTCGTTGCAGACGTCGCGGTACTGTTCCCGATCACGATGATCGTCTTGTACGTCGCCGTCAGAACCTGCTGCGCGTTGCCGGCGCCGATCGCCGTCGAGTTGGTGATCGAGAAGTTAGCCATCGACGTGGTTCTCCATGGGAGGCGGCAGCTCTGCGGCAGCCTTGCGCCCCCTGCGCTTCGGCGCGAGTTCAAGCGTGATCGGCATTGGCGGTAGGCACGGCGTGTTGATCTGTGCCTCAAGCTCGGCGACGCGCTGCTTAAGCGCTGCGTTGTCGTAGCGCAGGATGCTCATTTCGTTGGAAACGCCCGACCAGATATTCTCGAAGTAGTCGAGGTCTTCCTTGGCGCCCTGCAGATAGGTGATGTTGTTGCCCAGCTGCGTGTGCTGCTGCTGCATCGGCGCGAGCCGCCCATCGATCTCCTGAGTGCGCGCCCTGATCTTGCGACCGAATGCGGTCGAATCGACATAGGCGTAGAGCGGCGGCGCCTGCATGATGTCGGATTCATGCGGCGCCGAGACCTTGATGCCGCGCTTCTCGGCTTCGTGCCGGAAGAAATAGAAGCCCGGGCGCTGCCGGATATATTCGTCGCGGCTTGCCATGTCGATGCCATAGAGCGCGATCTCGACGGCGCCCATCTTGATCGCCAGCGCCATCATCCAGGCAAAGGACGATGTGAAGAAGTTCTGGCCGAACTCGGCGACCATGTCGCGCATCGGAAACGTCGTGGCCCGCTCGACCTGCGCCTGGTCCTGCATGTAGACCGGGAACGATTGGACCTTGAGCCATTCGATGTAGGGACGGCCGTAGCTCTCATATTCCGGCCACAGCAGGTTGGAATGGAGTTCAAACCACACATTGACGCGCGGCAGCGCGTTCATGTTGCCGGGCGAGCAGGCCCAGATTTGCCAGCTCGGATCGTTGTACGGCGCCAGCATGCGCGACGACGGCGCGGTGCCGATGAGGGCGACCTTGAGAGGCTGCGACACCATCGTCAGAGGTATGCCACCAGGATCAGGCGCCTCCGGAGACGGTGTCGCAGCCATCACAAGAGCCGGAAGGATGACCGGGTTTCCGCCTTCACGGGTCGGCTCATGCGATTGCGAAATGTGACCTCCCGCGCCATTGAGTTTGGCACTCTGCAGTTGCACGAAGGTTGGGGTCAGGATCGTCAAGTCATCTTCCCTGGATAGAGGCAAAACTGATGGCCACGGTTTGGCCGGCTGCGATGACGTTCGATGGCGCCATCGCGATATCAAACGAGGTCGAGATGCCACCGACAGTCAGCCCGGAGATCACGACAAAGCCGGTCGAATCCTCGATCCTGCTGAAGGCAGCGGCGCCGCCATGCGCTGCGGCCGGATCGACCAGCGGCAGGCCATTGAAGTTGAGAAAGCCTGCAGACACCGTTGCGGCAGGGCGCGCGAGCGCTAGCGTCGAGAGGATGTTGCCAGAGCCGTCGAGCAGCCGCATCACGCCATTGGCACCGCCAGCATCGATCGCAGTCGCGACGTCCTGCAGGCGGAGATCAATGATGCTGACCGGGTAGTTGACACTCACGGCGCCACCACAACAAGCGAGTGAGTCCTCATACCATGAGGCGTTAGCCTATGCCAGCCTGCAGGATGGTTGCCGTCACCTTGCCGCCAGCGCTCGACAACACATTCATGGTCAACCTGATGGCAGCGACCGGCGTCGTGAAGCTCGCATAGGTCGCGGTCGATGACCCTGATGTCGTCGAGTAGACTGTGACGCTGGATGAGCCGAGCGTCGGATTGGGATACGCACCAGTCGGATCATCGACCGTATAATCGATCTGCCATGTGCTGGTGCTGTTGCCGACCACAGACATGCCGATGTTCATCGGCCCGGTGCAGTGCCAGTTGGTCTGCTTCCACGGGCTCGATCCAGCGCTCGATACGACGATGTAAATCGGCTGCATCTATTCCCACTCGTTCGGCGGAAGCTGCGTGGTCGGGCCGGGAGTCTGCGGCTTCGGCGGCCTCGGCTTCCTGATCTTGATTGGGCCGCTCAGACCATTCGGCGGCAACGTCGGCGACGCCTCAAGGTCATCGTCGCGCCCGGCCGGGCCGCCATCGGCCTTGTGCATGCCCTTCAGGGTCTTGGCGAGATTGGCGCGGTGACGCATGGTCGGATTGGACGAATGCGCCGCCGAGGCCAGCTTCTTGGCCGGGATTTTCTGCCCCTCAGGAACGTGCAAGGCCCGGTGCAAGGCACCGGGATGCTTGATCGCACCCTTGATCCAATGGCCGGCCTCACCACCGGAAGCTTTGCAGCTTACCCCCGATGAGCCGAGCTGAAAGGGTGCTTGTCGCTGCCGACGCCGCCTCCACGGGCCTTGTGGACGCGGTGCTTGCCCTTGTGGCCCGCGAGTTTGCCATGGTGGACGGCGCCGCCATGCCTCTTCTCGTGTTCTTCCTTCATCACATTGGAGCCCTGCGCGTCATACTCGACACGGCCGCCCTTGGCCCGCTTGGCCTTCATGTGGTGCTTGTGGTGGCTCATGATCGTGCTCCTTAGACGCTGGAGAACTGGACGCCGCCGAACAGCGGCGCGACGTTGGTCGAGGTGATGGCGGCGATCAAGTTGGCAGTCGGAAACACCGTAAGCTGCATCCTGATGAGGGTGCCGTTCGATGCGGTGCTCGATGCGTAGGTGCCGCGCACATCCGGCGTGGTCGAGGTCTGCACGGCGGCGGTCGATGCCAGCGACAACGTCGCCGACGACAGCGCGTTAACGCCATTCGAGGTGGCCGGCGAACTGCCGATGGTGACCTGGATGTTGGTACCGGCATAGGGCACGGCCCATGGGAAGCCATAGACATCGCCGAAGCCGACCAGGATGCCGGTCGAGGTCGGCGTGGTCGTATTGGTCACCGAGGTGACGTACTTGAACGCCTTCTTGCCGGCGAGCGAGGTCGAGCCGCCCGCGATGGTCTCGGTCACCTTGAAGCCATACATGTCACGGCCGGCGACCGAATAGCTGCCGCCATCGAGGTTGCTCGACGGATGGATGGTGATGTTGCGTCCGGCGCCAGCAGCCGGATTCCAAACGCCGAAAGTGCCGGCCGAACCGAACGTCAGATAAGCCGCCGTGGAATCGATCGCGATCAGGGTGCCGGTCGCCTTGCCGGTCTCCGGCGCGATGATCGTGGTCGAATAAGTGCCACCTGCCGAGGATGCGGCGGCAATGGTGAAGGTCGAGACACCGGATGAAGCGGTATTGACGACGAACGCGCTCGAATTGATCGCGGCCGGGATATAATCGACGTTGGCCGTGTTGTTGTAGAAGCCGAGCGTCATCGTGGTGACGCCGGAGCCCGGGTCATACGAATACGCCGTGCGCGGGTCCATCATCGCGTCGCCAAGGTCGGCGACCATCGGTGCACGCTGCTCGTTGTGCTCCATGTCGGC